>JAABUR0100000197.1_pt1 | contig 142513 bp, 143 predicted proteins | sample 5560091 | NCBI WGS metagenome assembly JAABUR01 (sample SAMN10711879, study PRJNA513375) | rock metagenome | isolation source: Antarctica rocks | place: Antarctica: Victoria Land, University Valley sud | reverse complement strand
CCGCCCCGAAGAGGCGGCCATAGAGACATGAGCGTTGCTCCCAACCCGCGACACCCGAGGAGGCCTTCAACGATCTGGCCCACCGTTACTTGACAAGCCGGCCCTTCTTCATAGAGACGAGAAGCGGATCGATCCGCATCGGCGGGCATCCGCATCGGCGGGCTGACACGGCCGGAGAGCAAGGTTCCGCCGTAGTCCTGTAGAAGATGCCACCGCCGCCTGGTGAGAGACGACGGTGGCGGTCCACCGCGTACTAGCGATCAGCCCTTGGGGGGATGTGGGTCCCCGCCGTAGCTGTTCGCGCTGCCGACACGGCCATCCTTGTTGTGGATGACGTGTTCGGCCTTGCGGCTCTTAGCCGCAGAGCGACCGGCCGTCTGCGCCGCACTCTTCGTGCGGTGGTTGCTGATGGTCCGGCCGCCCGTCTTGTTGGCCCATCCCTTCCCCTTAGGGACGGTGTGGACTGACTTCCGAGTAGCCATGGCTCTACTCCTTTCTCGCTGCACCTGGGCGGTTTATTCCGCCGAGGGCCGGGTCGCGAACCCGGCCCATCGAGGGTAGCCCCGGGAGTGGCGGAGGACCCCTCGAATTCCGCAAAATGCGGAGTCCCGCAAGGAGCGGGATCTCCGCAGGCTCCGGGGCTCGATCGTCCCCGACCGGAAGCCAAAAATCGCGCTCCAGGCCGTGCCCGAGCTGATGCTTGACCTTCAACTACTCAAGGAGGTCAGCCCATGCTGTTCTGCAAGTGCAAATTCCTGGAAGCCCGCGAGCTACCAGCCAAGGACCCGTATCCACCGTCGTATCTGATCTCTGTCCTCGCGGACAGAGAGACCCGCAACTACATCGCCAAGCAGGAGATCTTCCAGCAGCTCGAAGGATTGGAGCCGTTCTCCGACGTTCTGCTCGAACTCTCCGACAAGCTCGTGCGGCTGGAGCAGTTCGGCGGCACCGGGAAGGGGAACGCCTATCGGCACTCGGTTATCCGCGTGCTTGACGACCAGGCGGTGAGCGCCTGATGGCGGCGAAGCCAGCGCCTCTGCCACCGGGCCGTGCGCTTCACGTCGGCCTCGTCATGTTCGCGGCCTGGCCCTGCGTACCGTCTGACGGATCACGGTGGCGAGGATGGCCCACTCCGGAGTGGGAGAGTCGCTACAGGGAGCTCCGACGGCGGCTGTTGGTCGCACCCCACCCTCCTGCGTCAGAGACGCTCTCAGAGCTGTTTTCGTTGCAGGTCGGGCTGCGGGATGCGATGGAGACGTTCGACGCTCCGCCGGACATCGCCTCTGCCTGGGAGGAGTCGTTCAAGGCACTCAGCCGGGCGATAGCCCTCGCTGAGAAGCAATAGCTCGAACCGGCACGGCTCGACCAAGCGAGCCGTGCTGACGAGCCCGGGGCCGAGGGCGAGGCGTTTAGCCGGAGCCCCGGCCTCGTGGCGAGGAGGGCGGCGAGAGCCAGGACGAGCCGCAAAACGAAACGTGCGCGAGCTGACCGAGAGCAGGGTCTCTGCATGACCCAAGGTGAAGCAGGTTTGCTTGACCCGCCCCGGAGCGAAGCGGAGGGGCGGGGTACGCATAACTGTCACGAGCGCGATCCGTCCCCAGGGCGCGATCCGTTCCCGTGCTCCAACCGGCTCCCCCTGACCTGCACGAACCACGGGGGCACTATCTGGGTCCGCTGCAACCGCCGCCGTTGTGACGGTTGCGCTAAGCGCACCCAATGGCTGTTCGCGGCTCGGCTGCGCGCTGGCATCGAGAACGTACCGTCGGGCCTGATCGCCAACTTCGGAACGGTCACCTTCCCGAAGGACAAGGCCCCCGCCCCTGATGCGCCTCACTCAGCGCTTCGCTCGTTATTCCAACGGATGCGCTATCGAGAGCTGTTGGGCGCCTATGCGTGGTGCGCTCAGACGACTCAGGCGGGCGTCCGTCATTACCACGGCATCTTCCACATGCCCTGGATGGACGACAACCTCATCACCTGGCGCGAGCTGGTCGTCGCCTCGGGTTTCGGTCCCCAGAACCGGCTCGAACAGGCGACTGCGGAAGACGCTGGCTACATCGCGCGCTATATCGCACGGGACTTCGCCCAGCTTGCCCCTGGGCGTCGGGTGTACGGGTTCTCACGCGATTTCCCTCGCCCGGACTATGAGACCACCAAGGCGAAGATCGCTGAGGTTGGGGCTGAGATTGGCCTCCGCCCCGAGTGCGAATGGGTCTCCGCCTACGAGCTTCTCTGAGGATTAGTCGCGAACGCGCCAGGAACTTCTCCGAGGCTCAGTTGAGTACCCGTTCCTTGCTCTACAGGTTAGTTACGGCCACCGCGCCGCGACCAAGGAGAAGCAAGATGACTAACCCAATCGAGCAACATGACGAGGCCACGGTGTGGTTCCTCTCAGTCCGCTGCGAAACCCCGGCGGCTGCCGTCGCCGCCTATCACGAGGCGCTGGAGCTGGGGGTCCCGGGCAGCTACTACGCCTCCGCATCCGAGGACGGTGCGGTCCTTACATCAGTCACCTTCGGCTGCGATGACCACGCCGTCGCCACCAATGCCCCTCCATTCGCGACGGGTGAGGTGGTCGTCCTCGATGACGAGGTTGCGCAGGGGCTCGGCCTTCTCGCAGAGGTGGGACTCTGCCGGGATTTCATTACCGATCAGCCGGTCCAAGTGATCGCCCTCGACGGCGAGATGAAAGTCGGCGGCGAGTTGCGACGCCGCAAGATCGGACGCAACGAGCCCTGCCCCTGCGACCGGCGACCGCAACGGAAGTTCAAGCGGTGCTGCGGCTTGAAGGGGCAATCGAGATGAGCACCTCGGGCCTTCTCTACGGCCAGCGAAACCCTCAAAGGTTGAACCAAGCTGGGGATCAAAGACGGGCGCATCAGCGTCGTGACCATGAGCGCCAAGTGCGCGAGCGCCTGCGACGCCGCAAGGCGGACTTTGCGGATCGCGGCTGGCGGCGTGTGTCGTCGAGCTACTTCGACGGAGACGGACAGCGGCTCTGTTGGACAACCGAGCGCTACGGAGACCGATTCGTGAGCTTCACGATGAAGCCCACAGGGCCTGGCTCTCGATCGGGCGCCGGAACGATGAGGGTTCTGCACTCCTCGGTTCAATTTCATGCGCGCCGCAAGGACGCGAAGAACCGAGCCACGCAGCTCGCCTCGACTTAGTGGACGGCGAAGACGCGATCAGAAGAGAGTTCGGGCTCCGCTTGAAGGCCCTTCGTAAGGCGGTCGGGCTCACACAAGAGGAGGCGAGTCGTCGGAGCGGCACCCCACAGAGCCAATGGAGCCGGATTGAGCGAGGGCTCCACGACCCCAAGCTCTCCACGGCAGTCAAGATGGCTGCCGGGCTCGGCGTTGAGTCCCTCGGGCTCCTGTTAGAGGGCCTCGTGGGCGGACGTGGCTAAGTTACCGGGAGGTTCGTGACTTGTCACTCGACAACACCCCATATCACCTGCAAATAAGCCCAAAATGACTTCTGCGAATCTCCGAACTTTCGGCCCCGTTGCCCTACAGTCTTTGAGTGAAGGACACGGTTCAGATACTGCCGCTACAGCGGCTCCACGCCCTCCGAGAGCTGGTCGAACAGACCGGCATGTCGGAGAAGGTTCTTCGCCGAGCAATCCTCGCGGGCTCGTTGCGGGCGCTACAGCCGAGCGGTCCTGGGGGGTCGCTGTACATCGCGGAGAATGATTACGTCGCCTGGCTGGACAGCTGCGCCGTGGAACTGGGTGTCGAGGCGGCCGTGCCGGGCGTACCCAGCCCGCGTCCAGACATTGCGTTCGACTTCACTCCGTAGGCGAGTGAGGAAGACCGCCAGGCCTCCGGGCGACTGCCCTCCGGGCAGCGATCACAGCCTGCTCCGGATCTACCTCGTCCTGCCCTTCGCGCTCTTCGAGCTCCTGGGAGTAGTGCCGCGCGAGAACCTGCTCCGAGTGCCCCATGATCTTCGCGAGCTTCGGCAACGACATGAGCGCTGCAAGCTGCTGCGCGGCATACGAGTGGCGGCAGAGATCGTACGCTCGGGCCTCGCGCAAGCGCTTGTCTCGAATGCGCTTGGCCACGGTGTTTCGAGCGGGCTTGTAAGCCCTGTCGCGCCAGTTCTCCCATCCGTGGAACGACATCCGGTCGCCGGATAGCTTGCTCACGAGGTAGTTCGTCGGACCGAGGCCCGCCATCTGCACCCACCCCTCGATGTCGTCGCGAAGGGGTGCCCACAGCGGGACCGTTCGAGGTTTGTCTGTCTTGGTCTCGTCCAGCTTGATCGTGGAGCGACCGACGTTGTGCACTTGCAGCTCTCGGGCCTCAGAGGGACGCATTCCCGTCTGAGCCATAACCGAAAGCAGGAGGGCGTCACGCTGTCGCTGGTTGTCGGTGCCCTCCCCGCGCAGGATCTCGACACGGACCTGTTCGAGGATCTCGGGGCCGAACACGTGGACGGTGTGGGTCCGCGACTCCTCTGGCCAGTCTGCGGACGAGACCGGGTTAGCAATCACGCCTCTGGTCCGAGGCATCTTCGCCCCCCACGTGTACGCCGCCGAAATGACCTTCTGGGCCGTTCGTATCGAGGGCTCGTTCGCTCCCTGCCTCCGCGCCCAGGCCTGCCACTCATGGATGTGCTCGGCGTCAACCTTCGTCACGTCCAGAGCGCCCAGCGGGCTCGGCACGACTAGCCTCTTGAAGTGGGAGTAGTAGTTCTTCCGCGTCCGTTCCGCGAGGCTCACCCTCGCGTACTCCTCCCACCACCTGTCGCGGACGAAGGCCACGAGCGTCTGAGCGGGGGCTCGCTTGCTGACGACTGCGTCTTGCCCCTCACGAGCTTCACGCCGCGTGCGCTTGACCTCGTCGCGCCAGGTCTGGGCAGGAGCAAGGTCCGCGAAGCTCGCTGATACTCGTTGACCAGCCACCCAGACTCGCACGCGATATCGAAGAGCCCCGGAAGGGGTGCGATACTCCTGGATGTGGCCACGGTCGCGCTTCGCGATGGAGGACATCTTACCCATTTGGGACATGAGTTTGGGACATGGACTCCCCGCGGCGTCACTTTTTGGCTCTGCCCCGGTAGCTCAGCTGGATAGAGCGACTCCCTCCTAAGGAGTAGGCCGCAAGTTCGAATCTTGCTCGGGGCGTGCAGGTGACATCGCCGAGAGCAACGGCCCAGCCTCTCCCCGCGACGTCAGTGCTTCTTCAGCCCCTTGGCCTTGCCCGGCGGAGATTTGGCCCCCTTCGGTGGCTTGGCCTCCTTCGCCTTGCCCGGCGCCGGAAGGGGCTCAGGTGTCTCGCTCGGGGCCGCTACGGCGGGCGCCTCGCCAGTGGTTGTCTCTTCGGTGATGTTCTGCTCGGGGGTGGTTTGCTCGGTGGAAGTCCCCGGCCCCTGATCCTGGGTTCCGCCCTCGGGTGCCTGGGTACCGCGGTCCGTGCGGTCGTCGGGCGGGGAGGACCCGCCCCCGCTCAGGAGCGAGATCCCGCCGAGAGCGAGAGCTATGAGAAGGGCGGCTGCCCCCAGCCAGCGCAATGGCGAGGGTTGAGCATGGGTGGAGCTTCCGACGGTTGGAGCCTTGACGGTGGTGACGCCGCTCAGCAGGCGCTCGGTGGGAGCCGTGGGGTCGGCAATCGCGGCGGTGGGGGCCGTGGGGTCGTCGATCGCGGCGAGCTCGGCGAGGGCCTCCGAGGCCGACTGCGGCCGGCGGGCAGGATCGTCCTCGCCAAGTCGCGCGGTGAATCGCGCGAGACCCGGGGCCGTCAGCTCGCCGCTCGCCTCCTCGAGCACGATCGCGGAGGAGTAGAGATCGGAGCGCGCTGTCGCGGCTTCCCCGCGAAGGACCTCCGGGGCCATGTAGCTGCGCGTGCCGATCACGAGGCCGGTGCTCGTCAGCCGGGTCGCGTCCGCGGGCTGGGCGATCCCGAAGTCAGTCACTTTCACGGTGCTCTCCCGCGTGATCATCACGTTGGCGGGCTTGATGTCGCGGTGGGTGATTCCCGCGCCATGAATGTGCTCGAGTGCCGCGAGCAGCCCTTGCGCCAGGTGGATTGGATCCAACTCAGCCGCGGCGGTCCCCTGGGCGATGTGATGCGCGAGCGTCTCACCCTCGACGTACTCCATCGCGAGGTAGGGACGCTCCTCCTCGCCGCCGAAGTCGTAGACCCTGACCAGGTTCGGGTGAGATAGCGCCGCGGCCAGCCGAGCCTCACGCCGAAAGCGGGTCAGGTACTCGGGGTCGGCGATCAGGGTGTCGGAGAGCAGCTTCAGGGCAATCGGCCGCCCCAGGCGCTCGTCACGGGCGAGCCAAACAGACGCCATGCCGCCGGCGCCGAGAACTCGCTCGAGGCGGTAGCGCCCCCCATAGAGCGCCCCCTCGCTGAAGCCGAGGCTCACTCCCTCCACGCTAGCTGGACGTGCCCGGCCACTCAGCGCTTCAGGGAACCGGGGTCCGCAGGCACGTCGACGGCGTGCTGCTCGAGGGCGTCGAGCGGGACGATCTCGAGGGCCCGCTCATGGGTGGAGGCCAGCACCACGTAGGCGGCCGCGTCGTCCTCGTGGGCCCGCAGCCAGTTCGCGGCGGTCACGCACCAGCGATCGCCCGGCACCAGCCCCGGGAACTCGTAGAGGGGCATCGGGGTGCTGAGGTCGTTGCCGATCCGGCGCTGGTGGTCGAGGAACTCCGCCGTCACCACCGCGCAGATCGTGTGGCTGCCCTGATCCTGGGGACCCGTGCGGCAGGAGCCGTCGCGGTAGAAGCCGGTGACGGGCTCGACGCCACACGGCTCCAGCTCCTCTCCCAAGACGTTGCGTTCAGCCACGCCGGCAGTATCGCGGCCCGTACGCCCCAGACGGTGCGCCCGCGCTACAGCCCAGCCGGGTGGCGGACCCTGAACCCCTTCGTGGGTCGCATGTACTCGCTCCAGCCGGGGCCGGACTTGTCGCCGTCGGTGATGTAGGAGGTGTCCCAGCGCAGCCCCGCGACGACCATGAAGACGTGCTCCTTGCTGGCGTAGATCGTCACCTGGCGCCCCGCGCCTCCCCTGCCCCACTTCATGAAATCGCCGGAAACCAGCGGGGAGTCGAGCAGGCCGGCCGTGTGGAGGACGTAGGAGACGGCGCCCGAGCAGTCGTAGCCCGTGTCGTCCCAGTCGCCGTGGCCGCCGCCCCACTTGTATCTCTCGTCGCGGATCCGGTTGCCGGCGCGAATCATGTCCTTGATGACGTCGGGCGCTCCCTTGGCGGCGACCGCCTTGTTCCCGTTGAGGTGGGCCAGCGGTGCCGCGGGGGCGGAGGCGGGCAGCAGCATCACCGCGGCGGCGGCGGCGAGTCCGGCCAGGAGCGCTCGCGTTCCGCTGCGGCGGGGCGTGCGGATGAGGCTGGGCAGCGAATGACGCATGTCCGGGGAGATCGGCAGCATCCCCCCCTTCCGCGCGGAATTCCCGCCGCCGTCCCAATCCGTCCAGGCGAGCCCCGCTGAGGCTCCGCGCCGCGCCTGGGCGCCGCCCACCACGGGCAGGACTGCGCCGGGACGCTGCGAACCGTAAGCGCGTGGAGGAACTGCAACCGCAGTGGGAGTGCCCGACGGCGCTCGGATCGACATGAGGGGAACGACCGCGCGGGTCGCCGAGCGCGCGGCGCGCGGCGACGGGCTCGACCCGCTCACCCGCCTGCCGAACCGCCGCGAGTTCCTCGATCGGCTCAGCCATGCCCTGGAGGAGGGGGATCGCTCCCGCGGCTCGATCGCGGTCCTCTTCGTCGACCTCGACGGCTTTCGGCGCGTCAACCGCGAGCGCGGTCACGGCGTCGGCGACGAGCTCCTCTTCGCGGCCGCCCGCCGGCTGGTCTCCGCCGCCGGTGCCAGCGACCTCGTCGCCCGTGCCGGCGGCGACGAGTTCGCCGTGATGAGCTGCGGAATCGAGCGCAGCCTCGACGTCATCGCGCTCAGCGAGCGCGTCCGCGAGGCCTTCGACGATCCCTTCGACCTCGGCGCCGACGCCTTCACCTGCACCGCCTCGGTCGGGGTCGCGGTCTCGATCGATCCCGACTGCCGGCCCGAGTCTCTGATCGGGGACGCCGAGGCGGCTCTGGAGCGGGTCCCGGGCGCGCCGCGGCGACTCGAGCTCTTCGACGCCGAGCTCCGGCTTCAGATCCGGGCCCGCACCGAGCTCGGCGCCGACTTCCGCGAGGCCCTGCGAGGGCAGGAGGTCGCACTCGCCTATCAGCCGATCGCCGACATCGCCTCCGGGCGCATCGTCGCCGTCGAGGCGCTGGCTCGCTGGCGCCATCCGAGTCGCGGTGACGTCTCGCCCGAGGTCTTCGTCGGCGTGGCCGAGGAGGCCGGATTCAGCGACGCCCTGCTGGAGATGGTCCTGACGCGGGCTGCCGAGGACTTCGCCGGGATCGCGGCGGCGGACCCGACCGGCCAGATCGCCCTCGCGGTCAACATCTCCGCCAACCAGCTCGCCTCCGATGCGCTGATCGATTGCGTCTACGGCCTGCTCGAGCGCACGGGGGTCGACGCGGGGCGGATCATGATTGAGATCTCGGAGACCGCGCTCAGCGGTGGGCCCGAGCTCTACTTGCGGCGCGTCGAGGAGCTGCGCGCGCTCGGGGTCAGGATCTCCATCGACGACTTCGGCACCGCGTCGACCTCGATCTCCCAGCTGCGATCGCTTCCCGTCGACCAGATCAAGCTCGATCGCTCCTTCGTCGCCGGACTCGGTGAGGGGACCGCGGATGCGGCGCTCGTCGCGGGCCTGCTGCCGATGGCACGCGCGCTCGGGATCGAGGTGATCGCCGAGGGGATCGAGACCGACCAGCAGCTCGCCCACCTCTTCGCGCTCGGCTACCGCCAGGGCCAGGGTTACCGCTTCGCGGTCGCGGCTCCCGCGCGTGAGGTGTCGGCGCTGATCGCGGCGGGCCCGCTTCCCGGCGTGAACCTCCCCGACGTGGGGATCGCCGACGAGCTCCGCCTTCGGTTTCAGGACGCGCTGCTTGCCGGCGACGCCACGCGCGCCGGCGCGGTCGTCGCCGAGGCGGTCGCAGCCGGCATTGGAGCGATGACGATCCAGACCGAGATCATCGGCAGAGCGCTGCATTGGGTGGGGAGCGAATGGGAGAAGGGCCGCCTCGAGGCCGTCGATGAGCATCTGGCCTCGGCGATCTGCGAGCGCCAGCTCGCCACGGTCTTCGCCGTCCTGCACGCGCGCCGCCGCCAGCCGCGCTTCGCCCGGCGGGTGTTGCTGGCCGCGATCCGCGGCGAGGGCCACGACGCCGAGCTCAAGACGGCCGCCGAGGCGCTCGACGCGGCGGGGTACGAGACCGTGTTCCTCGGCACCGATGTCCGCGGCGAGGCGCTCGAGGCCGCAACCGGCACCCATCGCCCGCGTGCCGTCTGCCTGACGTTGCCGGCGCTGGGCGCCGGCGCCGACCTCGAGGTGGCGCTGGAGAGCCTCAACCGAGGGGCCGAGCCGCCGCTCGTCCTCGTCGCCGGCGAGGGGGTCGGTCGCGCGATCGAGGAGGACGGGCGGGCGATCGCCGTCTCCTCGCCCCAGGATGCGCTCGACGTCCTCGCCGAGCAGATCGCCGAGGCCCCGGGCCGGGGCTAGGCCTCTGGCCGCTCCGGGTAGACGTCGTCGATCGTCGCCAGGGCCGCGTAGGGAGCGCCGCCCGCGGCCTCGATGCGCTCAGCGCCGCCCGCGAGGCGGTCGAGCACCGCGACGGTCCCGGCGATCTCCAGTCCCTCCTCGAGGCAACGCTGGATCGCCGCCACGGTCGAGCCACCCGTGGTGACCACGTCCTCGACGATCAGAACCCGGGTGCGCTCGGCCAGCAGCGGCCCCTCGACCCAACGCTGCAGGCCGTGCGACTTCTTCTCCTTGCGGACGAAGAACGCGAGCAGGTCGCGCCCGGCCGGGTGGGAGATCGCAGCGCTCGCGATCGGATCGGCTCCCATCGTCATGCCGCCGACGGCCCGCGCGCGGTGCTCGACGGCCGCCGCCGCGACGAGCTCGCCGAGGGCGCCGAACGCCGGCTGGCGCAGGATCGCCCGCTTCGCGTCGACGTAGTAGGAGGCGGTCTGGCCGCTCGTCAGGGTGACCTCGCCGAGGACGAGGGCGTGCTTGCGCAGCTCGGCGACGAGCGTCTCGCGCGCGCTCACGTCCGGTCCTCTCCCGAGGGCTCAGTACGGCGGGGCCGGGAGGCCGCTGGCCGAGGACGCAGGAGACGAAGCGTGCTCAGCGCGTGAGCCGACGAGGACGAAGGCCCAGCGATCTCCCGGCCCGCCGTCAGCGGTAGACGTAGATCGGATCGCCGAGGTCGACCCAGTTGTAGATGTGCCGCGAGTCCGGGATCGGGTTGCGCAGGCAGCCGTGGCTTGCCGGGTAGTTCGGCACCGAGTGGTAGCCGTGGATCGCGTAGCCGCGGATGAAGTAGACCGAGTAGTACATCTGGAGGCTGTTGTAGCCGGCGTCCTTGCGGTAGAAGCGGAACTTCCCGAGGATCGTCGGGGTGGCCGGCGCGCCCGAGGAGATGTGGTAGATCTCGTCGACCTCGCCGCCATTCGCCAGGACCATCACCTGGCGCGAGAGATCGGTCTCGACGTGGCGTCCGGCGCCGGGATGCTTGAGCCTAAAGCCGCCCTTTCCCTTTGCGAGCATCTTGAAGATCGAGACCGACGCGCTGCTCTTGCGGGCCATGTTGTTGACCTTGCGGAAGGCGAGGACCGCTCGCCCCGTCGCCGAGTCGTAGGCGCCACCCTCGTCGTTGACGTAGCCAAGGTCGGCGAGCAGGCGGTTGAAGACCTTGACGGCGCCGCCGGAGTTGCCCTGGCGCAGGTCCGGGTAGCGGATGTGGAAGCGGCGGGTGCTGTCCTTGGAGCCGCCGAGGCGGGCGTTCTTGTGGTGGATCGCCTCGACGCTGTAGCGCCCGGGCCGGATCAGGCGCTTCTTGAACGAGAACTTGCCGACGGTCGAGCCCTTCTTGGCCTTCGGCCGCACCTTCAGGGTCTCGCGCTCGATCACCCGCTTGCCGCGGTGGAGCAGCACCGTCACCTTTTGGTCCTTGACGAAGGGCCGCAGCGTGCCGGCGGCGACGAACTTCTTGCCGACCGTGAGCTCGCCGTTCCTCAGTCCCTTGAGCCGCAGGGAGGTCTCCGAAGGCCGCCGGTCGCTTCCCCCGAGGGCGGGCAGCTTGGCCCGCCCGGCGGCACCGGGAGCTGCGCTCGTTCCCTGCCCGTCGGATGCGTTTGCGGTGGCGGCTGCCTCGGGAGGTGCGGCGTCCTGCGCCGTGGCGGTTGCAGCCCCTCCGGCGATGATCGCCGTCGTCAGCAGAACGGAGAGCGAGAGGCGAGGGCGGTGCATCCGGCGAGATTCTAGGGGGCGTTCGCCCTGCCGTCCCGCACCGCTCAGATCACGTCGGTGACCAGCAGCACGAACGCGATCGTGTTGTTGGTCGCGTGGGCGAGGATCGGCGCCCACAGGGTCCCGCTGCGCTCGTAAAGCCAGGCGAGGATCACGCCGAAGATTGCGAGCTGAATCGCCACTCCGATGTTGCCGCCACCGAGGTGGAGGGCCCCCCAGATCGCCGCCGAGAGGACCGCTGCCGGCCACAGCGGGATCGAGCGCCGCAGGCCGGCGAACATGAAGCCGCGGAAGAAGAGCTCCTCCGACAGCGGCGCCGCGACGACGATCAGAAGCCCTGCCACGACGAGGCTTCCCGCGGATCCCGTATCGGTGCCCAGCTCGCGGGTGATGTCCTCCTGATCGGGGCTGAGGAGCGGGCTGAGAACCAATGCCAGAGCCAGATACGCGAGCCAGGCAAGGGCCGCCAATCCGACTGCCGCGGCGGCCATCCGGGCGAGGCCAAGGCGCGCGAGCGCTTCTTTGAGACGACCGCCGGCGTCGTCGAGCGCGAACCCGACTGCGGTGCCGCCGAGGGCCAGGGCGGCGACGAGCTGGGCGACGTCCTTAGCGGCCGAGCTCTCCAGGGTGCGGTCGAAGAGCGCGATGGCGATCGTGCCGGCGATCAACGCCCCCGCCGCGACCACCACCCCGAGGGCGACGAGGGATGCGCCCCACCCGCCCGCCGGAATCCCGGCGTAGCGGGTGAGGAAGCCGGGGGCCGGCTCGCCTTGGGTGGCAGGAGGCTCGCTCACGCGCGCAGATGCTGCACGATCTCGTTCAGCGAGGCGGCGTCCCCCTCGCCGCGGCCGCTCCGATCGATGCGCAGGACCTCGATCCCGGCCGCCCGCGCGCCGGCGACGTCCTCGTCGCCGTCGCCGACGTGGATCGCCTCGCCGGCCGCGCAGCCGGCCATCTCCAGAGCCACGCCGAAGATCGCGGGATCGGGCTTGCGGAACCCCGAGGTCGCCGAGGTGACGACCCCGTCGAGGAGCTCCGCGAGCCCGATCCGCTCGAGCACCTCGCCGAGCGCGTAATCCCAGTTCGACACGCAGAGGATCCGCAGACCCATGCCGCGCAGCTCGCGCAGGGCCGGCGCGGCGTCGTCGTAGGCCCCGAAGGCGATCGCCTCCATCATCGTCGCGACGTCGACCTCGCGCCCGAGCCCGCGGGAGAGCAGCGCCGCGCAGCGGCTGCGCAGCTCGGCGAGCCCCTCCGCATCGCGCGCCTCGTGCGCGTGGGCAGAGTAGAAGGCCATCTCAGCGGAGAACGCGTCGCGCACCCTCTCGGGGGCGACCCCCTCGACCACGGCGGGAGAAATCCGCTCCCAGGGAGGGTCCAGGCGAACCATCGTCCCGAGCGCGTCGATCAGGCAGGCACGCAGCTCCACTCCTCCCATTCTGGCGGGGTCGCCCTCCGACCCGAGACGGCCAAGCGCAGCGCCGCTCCGGGTCCGGTGGCGAGCGGTAACTTGTCGGCGGATGACGCCGGTGAGGACGATGTCCCCGCCACGAGCTCCGGTCGATCGCGGGGTGTTGGTCGCGACGGCGGCCGCCACCGCGCTGGTGCTGCTCTCGATCCCGCTCGCGGCACCCGGCGCCGCGCTGGTGCCAGGCGCCGCGTCATCGGCCCCGGAATGGCTCCTCGGGCCCTTCGGTGACGGCTTCGGCCTCTCGCCGGCGACCTATCTCGCCCTGCTCTACCTCGCCATCGTTGCCTGGGTCCTGATCGTCGCCCGCGCCGCGGCGCTCCCGCCGCGGTCCCGCCGCTTCCTGGTCGGTGGCCTGATCGCGCTCTTCGCCCTCGCGCCGCCCCTGCTCTCCCTCGACGTCTTCAGCTACATCTCATACGCGCGCCTTGGCACCGAGCACGGGCTCAACCCCTACGAGCACGCGCCCGTGGCGATCCCAGGGGACGAGGCCGCCTCGCGGGTCGAGGACTTCCGCTCGGCCGTCTCCGTTTACGGACCGCTCTTCACCCTCGCCAGCTATCCGCTCGGGGCGCTCGGCGTGCCGGCGGCGCTCTGGGGGCTGAAGGCGCTCGCCGCGCTCTCGATCGCGGGGATCACCGCCCTCGTCGCGCGGCTGGCGGCGGTTCGGGGCGTCGAACCGGCCGCCGCCGCCGCGTTCGTGGCGCTCAACCCGCTCGTCCTCGTCCATCTGGTCGGCGGAGCCCACAACGACGCGCTGATGGTGCTTCTCGCGATCCTGGGAATCGCCGCCGCGGTCGCGGAGCGGCCGAGCCTCGCCGGCGGTGGGTTGGCGAGCGCCGTCGCGGTCAAGGCCTCGGGCGCTCTCTACGTCCCCTTCGCGCTCCTGGGCAGCCCCCGGCGCGGTCGCCTGCTGATCGCGCTCGCCGCCGCCGCCCTCGCGATCGCCGGCGCCACGCTGCTCCTCTTCGGCTCGGGCGCGTCGGAGGCGCTCGGCGTGGCGAGCGGCAACCAGGCGAACGTGAGCCGCTGGAGCGTCCCCGCGACGCTCGCGCGGCTGGGGGGCGTCGACGTGGACGTGGTCCGGGCGGTGCTCGGCGCCCTCTACGCGCTGGCGCTGATCGGCCTGCTCGCCTGGGTCGCGCGGGGCGGGGACTGGATCCGCGCCGCGGGCTGGGCGGCTTTCGGACTCCTCGTAGCCTCCGCCTACATGGTGCCCTGGTACCTGATCTGGCTGCTCCCGCTCGCCGCGATCGCCCGCGATCGCCCCCTGGTCGGCGCGAGCGTGGCCCTGACGGCCTTTCAGGCGATCAACTCGGTGCCCCTGTGAGCGGCCCATCGGATCCCCGCGAGCCCCGCCTGCGGCAATCGCCGGAATTCGACCTGATCGGCGCGATCCGCGAGCGCCTGGCGTCGACCCTCGCCTCGTCAGCGCGCCGATCATCGATCCGGATCGGGATCGGCGACGACGCGGCCGTGGTCGTCCCCGGCGCCGTCACGGCGACGAGCGTCGATGCGATCGTCGACGGCGTTCACTTCCGCAGCTCCTGGTGTCCCCCGCGCTCCGTCGGCCGCAAGGCGCTCGGCGCCGCCCTCAGCGACCTCGCCGCCATAGGCGCGGCCCCCGGAGAGGCCTACGTCTGGCTCGGCGCGCCGCCGGAGCTCAGCGAGGCGTCGTGCCTCGAGCTCTGCGACGGGATCGCCGAGCTCGCCGAGGAGACGGGCGTCGCCGTGCTCGGCGGGGACCTGACCGCCGCGGGCGCCCTCTCGGTCTGCGTGACCGCGGTCGGCCACGCCGGCTCGGAGAGCGAGCTGGTCGGCCGCGACGGCGCCGAGGCCGGCTTCGCACTCTGCGTCACCGGGGAGCTCGGCGGCGCCGCCGCGGGCCTGATGCTGCTCGAGCATCCCGAGTTGCGCAAGGAGGTGGGCGAGCCGGTCGCCCGCGAGGCGATCCGCCGCCAACTCGAGCCGGAGCCGAGGCTCGCGAGCGGCCGGGCCCTCGCGGCGGCGGGAGCGTCAGCGATGATCGACGTCTCCGATGGCCTCGGCGCCGACGCCGGCCAGCTGGCGGCCGCCTCGGGCCTCGGGGTCGAGATCGACCTCGAGAAAGTCCCGCTGGCCGCCGGGGTCCGCGAGGTGGCGGCAGCCTCGGGGCGAGACCACCACGAGCTCGCCGCCGGCGGGGGCGAGGATTACGAGTTGCTCTGCGCGGTCCCGCGCTCCACGCTCGTCGAGTGCGAGGGTGCCGTGGCGCGCAGCGGCTCGGCGCTGACGGAGATCGGACGCTTCGTGGCCGGCGGCTCGGTGCGCCTCAGACTGTCCGGAGGTAGGTCATTGCCTCCCGCAGGACATGACCACCTTCGGGCCCGCTGACGACCTTAAGGCCGACCGCGTGCGCGTCGATGCGATCCAGCATCGCCGCGGCTACTTGGTGTGGGTCGACCCGGTAGTCGCCCTGGGCAAGTTGCCTTCGGACGTATTCGACCTGTTCAAAGTTATCCGGCACGCGCTTAACCTCGCCCGAGTTGGGTTGGTGGAGAGGGGCCTCCACGGGAGTCATCGACTCCCGGGGGATCTCCTTTAGCTCTCTCGGACGCTCGTCCACTCGCAGATTCCTCGTAATCAGCGCCGCGGAAGCGCCGAGCGGGTGGCGCCGAGCGATCCCGGCCCGGCATGGCTGCCCGACCCTCGCAGGCGCGTCTCGCCGACCGGGGTCACGCCGCGCGCCGAGGCCGCCGCGACGCCCGCGATCAACCCGCCGAGGAGGGCGCACAGGAGCAGGCACGTAAGCAGGCCGATCTGGCGGTCCTCGACGAGCAGCAGCAGATGCCATGGGGCCGAGGCGCCGAGGTCGAGCTGCGCGGCGACGGTCGCGAAGGCCGCCGCCGCCGGGACCAGCGCGAGCAGCGCCGCCAGGGCCACGAGAGCGGCCCGAGGTGGTCCCGACGCGCGGGCGGGGAGGAGCCAGACGTGGGCGGCGGGGGCGAGCAGGAGGGCGAGGTAGGGGTTGAGCAACCAGAGGCCGAGGACTGCGAAGCCGACGAGCAGCCCGGATGCTGCGGCGAGCGTGTGCGGCTCGGCGTCGAGCGGAGTCCGGGTCGGCCTGACGAGCAGGGCACTCAGCGCGACCGCGGCGGCGAGGGCCACGAACGCGATCGGAGCTTCGATGCCCGCGGGAAACCGCGACGGGTCGTAGGGGAAGTGGGGGGCGGGCACGAGGCCGACGATCCCCAGCCCGTAGGCGAGCAGCAGCGCCGCCCCCGGAATCAGGGCGCGCTCGGCCGCCCAGGGCAGGGAGCGGCGGGCGCGCCAGTCGAAGCGCTGCTCGCGCAGCCAGGTATCGGCGGCCGCCAGGAGCGCGGGCGCCAGCAGCGCGAGCGCGAGCAGGGCCATGGTCCACCCAGGGATCAGCTTGTCGCCGAGTCGGATGTAGTCATCGGGGCCGTCGGCGGGTGGCCGCTCCGCCTCGTCGAGGGTGAGGACGAGGTCCAGTACGGCGCTGCCGGCCAGGCCCAGCGCATCCGTCGAGATCGCCTCCGGCCCATCCTCGCTCGCCGGGATCGGACGCTCGCCGGCGGGGGAGATCGCGACGGCCTCGATCCCGGCGCGTCGCAGCGCGGCCTGCTCGCCGAGCCCGATCGGCACCGCCAGGCGCGAGAGCCCGACCCATGGCCCCGGTCCCTCGTCGCGATCGCCGAGCTCGCCGGAGGCGATCGCGCGCGCGGTCTGCACGAGCTGGGCCGAGGCGCTGTCGGGGCCGGTCCCCGAGGAGATCACGTAGGGAGGCTCGCGGACCGCGGCCCCGGGCTGGGAGATCACGAGCGCCGCATCGACATCCTCGAGGGCGGGCAGGGCCCCGGCCAGCTCGTCGATCCCGGCCGCTCCGTCGGAGCCGCCGTCGGTCGAGGCGAGGATGAGCGTGCGCTCGTGCCGGGAGCCGGCGAGGGTCTCGGCGATCGAGAGCAGGGTGGCGGTCGCCGCCGCGCTCGAGGCGGCCCCCGGCCCCTCGGCGGAGTCGCGCTGAGCGACGATCAGCAGGGAACGCTCCGATGATCCCGGGAGCGTCAGCAGGACGTTCTGCAGATCGACCTCGCGGTCCTCGAAGGAGGAGGTGAAATCCTCAGTGGAGACCTCACCTCCCTCGATCGCGGAGAACCGCTCTCGCACGAGATCGGCGACCGCCAGATCTCCGTCGGAGCCGGGCTCGCGCTGGGGCGCGAGCTCGACGATCGCGCGGGCGTCTCGCGCGGCGTCGGCGCCCTCGAAGGTCGGCGCCGAGATCGGCGGGGGAAGCGGGCTCGGGACCGGCTCCAGCGAGAACATCAGCAGGACGAACGCCGCCACCGCGGGGATCAGGGCTGCGCGGTAGATCCTTGGATCGAACATCGGTGGACCGGTGAAACTAACTGCTCGCACTAACCTGCCGTCATGGCCGAAGCCTCGGCTCGCATCCTCCTCGTCGACGACGAGGAGGCGATTCAGACGCTTCTGGCGTACCCGCTTCGCAAGGACGGCTACGAGGTCGTGGTCGCACGGGATGGGCGCCAGGCGCTCGACCTGTTCGCCGCCCAGCGCTTCGACCTGGTCGTGCTCGACGTGATGATGCCGCGCCTCGACGGGATCGAGGTCTGCCGTCGACTGCGCTCGCGCAGCCAGGTCCCGATCATCATGCTGACCGCCCGCGACGACGAGGTCGACAAGGTCCTGGGCCTCGAGATCGGCGCCGACGACTACATAACGAAGCCCTTCAGCGTGCGCGAGTTCCGCAGCCGGGTGAAGGCGGCGCTGCGACGGACCCGAATGATGGGCACCGGCGACGCCGAGGGCACGATCTCCGCCGGAGAGCTCTCGGTCGACCTCTCCCGCCGCCAGGTGCGGGTCCGCGAGGAGCGCGTGCAGCTCACCTACGTGGAGTTCGAGATCCTCGCCGCGCTGGCGCGGAGCCCCGGGCGCGTCTTCGATCGCGACACCCTGCTCGAGCGGGTCTGGGGCGACAGCGCCTACCGGGACCCGCGGACGATCGACGTGCACATCCGCCACCTGCGGGAGAAGGTCGAGCGCGACGCGAAGGAGCCCGAGTACCTCTTCACGGTGCGCGGCGTCGGCTACCGCTTCCGTGACGAGGGCTCCCCGATGGACGACGCCGAGTGAGCGCCGGCCCCCGCCGCGCCTCGCGGCGCACCCCGCTGAACAGCGTCCGCAACCGGCTCGTCCTGCTGTTCTTCGCGATCACGACCGCCGCCGTCGGCTTCGTCTACCTCTACGTGGTCCCCCAGCTCACCTCGAGCCTGACGTCCGAGCGGCTCGAGCGGCTCGAGCTGCAGGGCTCCGAGCTCGAGCAACTCCAGGCGGCGGCGCCGAAGGCGCTCGACCAGCGGGAGCTCTCGGCGCTGGTGCGACGCACGGCCGCCAACGTCGACGCCCGGGTGACGCTGCTCGCCGTCAGCGAGGGCCTGCCGGGCTTCGTGATCACGGACTCCGAGCTCGAGTCGGAGGCGATCGACCATGCCTTCCCGGCGGCCACCGGCGCGGCGATCTCCGGCGCCGTCCGCTCCGGCATCGAGACCGTTCGCGGTCGACGGATCGGCGAGACCGCCTTCCCGATCCAGGTGGGCTCCGGCGCGGAATCGCCCCCCGAGTGGATTGTCGTGCTCTCCGTGCCGCTGGACGACGTCGGCGACAACGTCGCGCTGATTCGCCGCCAGACGCTGATCGCCGGGGCGATCGCGCTGGTCGCGGCGCTCCTGCTCGCCTCAGTGGCGGCGGGCGCCCACGCCCGCCGGCTGCGGCGGCTCGAGAGCGCCGCCGAGCGGGTGGCGCAGGGGGACTTCAGCGTCCCGATTCCCGTCGGGACCCGCGACGAGGTCGGACAGCTCGCGCTCACGCTCGACGAGATGCAGCGTCGCCTGCGCCGGCTCGACTCGGCACGGCGTGAGTTCATCGCCAACGCCTCCCATGAGCTGCGCACGCCGATCACCTCGCTCGGCGGGTTCGTGGAGCTGCTCGACGACGACCCCGAGCCGGACGCCGAGACCCGCCGCGAGTTCGTCCGCACGATGCGCGGGCAGGTCGAGCGCCTGACGAAGCTCTCGACCGACCTGCTCGACCTCTCCCGCCTCGACGCCGACGCGGTCAGCCTCCGTAGCGAGCCGATCGCCGTGCTCGACCTCGCCGCCGACATCGCGGCCGAGTTCGCCGCCGCCGCCGAGCGGCATGGCACCGAGCTGCGAATCAGCTCCCCCAGCGACGGCGAACCGCTTATCCAAGCCGATCGGGGTCGCACGAGTCAGATCATGCGTATCCTCATCGACAACGCGCTGAAGCACACGAACCCGGGAACCGAGATCGCGATCACAGCCTCATGCACACCAACCGCCTGCCGCCTGTCGGTCACCGACGACGGGCCCGGGATCGACCCACGCCGCCGCGACCGGGTCTTCGACCGGTTCTTCACTGGTGACGCCGTCAGCGGCTCCGGCCTCGGGCTGGCGATCGCCCGCGAGCTCGCGCGGCTGATGGGCGGCGACCTCGAGCTCGAGACCCGCCGCCGCCGCACCACCTTCACCCTGACCCTGCCGAGCGCCTCGGCCCGCCCTCGGACGGCAGCGCCCGCGTGAGCCCCGCCGCCCGCAACCGGCGCCCCGCGCTTGCCGCGGGGCTGGCCTCCCTGACGCTCGCGCTCGGTGCGTGCGGCAGCGACGAGGCTGAGACCGGCACGGCGGTCCAGGGCACCGGATCGACCAGCACCAGCACCAGCGCCTCGACGGGGCCCCCGACGAAGATCGCAGTCCAGAAGTCGACGGGGAGCTTCGACGCCCAGGGGGTCTACGCGGCCTCAGCTCCGAGCGTCGTGACGATCCTCTCGGTGCTGCGCGATCCGGGCACCTCGATCGATCAGGCCCAGGCGGGACAGGGCTCGGGCTTCGTGCTCAACGACGACGGTGAGATCGTCACCAACGCCCACGTCGTCACCGACGCGGCCGAGGCCGGAGGAGGTGGCGGTGGCCCGATCAAGGAGGCTTCGGAGGTCTACGTCGAGTTCGGCGACCGCAACCAGGTGCCGGCCGAGATCATCGGCTTCGATCCCAACGCCGACGTCGCGCTGATCAAGATCGATCCCGACGGGCTCGACCTGCAGCCGATCGAGCTCGGCGACTCCGACTCGGTCGAGGTCGGAGCGCCCGTCGCCGCGATCGGGAGCCCCTTCGGCCAGGAGCAGTCGCTCTCGGTCGGAATCGTCTCGGCGACCGATCGCTCGATCGACTCGCTGACGAAGTTCAGGATCGACGGCGCGATCCAGACCGACGCCTCGATCAACCCCGGCAACTCCGGTGGCCCGCTGATCGGAGCCGACGGCAAGGTGATCGGGATCGACCAGCAGATCAACACCACCTCGGGCGGCAACGAGGGCGTCGGCTTCGCCGTTCCGATCAACCTGGTGAAGCGCTCGATCGACGATCTGCGCGACGACGGCGAGGCCGATTACGCCTACATCGGGGTCTCGAGCCAGGCGCTCTATCCGCAGCTTGCCGAGAAGCTCGGCATCGACGCGCCGACCGGCTCGCTGATCTCGAAGGTGATCCCCGACGGACCGGCCGACGAGGCGGGCCTGCAGGGCAAGGACCCCGGCGAGGACGCGGTCGTCGAGTTCCAGGGCCAGCCGGTGGACACCGGGGGCGACGTGATCACCGCGATCGACGGCGAGGAGCTCGTCACCGAGAACGACCTCTCGCGGCTGATCTCCGAGCACCAGCCCGGGGACGAGGTCACGCTGCAGATCATCCGCGACGGCGAGACGATGGACGTCGACGTGACCCTCGGCGAACGTCCCTCGAGCTAGCGCCGCTCCTCAGGCCCAGAAGCCCGCGGAGGGGTGGGCGCCCCGCCCCCGCTGTAGCCTGCCGCGCGTGCTTCAGGAGATCAACCTCGGCGCCCGATCGCTCGCCGACTACACCCACATCGTCGGCCGGCCCCTCGTCGAGGAGATCCGCTCCCTCGCCGAGGGCCTGCAGGGCAAGCGGGTTCTGCACCTGAGCGCCACCGCGTTCGGCGGCGGGGTCTCGGAGATCCTCTACACCCTCGTGCCGCTGATGCGCGACGTCGGCATCGACGCGCATTGGCAGGTGATCCTCGGCCGCGACGAGTTCTTCGAGTGCACCAAGCTCATGCACAACTCGCTCCAGGGCGCCCCCGAGAGCCTCGACGCTGCCCAGCGGGAGACCTACGACCGCTACAACCACCTCAACGCGATGGGGATGGAGGGGGGCTGGGACGTCGTCGTGATCCACGATCCCCAGCCGGCGATGATCCGCTCCTACGCGCCGGAGAACGCGAAGAAGTGGGTCTGGCGCTGCCACATCGACCTCTCCGAGCCGAATCCCGACACGCTCGCGCTCGTCCTCCCTCACATCCGCGAGTACGACGCGAGCTTCTGGCACGTCGACGACTACGTCCCCGCCGGGATGGAGGACGCGCAGAACGTGAGGATCGTGCCGCCTGCGATCGACCCCCTCTCGCCGAAGAACATGGCGCTCTCCCCCGAGGACGCGGCCTTCGTCTGCCAGCAGTTCGGGATCGATCCGGAGCGGCCGCTCCTGCTCCAGGTCTCCCGCTTCGACCCCTGGAAGGACCCGCGCGGAGTGATCGACGCCTACCGGCTCGTCAACGAGCGGGTGCCGGAGGTGCAGCTCGCGCTCGTCGGCTCGATGGCGACCGACGACCCCGAGGGCTGGGAGTTCTTCGAGGAGACGTACGCCTACGCCGACGGCGACCCCGACATCAAGATCCTCAACAACCTCAACAACGTCGGCGCGATCGAGGTCAACGCCTTTCAGTCACAGGCGGACGTCTGCATCCAGAAGTCGATCCGCGAGGGGTTCGGGCTGACGGTCTCGGAGGCGCTCTGGAAGGCGCGGCCGACAATCGGCGGCAAGGTTGGCGGGATTCCCCTGCAGATCGTCGACGGGGAGTCGGGATATCTCGTCTCCTCCGCGGAGGAGTGCGCCGAGCGAGCGGTGGGGATCCTCGAGGATCCCGAGCTCGGCCGCAGGCTCAGCCGCGCCGGCAAGGAGGGAGTTCGCGAGCGCTTCCTCACCCCGCGCCTGCTGCGCGACTACTCGCAGCTGTTCGACGACCTCCTGAACGGGTAGCGGCCGGAAGATGGCCGAGCCCGAGCCGCTGATCATCGTCTCCAACCGCGGCCCCGCTCAGTTCGACCGCGACGAGGACGGCGAGCGGACGGTTGGCCGCGGTGGCGGCGGCGTGGTGACGGCGCTGACCGGCCTGGCCACCCACCGCGACGTCCTCTGGGTCGCCTCGGCGATGACCGAGGAGGACACGGCCGTCGCGGAGGAGGCCGGTGGCCCGGTCGAGCTCGAGCTCGAGGGAGCGAGATACGAGGTCGACCTCGTCACCTCCGATCCCGACGCCTACGACGCCTTCTACAGCGTGATCGCCAACCCGCAGCTCTGGTTCACCCAGCACTACCTCTGGGACCTCTCCAACGCGCCCGACATCCGCGATGTCGAGAAGGTCGCCTGGGAGCACGGCTACAAGGTCGTCAACGAGGACATCGCCAACGAGGTGCTGCGCCAGGTCGAGGGCCGCGACGAGCCGCTGGTGATGTTCCACGACTACCACCTCTACACGGCTCCCGCCCTGGTGCGGGCGCAGGCCCCCGGGGCGTTCCTGCACCACTTCGTCCACATCCCCTGGCCCCACCCCGACGCCTGGCGGATCCTGCCGCGCAGCTGGCGGGACGAGATCTACGGAGGGCTCCTCGCCAACGACATCATCGGCTTCCACACGAGCGCCTACGTCCACAACTTCCTCGACTGCTGCCGCGAGCTCGTCGGCTGCGAGGTCGACTACCGCAGCAAGGTCGTCCACTACGAGGGGCGCGAGATCTGGATCCGCGCCTACCCGCTCGGAATCGACTCCGACCGCCTGCGGCGGGTCGCGGCCTCCGAGGACATCGCCGACTACGAGCGCGAGCTCCTCGCGCGCCGGCGCGAGCACCTGATCATTCGCGTGGATCGCGCTGATCTGTCCAAGAACGTGCTGCGCGGCTTCACCGCCTTCGACCAGTTCCTCACCGACCACCCCGAGTTCCACGAGAACGTGACCTTCATCGCGCACCTGCAGCCCTCCCGGCAGGACGTCGCCGAGTACCAGGAGTACCTCGAGCGGATCGAGGCGCTGGTCGCCGTCGTCAACCATCGCCATGGGACCACCGACTGGATGCCGATCGACCTGCGGATCTACGAGAACTTCCTCGAGGCGGTCGCCCGCTACAAGCACTACGACCTGCTGATCGTCAACTCCCTGTTCGACGGGATGAACCTCGTCGCCAAGGAGGCTCCCGCCGTCAACACCCGAGACGGGGTGCTGATGCTCTCGGAGAACACGGGCTCCCACGAGGAGCTCGGCGAATGCGCGCTGAGCGTCAACCCCTTCGACATCGAGGAGCAGGCGGAGGCGATCCATCGGGCGTTGACGATGGATGCGAGGGAGCGCCGGGAGCGCGCAGACTGCCTCCGCGAGATCGTCGACCGCACCGATCCCGGCATCTGGATCGACCACCAGCTTGCCGACATCAAGGCGAAGCGCGAGGGTTAGCGGGCTCGCGGCCGGGGGTCGGCTGGGGTGGGTCGCGGAGAGCGCCCTGGGGCGGCTCGATCCGACTCACGTCCCCTCAGGGACCGAACTCGGCCACCCCGGGCGGCGGGCTCGGCGCCGGTGCGGGCGCGGGCGCCGGGGTCGGCGGTGGAGGAGGCGCGGGAGCCGGGGCTGGAGCCGGAGGAGGTACGGACGCCGGGGCAGCCGCGGCAGCCGGAGCCGCAGGGGTGGCGGCGGTTGCCGTGTCCACCTCCGGTCCCGGCTTCTCCGCCGGCGATCCGCCCGCGTCCGAGGCAGGTGGGCGTGAGCGCTCCTCCTTTCCGGTGGAGGGCGGGCGCTTCTTTCCACGCCCGTCCCTCGCGGAGCTCTCCGGCCGGTCCCCTCGGCTCCCCTTCCGCGGCGACGCGCCTCCTGCCGGCCGGGCCGCCGTGGGCACCTCGACGCCCCCGATCAGCCCGAGCTTGGGGTCCAGGGGCGGCGGCTCCGGGGAGCGGAGAAGCGATGGCAACAGGGCCAGCGCCGCCACCGCCGCGGCAGCGGTCGCGGCCGCGCGGGCGGCGCGGGGCCAGCTCACGCTCATGCCCTTCACGCCCCATGGAAGCCCGGGGAGGCCGGCGGCGCCCCGCTATAGTCCCGCGCCGCCTTGACCGTTCTCGACTACGAACTGATCCTGATGCTCGACCCGCAGGCCGCGGACGAGCAGCGCGAGAAAGTCGCCTCCGACGCGAAGTCCAAGCTCGAGGCGACGGGCGAGCTCAAGCACGAGGCCAACTGGGGCATCCGCAAGATGGCCTACGAGATCGACCGCCGCGGCGAAGCCGACTATCGCTGCTACCGCTTCGCCGGGGGCAAGGATCTGCTCGACGACCTCGACCACACCCTGAAGATCACCGACGGCGTGCTGCGCTTCCGCGTCTTCAAGGTCGAGGCCGACTCGCCGACCATCGTCCCCCCCGACACCGAGCAGATCATGCGCCGCGAGGAGGGCGACGACCGCGAGCGCGGGGGTCGTCGCGACGGTGGCCGCGGACCGCGGCGACCCCGTCCGGACTCGGCCGGGGGCGATCGTCGCCCCGAGGTCGCTCCCGCCTCTGCGGCGGGCTCTCCCGACGCCGACGCCTAGCTCGCAGGCCCCCACGGGGCGACGCAAAGGCCGCAGGTTGCGGGAACGGACCCCTGCTGGGAGGGAAGGGGCAAAGGCGCCGCCATCGGGGTGCTTACACTCGAACGGACAAGCGATTTCAGGAGGAGCACCAGCAGTGGCAAACATCAACCGGGTGACGATCACGGGGAACCTGACGCGGGATCCTGAGCTGCGCGCGCTGCCGAGCGGCATGTCCGTCTGCGAGCTGGGTGTGGCGGTCAACCACCGCCGCAAGGACAACGCGACGGATCAGTGGGTCGAGGAGCCCAATTACTTCAACGTCGTCGTCTTCGGAGCACAGGGGGACAACTGCGCGAACTACCTCTCGAAGGGCCGCCCGGTGGCGGTCGACGGGCGCCTGCGCTGGAGCTCGTGGGAGGACAAGAACGGCGGCGGCAAGCGCTCGAAGGTTGAGATCGTCGCTCAGACCGTCCAGTTCCTCGGCTCCCGCGGCGACGACAACGGTGGCGGTGGCGGTGGCGGCGGCGGCAACCAGGCCAATCAGGCCAACCAGGGTTTCTCTCCGGCCTCGGACGTGCCGGCCGACACCTCCGACTTCGGCGAGCCGGCGGGCGTCGGCTCGGGCGGCTCCGACGACGACATCCCCTTCTAGGCGGGGAGGCGCGATCACCGCGCCGGCGGACGCTTCCCGCGCCCGCGCTCCGTCGGCCGCGGCCACCTGGGTGGAAAAAGGTGGCAGGTGCGCGTGAATATCCACCCAGTGGCCGCGGCAACCGGCGTGTCCCCCGTCGAGGGCTCACACACCGTGGACGGTGCCGGGCATCCACGCGCCCTATGATCCACCGCCGCCGCATGAAGTCCCTCACACAGATTCAGCGCAGGTCCGCCTGATGGCGACCCAGGCCCCGCCCCGTCGCGGCGGCGGCAGCCGCAGCAAGTTCGACCGCAACCGTCCCCGCAAGTACACGCGGATTCCGGTCGACCGGATCGACTACAAGGATCTGACCCTGATCCGGCGGTTCATCTCCGACCGCGGCAAGATTCGCTCGCGCCGGGTGACGGGGCTCTCCCGTCGCCACCAGCAGCAGCTCGCGCTGGCGGTCAAGCGGGCCCGCGAGATCGGCATGCTGCCGTACGTCGGCGACCGCTGAACCGGTCGGTGCCCTGATGGCGGAGGCAATCCTGCTCAAGGAGGTCGAGGGGCTCGGAGGCGTGGGCGAGGCGGTCGATGTCTCACCCGGCTATCTGCGCAACTACCTCGTTCCCCGCAAGCTTGCCCAGCCCGCGACGAAGGGTGCTCTCGAGGAGGCCGAGCGTCGCCGGGAGGCGGCCGAGAAGGCCGAGCGGGAGGCTCTGGAGCGTGCCGGGGAGACGGCCGCGCTGCTCTCGAAGACCGTCCTGACGATCACCCACCGCGCCGGCGAGGATGGCCGGCTGTTCGGGTCGGTCACCTCGAAGGAGATCGCCGAGGCGATCGCGCAGGCGAGGGGACTGCGGATCGAGCGCAAGCGGATCCGCCTCGACGAGGGCATCCGCGAGGTCGGCACCTACATGGTCGAGATCGAGGTCCCCGGCGGCGCCACCGCCTCCGTTAAAACCATCGTCGCCGAGCAACGCTGACCTGACGGGCCGGGAGCCGCCGGCTCGGCGTCATCGGCGGGCTCACGGCCAGATGGCCGCATCGCCCACCTCCTCCTTGATCTGACGCCTCTCGGCCTCGTCAGCTGACGGGCCGGGAGACGCCAGCTCGGCGTCATCGCGGGCCTCACGGCCCGCTGGCCGCATCGGCCCACTCTTCCTTGATCCGGCGGCTCCCGGCCTCGTCAGGACCCATCCCCTCCCCCCTTCTCGCAAAGTCCCCCTTCGCCTCCGGCGCGTCGCCGCCGCGTGTGGTTGATTCGTCCTGGGGGTCAGAGGGGACGAATCCGTCCGCCCGCGGCCCTTCCATGTAGGGAACGCACGTTCGCGCGAGGATCGACTGGAGCCGATGGAAGCACACGCAAACGGGACCGTGGAGGCGCCGCTCCTCCAGCCGCACAACCTCGAGGCGGAGGAGTCGGTGCTCGGCGCGATGATGGTCTCCGAGGCGGCGATCGATCCCGTCGTGGTCGAGGTGCGCCTCGGCTCCGAGGACTTCTACCGCGGGCGGCACGGGACGATCTACGGGGCGATCCACGAGCTCTACGACCGCTCCGAGCCGGTCGACGCGCTGACCGTCTCGGAGCTCTTGCGCAGCCAGGGCAAGCTCGAGGAGGTCGGGGGCCGCGAGGCGATCTCGAGCCTGGCCTCGAGCACCCCGGTGCCGGGCAACGCCGGCCACTACGCGCAGATCGTCAAGCAGAACTCGATGCTCAGGCGCCTGCTGGGCGCCGCCCAGCGGATCGAGCAGTCGGTGCACACCCGCCAGGCGGAGCCGCAGGAGCTCGTCGAGCAGGCGGAGAAGCTGCTCTTCAACGTCGCTCGCGCCGAGCAGGCGGGCGACTTCAGCTCGCTGGCCGACATCCTCCTCCACGAGACCGAGCGGCTCGAGAAGCTCGCAAGCGGCGAGACGCGGATGACGGGGACGCCGTCGGGCTTCCGCAAGCTCGACGACATGACGGGCGGCTTTCAGCCCGGCAACCTGATCGTCATCGCTGCCCGCCCCGCGATGGGCAAGTCGAGCCTCGTCTGCAACATCGCCGAGAACGTCGCCTCGAAGGCGAAGAGCCCGGTCGCCTTCTTCTCCCTCGAGATGTCGGAGACCGAGCTCGCGCACCGCTTCATCGCCTCCCGAGCCCGGATCTCCTCCGACCGGCTGCGCAAGGGTCAGGTCACCAAGGAGTGGAGCAAGGTCCTGCGAGCCTGCAACGAGCTCGCCGAGGCGCCGCTTTGGATCGACGATTCCTCCGATCTCAGCCTCCTCGACCTGCGCGCCAAGTGCCGGCGGCTGCACTCCGCCGAGGGCGGCCTGGGGCTGGTGATCGTCGACTACATCCAGCTCATGCGCTCCGACGACCCCCGGGCGGGCAGGGTCGAGCAGGTCGGGCAGATGAGCCGTGGGCTGAAGATCCTCGCCCGCGAGCTGGAGGTGCCGGTAATCGGGATCTCGCAGCTCTCGCGCGCCCCCGAGCAGCGCCCCGACAAGGTGCCGATCCTGTCGGACCTCCGCGAATCCGGAAGCATAGAACAGGACGCGGATATCGTGTCTTTCATTTATCGTGACGAGTACTACAACAAGGAGAGCGAGCGACCGGGCGAGGCGGATCTCGTCATCGCCAAGCACCGCAACGGGCCGATCGGCACCGTGCAGCTGGCCTTCCAACCTCAGTTCCCCCGCTTCCTCAACCTCGCCGGCTCCCACGGCGGCGAGGAAGCGCGCGAGGACGCCGCGTGAGCGAGGAGATCCCCCGTGGCCCCCTCGGGGGGGTGCGCTCGACCCTGCCCACCGACCCGCTCGGCGGGGGCGGCCTGCCCGGCGGCGGAGCTCTGCGCGAGGGCGGCGATGTCCGTGCCCGCGCGAGCTGCCCGCTCGGAGTCTGTGACGGCTCGGGCTGGATCGTGGGCCCGGAGGAGATCGCCCGAGCCTGCGAGTGCCGCCAGCGACGGATCGAGCGGGCGCGGGTCAGCGGGCTGCGCGGCACGCTGCCGAAGCGCTACAGCGGGGTCTCCTTCGATCGACCGCCGGTCTCCGACATGGCGCGAAGGCCGGGCCTCTCGCAGACCGTGGCGGCAATCCGCGAGCTCTGCGACGGCATCGAGGAGGCGCTCGCCGCGGGGGAGGGGGCCTGGCTGATGGGCGACGTCGGCACCGGCAAGACCTCGCTGGCGATGCTCGTCTCGAAGGCCGCGCTCGAAGCCGGCAGGAGCGTCGCCATCTACTCGATGCCGAGGTTGCTCGCGCGGATCCGCCGCACCTACGAGACCGAGTCCGGGGAGGAGGGCTACCTGTCGTTCTTCGACCGCCTCTCATCGGTCGATCTCCTCCACCTCGACGACCTCGGGGCGGAGAAGCGCACCGACTGGGTGCTCGAGCAGCTCTACGCGATCGTCGATCGCCGCTACGAGGAGCAGCGATCGATGGTCGTGACCACGAACCTGGACGTCCCCGCGCTCGAGGAGCAGATCGGCGAGCGCACCGTCTCGCGACTGGTGGAGATCTGCGGGGACCCGCTGCCGCTCTACGGGGATGACCAGCGCTACCGGATCGAGACCGCGTCCCCGCCGGCCCCGCGAGGGCCGAACCAAGCCTCATAACTCATAATCCCTGCCTATGCCGGGAATGGTGATCGTCGGCGCCCAATGGGGCGACGAGGGCAAGGGCAAGGTGATCGATCTGCTGGCCGAGCGGGCGGAGCTCGTCGTCCGCTTTCAGGGCGGCAACAACGCCGGCCACACGATCGTCCGCGATGGGGAGAAGTTCGCGCTCCACCTCGTTCCCTCGGGGATCCTTCACCCCGGCACGATCTGCGCGATTGGCAACGGCGTCGTCATCGACCCGAAGGTCCTGACCGACGAGATCGAGGGATTGAAGCGCGACGGGATCGCGACCGCCAACCTGCGGATCTCCGCCAACGCCCACCTGATCATGCCCTACCACGTGCTCCTGGACACGGCGGGGGAGGCGAAGCTCGGCAAGCTCTCGATCGGCACCACCCGCCGCGGGATCGGCCCCTGCTACGCCGACAAGTCCGCGCGGCTCGGGATCCGGGTCCAGGACCTGCTCGACGAGAAGATCCTGCGCAAGAAGATCATGGCCGCGATGGAGCCCAAGCGCCAGCTCCTGCGCCCCCACGCGAAGGATCCCGGCCTCGACCTCCACGCGATGACCGAGGAGTACGTCACCTACGGCCACCGCCTCGAGCCCTACATCGCCGACACGGCCCACCTCTGCTGGGAGGCGCTCGACGGGGGTCGCTCGGTGCTCTTCGAGGGAGCTCAGGGGACCCTGCTCGACCTCGACCACGGGACCTATCCCTTCGTCACCTCCTCCAACCCGGTGGCGGGGTCGGCCTGCGTCGGCGCCGGGGTCGGCCCGCGCGACATCGACGACGTCTGGGGGATCGCCAAGGCGTACTCGACCAGGGTCGGCGCGGGTCCCTTCCCGACCGAGCTGGAGGACGAGACCGGCGAGCGGCTGCGCAAGCGCGGCGGCGAGGTCGGGACGACCACCGGCAGGCCGCGGCGCTGCGGCTGGCTCGACCTCGTCGCGCTCAAGTACGCCGTCCGCTTGAACGGGATGACGGGGCTCGTGATCACGAAGCTGGACGTCCTCGCCGGGATCGACCCGCTGCGCGTCGCGGTCCGCTACCGCCATCCGGAGGGGGCTCGCTTCGACGAGTTTCCCTACCACCAGTCGGTCCTCCACCATGCCGAGCCGGAATACGAGGAGCTCCCGGGCTTCCAGGCCGAGATCAGCGACGTCCGCTCCCAGGACGACCTTCCGGCCACCGCGCGCGACTACCTGCGCTACATCTTCGAGTTCGTCGGAGTGCCCATCTGCCTCGTCGGGGTGGGCCCCGGACGCGAGCAGGTGATCTGGATGGGCGGCGAGCGGCCGGCATCGCTGAAGGCAGCGTGAGCCATCAGCGCCCCACGCCCCGGCGCCGTTTGCAACCAATCAGGGTGTATTTGTGTCCTCGCAGGGCATAGAGCCAACGTCCGTCCACGAGGAGGAGCCGCATGAAGTTCATCTACAAGCCGTTTGCAATCGTCATGGGGCTCCTGGCCGGAGCGATCGGCCGCAAGGTCTTCGAGAAGGTCTGGGGGCTGGTCGGAGACGAGGACCCCAAGGACCCCGATGACCGTGACGCGGGCTGGGTCGAGGTGCTGATCTCGGCAGCGATCGGCGGTGCGATCGTCAAGATCGTGCAGGCGCTGATTCGGCGCGGCGGCGCCAAGGGGATCGAGCGGGCGACCGGCTTCTGGCCGGGGGACGAGCCCAAGGGCTGAACTGCCCGCGGCTCGATGACCGATCCGGCCCCGCCCCCGCCTCGAAGGGGGCCAGCGCCCGGCACGGCCGCAAGCCGCCTCGTGGATCCCGATGATCCCGTGGGGGAGGGGCAGTCCCCCGAGAGTCCCACCGACCTCTCGCGGCGATCCTGGGGGCGGACCGTGAAGCGCGCGCTCTTGGAGTTCCGCGACGACAACGCGGCCGACTGGGCAGCCTCGCTCACCTACTACTCGATCCTCTCGCTCTTCCCGGGGCTGATCGTGCTCTTCTCCCTGCTCGGGGTCCTCGGCCAGTACCCGGACACGACGAACGCTCTGCTCGACATCGTCCGCGACCTCGGACCCGCCTCCGCGGTCGACACCCTGAGCGGGCCGATCGAGGACGTGACCCGCGATTCGGGTGGAGCGGCTGCGCTTCTCGGGTTCGGGATGCTCGGTGCGATCTGGTCGGCGTCCGGCTACCTCGGCGCGTTCGCCCGCGCCTCCAACGCCATCTACGAGGTCGAGGAGGGCAGGCCCTTCTGGAAGATGCGGCCCCAGCAGATCGGGATGACACTGCTGATGATCGTCCTGGTCGCAGCGCTGGCGATCGGGCTGGTCGTGAGCGGTCCGGTCGCGGAGGCGGTCGGCGACGTGATCGGCCTCGGCTCGACCGCGGTGACGATCTGGGGGATCGCGAAGTGGCCCGTGATGGTCGGGATCGTCGCCTTCCTCTGCGCGGTCCTCTTCTACTGGGCCCCGAACGTCGAGCAGCCGAAGTTCCGCTGGATCTCGCCGGGCAGCCTGCTCGCCGTCGTCGCCTGGATCGTCGCCTCGGCCCTGTTCGCCCTCTACGTTGCCAACTTCAGCTCCTACTCGGCCACGTACGGCAGCCTCGGCGGGATCGTCGTCTTCCTGCTCTGGATCTGGATCTCCAACAACGCGCTGCTGCTCGGTCAGGAGCTCAACGCCGAGCTCGAGCGCGAGCGGGAGATCGAGGGGGGCCTGCCGGGTGCGCAGGAGGAGATCCAGCTGCCGCCGAGGGACCCGCCGGACTGAGGGGGCGTGCCGCGGTCGCGGCGGGGGGAGGACCCGGCTCCGTCCGCCGCGCATCGCGGGCAGTCCCTCCCAACCGACTTAGTGCGCGGCTACCTGAGTGTCGCCGGGACCTCCCCCCGCCGCGCCCTCTCTATATGACTCCGGCGAGGTCCTCCGCTTCGCGTCCGGTCTCGCCGGACCGGTGGGTGCTACTGGACGGGAAGTCATGAACGAGTGTGGGTCGTCCCAGCGAAAGGGGGAGCGGGCACACGGCAGCCGGGGCTCATGCCCGGACGCGACGCGGAGGATTCCCCGAGAGAGAGCACCCGACGCGAATACCGGACGCGAAGCGGAGGATATTCGCGCTTGATCTATCCTCCCGCGCCGTGTTCGAGAAGGTCCTGATCGCCAACCGGGGGGAGATTGCGATCCGCGTGATCCGCACCCTCAAGGAGATGGGGATCGGGGCCGTCGCCGTCTACTCGGAGGCCGATCGCGACGCCCGGCACGTGCGTGAGGCGGACGAGGCCTACCTGCTCGGGGCGGCCGTGCCGGCCGAGAGCTACCTGAACATCGAGAGGATCCTCGATGCGGCCGAGCAGTCGGGTGCGAATGCGATCCACCCCGGCTACGGGTTCCTCGCCGAGAACGCCCCCTTCGCGCGGGCGATCGGCGAGACCGAGATCACCTGGATCGGCCCGCCCGCCGACGCGATCGACGCGATGGGCTCGAAGACTCGCGCCCGCGAGATCATGCAGCAGGCCGGCGTCCCGATCGTGCCCGGGGCGACCGAGCCCTCGGCGACCGCCGGGGACGCCGCCAAGCTCGCCGAGGAGATCGGCTATCCGATCGCCTGCAAGGCGGTGGGGGGCGGTGGCGGCAAGGGCTTTCGGGTCGCGCTGAGCGCCGATGAGCTCGAGGCCGCCTTCGAGGGAGCCGCTCGCGAGGGCGAGAAGTTCTTCGGCGACGCAACCGTCTACCTCGAGCGCTACCTCGAGGACCCCCGCCACGTCGAGGTGCAGGTCCTCGCCGACGGCCACGGCCACGTCATCCACCTCGGCGAGCGCGACTGCTCGATCCAGCGCCGCCACCAGAAGTTGATCGAGGAGGCTCCGGCTCCCCACGTCGACGAGGAGATGCGCGAGCGGATCGGCAAGATCGCCACGGATGCGGCCAAGGCCGTCGACTACCGCGGAGCCGGCACGGTCGAGGGGATGCAGGTCGGAGACGACTACTTCTTCTTGGAGATGAACACCCGCGTCCAGGTCGAGCACTGCGTGACCGAGATGGTCACCGGGATCGACATCGTGCGCGAGCAGGTCCGGATCGCCGCCGGGGAGCCCCTCTCGATCTCCCAGGAGGAGATCGAGATGCGCGGGCACGCGATCGAGTGCCGGATCAACGCCGAGGCCGCCCACAAGAAGTTCGCTCCCGCCCCGGGCAAGGTCGGCGCCTACCTCGAGCCCTCCGGCCCCGGCGTCCGCGTCGACTCGGGGCTCGAGGCCGGGGGAGAGGTGACCCCGCTCTATGACCCGATGGTGGCCAAGCTGATCACCTGGGACGTCGATCGCGAGCAGGCCACCCGCCGGATGCTGCGAGCGCTCGGCGAGTACAGGATCGAGGGGCTGACGACGCTGATTCCCTTCCACGAGGCGATCCTCGATACGGAGCAGTGGGCGCGGGGGGAGACCTGCCGCGACCTGCTCGAGGACCCGGTGTGGCTTGGATCACTGGCCGAGGTGTCCTCCGCTTCGCGTCCGGGCACCTCGGTGGGCGATGCGGAGGACGATGGGCCGGAGCTGGTTACTCGTGAGTACAAGGTCGAGGTCGGCGGCCGGCTCTACCCGGTCCGAGTGATCGGAGAGGCGCTCGGCGACAACGGCGCGGCCGCGCCGGCCTCGGGCAAGCGGCCGCCCAGGCGCGAGCGCAGGGCGGGGGGCGGGGCGGCGGCGTCGGGCAACGACCTCGTGGCGCCGCTGCAGGGCAGCATCTTCAAGGTCGAGGTCGCCGAGGGCGACGAGGTCGAGGAGGGCGCGCTCGTCTGCGTGATCGAGGCGATGAAGATGGAGAACGAGATCATTGCCCACCGCGCCGGCAAGGTCACCTCCCTCGCGGTCGAGGTCGGCGCCTCGATCAACGCCGGCGACCCGATCGCCAAGATCGAGTAGCGCCCAACTCCCGCAGGTTGCGGCCTGGCCGGCCGGTCGCTCGACCGCCGATCCGCGATGATCGCGCGGTGCGGTCGCAACGAGTCCGCTACGGGGCCCTGGAGGGTCGTCGCAGGCAGCGGCGCTGGCCGCACGCGCTGCTGCTCGCGCTCGCGCTCGCAGCGCTTGCATCGCTGATCGGGCTCTCGCTCGGCTCTGATTCGGAGCTCGACGACGGCCCCGAGGCGCCGGCGCCTGCACCCGAGCCGCCGCTGGCTGTCGAGCAGGCGCGAGCCAGCGTCGGGGAGCGGCAGCGCCCGCGTAGCGACAACCGCTACGCCCTCGCTCCCGAGGCCGATCGGCTGCCGGTACGCCACGAGTTCGACGATCCGCCGCGCGCGGGGATCCTCTTCGACGTGAGGACGGGCGAGATCCTCTGGGAGCGCCACCCCGACCGCGAGCTGCCGATCGCGAGCCTGACGAAGATGATGACCGCCCATCTGATCGCCGAGCGCCATCGCCCCGACGAGCGGGTGCGGATCACGAAGCAGGCCGCCCGTACCGGCGGCTCGATGGTCGGCGTGCTGCCCGTCGGGGAGGGGGTTCCGCTGGGCACGCTGCTCAAGGGCCTTCTGCTCGTCTCCGGAAACGATGCCGCGGCCGCGCTCGCCGAGCACGACGCCGGCTCGGTGGGGAATTTCGTCGAGCGGATGAACGAGGAGGCGAGGCGGCTGGGGCTCGGCTGCAGCCGCTTCACCACGCCGCACGGCCTCAGGGACGCGGGCAATCACTCCTGCCCACGCGACCTGGCTGCGCTCGCGCGCGCCGACCTCGCGAATCGGCGGATCGCGTCGATCGCGAGGAGCGACCACGAGTCGGTCGCCTTCCCGATACCCGGCGGCGTGCTCGAGCTCTACAACAACAACCCGTTCATTCGCGCCGGCGACCCGACGATCACGGGCCTGAAGACGGGCTACACGGCCGCGGCCGGCCGCTGCTACGTCACCACGGCCCGGCGCGGGGGCCGCGAGCTCGGGGTCGTCCTGCTCGACTCCCCCGACCCACTCACGCAGGTGCCGAAGCTGCTCGAGCTCGGGGCGGCGGCGGGATGAGCGACCAAGCGCTGCTCGCCGGGCTGCCCTGGCGCGGTCCCGGGCCGGGAAGGCCGGAGCTCGCTCTGCCGCCGGGTCGGATGCCCGTCCGCTCGGCCGGCACCTGGCGCAAGAGCTGGCGGTACGTCGGAGCCTTCGGCGAGCGGCTGATGCTCTGCGCAGCCCATGTCAGCGTCGGTCCGCTGCGTCAGACTTTTTGGGCGATCCTCGATCGCGAGAGCGGCGAGATCGCCGAGCGCACGCGGATGCCGCTTCCCGCCGAGCGCGGCGAGGTCTGGACTGAGCGCGGCGGCGGCGAGCCCTGGGAGCTCGGCTCGGACATGGCGGGAGCTCGAACCCGGATCGAGTCCGGGGAGCTGGCCGCGAGGCTCGTGATCGGCGAGGGCGCCTGGGCCGAGTCCGTCTGCCCCAACGGCGCCGGCGCCTACGTCTGGACGCGCAAGCGGATCAGCGCGATCGACTGCGACGTCCAGCTGCCCGGCGGCCGCCGCGTGCGGGAGACCATGCGGGGCATCGAGGACGAGTCTGCGGGCTATCACCCCCGCCACACGATCTGGTCCTGGTCGGCGGGCGTGGGCGCCGCGGCGGACGGGCGGGCGGTGGGCTGGAACCTGGTCGAGGGCGTCAACGATCCGCCCGAGCGCAGCGAGCGGGCGATCTGGGTGGAGGGCGAGGACGCGCCACGCGAGCCCGGGCCGGTCACGTTCGACGGACTCGAGGCGGTCCGCTTCTCCGATGGCTCCCGGCTTGCCTTCAGCGCCGAGGCCGAACGCAGCAGGAGCGAGAACAAGCTGCTCGTCAAGTACAGCTACCGTCAGCCCTTCGGCAGCTTCAGCGGCTCCCTGGACGGGATCGAGCTCGCCGAGGGCATCGGCGTGATGGAGCACCAGGACGCCGTCTGGTGAGGGTCGGCGGCTGAAGCCTCCGTTTCAGACGGCGAGCTCGAGATCCGTCTTCGCGAAGTCGTCGCCGAGGCAGAGCAGCGGCTCGCCGGCGAGCTTCGCCACCGCGTAGGTCATGCAATCGCCAAGGTTGAGCCGGGCGGGATGGCGCCCCTTGCCGAAGCGCAGGAAGGCATCACTCGCCGCCGCTGCATGAGCGGCGTCGAAGCCAACGACAGTCAGCTTCGTCTTCTCGATCAGCCGAGAGACCATGCTCCTCCCGGGTGGCCCGAATCGACCCACGAGCACCAAGCCGACCTCCACGACGGAGGGTGCTCCGATCGAGGCTTCTCGGGTAGCTGTGATCCTGTCCAGGATCCAGTCGCCGAGTGGCTCACGAACCGCAACCGCCACGAGCGCCGAGCTGTCGACGATCACACCCCGCCCTCTCCATAGCCGAGGATCTCCTCACGCTCCTCCTTCGTGATTGGCACGCCCAACTGGTCGGGGGGTATCTGCGGCCAGATCTCCTCCTCGAGGAACCGGCGGATCTCCTCGCCTCGCTTGCTCGGCGGCTCGTCGGCGAGCCGGTCCCAGCGCTCCTGCAGCGCCACCCGGATCGCCCGCGTCTTCGACTCCCCCGTGATCGCCGCGATCTCGCCGGCGAGCCGCACCGCCTCCTCATCCTTGACGTTCAGAGCCATTGGTACCACTCTAGCGCGAATGGTACCACCACGTCGTGCGCTCACCGCCCCCACCGGCTCTCGACCAACCCCCGCCACGGCGGCTCCTCGCCGGCAGGGAAGCGGGCGTCGTCGCGACCGAGCAGCGTCTCGAGCGGCACGAGCACGGGGTCGGCGTCCTCGAGCAGCGCCGTGCGCGCGTACATCGCGAGCTCCTCGGCCGCAACCTCCCGCCGGATCAGCTCCCAGCCGAGCGTCGGGCGGTAGACCCAATAGTCGATCGCGAGGCCCCCGCCCGCGCGGCGCGCGTCCGCGATCGAGGTGAACGCGGTCGTGCGGCGGTTCGAGGCGGTGAGGTGAGCGCCGTCGGGGCCCGGCACCGCGCAGCTCACCTGCCGGCAGCGCCGGTAGTCGACACCGACCAGGGCCTGGCCTCCCGGCCCGACCTTCGCCTCCGGGGCGGGCGCCAGGGCCCGCACCGCACCCGCCACGTCGCGGCCGTAGGCCTCGCTCAGCAGGTCCTGCCAGCACGGCTCGGGATAGCGGACCGCGCAGCGCTGCTTCGATGCGATCGACGAGGCGAGCGAGGGGCGCTCGCCCCGCCCGCCGAGCACCAGCGCCACCACCGCGCAGACGGCGAGCGCCATCAGCAGCACGAGCGCAGCGTGCTCGACGCTTGCGGCTCCGCGTTCGCCCGCTCTTGCGTTGGCGGCCATCGAGCGACCCTAGGGCCGGCCGGGGCACGGCTTGCGCCCCGACCGTGCCGATTGACGCCCGAAGGCGTGGCTTTTCCCGGTTCCCTAGAAGCTAGAGGCCCGAGTCGAGCAGCCCGACGACGAGCGCCGCCGCGACCCAGAGGATCGCGAGGGCGCTTCCCACCAGCGCCACCCTGCCGGCGATCCGCCATGGCAGGGGAGGTGGCCCGGCGGCGCCCCCGGACGGCGAGGCCGCACCCGCCGCCACGCCGCCCGCGCCGCGCCGTAGCCGCAGCGCGTAGATCACCCCGGAGCCGAGAAAGAGCGCGGCGCTGATCAGGAGCCACCGGCTCAGATAGGGATCGAGCCCGATCCCGGTGGTGTCCTCGTACCTCTCCGGGTCGATCCGCAGGATCAGGGGGAAGTAGACCAGCAACAGCAGGGCAGAGATCGCAGCCGGTATTCGCACATGGTTGAGCGCGAGGAGCATCGCCCCCCGCGATTCGATCGCCCGGCCGGCGGTTCCGTGGGCGATTCGGAGCAGGGCGCTGTAGAGCGGCAGCGCGACGAGGTCGTGCAGGAGCGCCGCGACGAGCAGCCAGAGGAAGATCCGCCCCGCGCCGGGAAGCTCGGTGATCCGCAGCAGCCCATACCCCGAGAGCAGGAGGCTCACGGCAACCGCGATCAGGTGCAGCGGCTGCGCCCCGTACTCGTAGCGGAAGCGCCCCACGCCGCCCTCACCGATCTCGGCCTGGCCGTGCTTGCGATCGGTCTCGCTCATCAAACCTCCGTGAAGGTCATCTTCCTGACCCACTTGGTGTTGTGCACGCCGGGCAGGGCCGGCACGATCACACGGGCCGGAAAGCCGTGGTCGAGGCTCAGGTCGACGCCGTTGACCTTCAGCGCCAGCAGCGACTGCTCGTCGGCCACCGCGCCCGGGTTGAGGGTTGCCTGGCCGAACGCGCCGCCCTCCTGCAGGGACTCGACCAGCACCTCGGCATCGCCCTCGATCCCCGCCATCCGGGCGAGGTCGCCGAGCCGGACGCCGGTCCACGTCTGCCAGGTCGTCCAGCCCTCGACGCAGGCGATCGGGAGGCGCTCCGTCCGCTGGGCCATCCTCAGGAGCTCCTCGCGGCTGACGATCACCTCCCGCGGGCCGCCCGCGATCATCAGCCGCCAGGAGGCGCCCGTCTCCTCCTCCGTGATCCCCACCAGGCTCGCCGTCTTGTTGACCTGGAAGTCGGTGGGACCGTCGCCGTAGCTCTGCCCGCGCGGGGAGAGCAGGGCGATCTCGCGGATGCCGCCGAGCAGGTTCTGCCCGGCCGTCATCACCAGCAGCCCGAGCGAGCCGAGTCCGACCGCGCCGATCAGCCCCCGGCGCGAGATCGTCGGCTCCGCGGGCGCCGTGGGGGCAAGCGTGTCGACCTCCGGATCGGCGGCTCGCATCCGCTCGATCCCCTCGCCCAGCGGCCGGAACGCCCCCTCCCGGGCGAAGGTGGAGGCCACGATCGGCAGCTTCAGGGTGAGGTGCAGCGCCAGCGCGCCGACGAAGACAAGGGCGGCGTAGTAGTGGGCGGAGAGGAAGGAGAACCCGAACGGCAGCCAGTACTGGACGTTGATCACCCCGGTCGCGAACAGAAAGAGCGCGGAGCCGACCAGCAGCAGCAGGCTGAGCCGCTCGAGCGAGTGGGCGATCGAGCGCGCCGCGGGACGCTCGAAGAGCCGCGGGATCACCGACCAGAGCTTTGCCAAGAGGATCGGGATCGCGACGAAGCCGGCGATCAGGTGGAGCGACTGCGTCAGCGAGTAGAGCCAGGTCGGGCTGGTGGGCCAGTCGAAGAAGTAGAGGTTGGTCTCGAAGCCGCCGGTGAGGTCGTTCGAGCCGAGCCTCGGATCGTAGGCGGCGTGGGAGAGGAAGCCGGTGAGGGCGGCGATGACCAGGAAGGGCAGCAGGGTCGAGCCGAGGAAGGCGGTCAGCCAGCGCCCGCGCAGGGGGCTGCGCCAGAAGTCGCGCCGAAACGGGCCGACGTGCGGAGGCGAGGGAACCGGCGGCTTGCGCGCGTCCTCGGACTCCTGGACGAGGTCGCCGAGCCTCTCGAGCCCGCTCATCCCGCTGCTCCGCGGAGAGGTCGGTCCGTCTCGGGGTCGATGATCTGCACGTCGCCCTCACGACCGACGACGACCACCCGGCCGGTCCGCTCGTCCACCCCGACGCTGTTGGGCTGCCGCACCGTGGGGTAGCTGGCGATGATCTTCGGCGCTAGGTCTGTGATCTCGAGCTCGGCGACCTGGTTGCGGCCGGTCCGGGTGACCCAGAGCCGCTTGCGGCGATTGTCTATCGCGATCCCATAAGGGCTGTTTAAGACGTTCGTCCGGTCGAGCAGCCGCGGCTCGGTCCCGCCCTCGTAGACGAGGATCGCGTCGCCGCCCGTGTCGGTCACGTAGAAGCGGCCGTCGGCGCCGGTGACGACGTGGCTGGGCCCGGCGCCCGCGGGCAGCTCCGCCACCTGCTCGAGGGTCTCGGCGTCGTAGAGCGCGAGGACCCGGGCGGCCACGGCGACGACGGCGACCTGGCCCGCGGCGTAGGCGATCCCCCCGGGCTGCTCGGGCGCCGGCAGGGTCTCGATCGCCCGCCCGCCGTCGAGCACGCTGATCGTGTCCCCGCCCTCGTCGCCGACGAAGATCCTGCCGCCCTCCGCCGCGACGGCGTCGTGGGGGAAGTCGCCGACCGGGACGCTCCGCGTCCGCCCGCTCGGCAGCTCGATCTCCACCAGCTGATCCTCGTACTCGATCGGCGCCAGCACCGGGCCGCCCGGGGCGGCGAGCTCGAGGTGGCGGGCGGAGTCGGGAGTGGGAACGGTCGTCACAACCTGCGCCCGGGCGATGTCGATCAGCTTGACCCGGTCGGGGTCGCGGTAGGACACCGCGGCGAGGCCGCTCCGGGGGTCGACCGCCACTCCCTCGGCCTCCGCGGAGCCGCCGGGCACGAGCGTCCCGGCCGGGTCCTGGGAGAGCGGGGGCGACGTAGCGGGCTCCGCGGGCGGTGGGTTCGTCTCGCTCGAGCCACAGCCGGCCGCCGCGGGGATAAGTGCAGCGAGCACCACCGCGATGGCGCCGGCCGCTCTGCGCTCGGCGAGCCTCACCTCCGCACCGGCGGGGCTTCGCGGTCGAGCCGGCGCAGCGCCTTGGCGCAGCGGGTCCAGGGCGCGACCGCGGCGACCGCGCGCGCGTCCTCGAGGGTGTCGATGTCGCGGAGCTGCTCGAGCTCGACCCAGCTCAGCCCGACCTCCGCGAGCCGCTCGCGCTGACGGGCGGCGGTGTTCTCGGTGCTCATCGGCACGCCGTCGAAGATCCGCGGGTCGCTCTCGCGCAGCCCGATCGCCCAGTAGCCGCCATCCGATGCGGGGCCGAAGACCGCATCGGTTCCCTCCTCGCAGAGGCTCTCGACCGCCGCGGCCAGCAGCCCGCCCGTGACCTGCGGGGTGTCCATGCCGACGAGGACGGCGGGCGTCGCGCCGCTGTCGGCGAAGGCGCCGGCGAGGCGGGCGTCGAGGCCACCCTCGCGCTGTCCGATCAGCTCGAAGCCGGCGTCGGGCAGCCACTCACCGGGCTCCCCGTCGAGCACCAGGACCCGACGCCCGACGGGCGCGTCGGCCACGGCCCAGAGGGTGTCGGCGAGGCAGGCCTCGGCGACGGCCGCCGCCCCCTCGGCCCCGAGGTCGGGGATCAGCCGGGTCTTGGCGCGGCCGGGCACGGGCTCCTTGGCGATCACGATCAGGGATACGTGACCTGGCTCGAGCTGGCTCATCGCATCGCCCTGGACATGTCGCCGATCGTGCGGATGGTGCCACGCAGCGTCCCGGTGACCTTCGAGCGGCCGCTGCCGCGCTGCCGGTATGACACGGGGACCTCGGCGATCCGCCACCCCTCCTCCGCCGCCCGCAGGACCATCTCCAGCGGCCATCCGAAGCGCCGGTCGCGCAGACCCAGCGCGAACAGGGGCTCGCGGCGCGCGGCTCGCATCGGGCCGATGTCGGTGAGCCTGCCGGCGCGGCGGCGGACCATGAGCGCAAGGGTCCGGTTGGCGAGGCGGGCATGCAGGGGCCAGGCCCCCGCCTCCGCGATCCGGGTGCCGAGCATCAGGTCCGCCTCGCCCTCCCGGACCGGATCGGCGACCCGCGGGAGCTCCGCCGCGTCGAGCGAGCCGTCGCAGTCCATGAAGCAGACGATCTCCGCCTCCGCGGCGCCGAGGCCGGCGAAGCAGGCTGCGCCGAACCCCCGCTGGGGCTCGCTGACCACCTGGGCTCCGTGATCGCGCGCGATCTCAGCAGAGCCGTCGCTCGATCCATTGTCGACGACGATCGGCCGGAATCCGGAGGGAAAGGCGGAGAGCACCGCCGGGATGGCGGCGGCCTCGTCGAGGACCGGCAGGATCACGTCCGCGACGGGCTGGTCGTCTTCGTCGGCCACGGTGAGCGGCACCCTACGGATCTCCGTCCTCGCCGGGACGGGCTGAGAGCGGCAGCCGAGCCGCCCGCGCGGCCTCGTGTGCTTTGCTGGCGCCGTGCAGGCCGGCGCCGGAATCCTGACCCGAGCGCGGCGCGGGCCCTCCGGCACCGTCACCGCCCTGGCCCTGGGCGCCGTCGCGCTGGCGACCGTGGGGGTCGGCCTCGCGGTCGAGGGGGCCGGCGGGACGCTCGGGGCCTCGCTGGCGCCCTTCTTCGCGACCTGGGAGCCGCGCCTCGATCCGGCCGCCGCGGTGGCGTTGCCGCTCTTCGCCCTCGCGGTGGCGTCGTCGAACCCGCTTCTTCGCTCCCGCGGCGGGGCGGCCCGCTTTTTCGTCGGCAGCTTCCTCGTCGCTCTCGTCGCGCGCCTCGCGCTCGCCGCGGCCCGGGACGGCATCGACGGCCTCTACGCGGTCTTCGGAGCGGCGCCCGAGGGCGGCAACGAGTACCTGCCGGCCCTGCCGGCGCTCGACTCGCTCGGGCTCGCGACGTTCCTCGATCGCTTCGCCGAGCTCTCGCCGACGCTGCCGATCCACCCCTCGGCCCACCCGCCGGGGACCCTGCTCCTGCTCGATGCCCTGGGCATCGAGGGTCCCCAAGCGCTCGCGGCGCTCACGATTGCGGTCGGCGCCGCGGCCGTCCCGCTCACCTACGTCCTCGGCCGCCGCCTTGCGCTCGATGAGGCGAGGTGCCGTGCGGCGGCGCTGCTCATCGCCGTCTCGCCCTCGGCGATGCTCTACGGAGCCACCTCGACCGACGCGATGTTCGCCACGCTCGGCCTCGCCGCCGCCTGCCTGCTCGTCGGCAGCGGGCTCGCCTCGCGCGCCCTCGGCGCCGCCGCGCTGGCGATCGCCTCCTTCTTCTCCTGGGCGCTGCTCGCGCTCGGCGCGTTCTCGTTCGTGGTCGTCGGACTGCGCGAGGGGCTGCGATCCGCGGTCGCCATGGGGCTGGTTGCAGGGCTCGCGCTCGTCGGCCTCTACGGAGCCCTCTACGCGGTCAGCGGGTTCGACCCGATCGGTGCCGTCCGGGCGGCCGGCGAGGCCTACGATCTCGGCATCTCCAACGCTCGTCCCTATCTCTTCTGGCTCTTCGGCTCCCCCGTTGCGTTCGCGGTCGCGCTCGGCCTGCCGACCGCCTGGTACGCGGCGCGGGCCCTCGGTGCCGGCAACGAGGCGGCGATCGGGCTGGCCGCGATCGTCGGGGTCGCCGTCCTCGTCGGGCTGACGAAGGCCGAGACGGAGAGGATCTGGCTGTTCATGGGACCGCTTGCCGCCGTCGCCGCAGCGTCGCTCGTCCCGCTTCGGCGAATGCCGCTGCTCCTCGGAGCCCTCGCGGTGCAGGGACTCGCGGCGGGCCTCCTGCTGGACACGATCTGGTGAGCCGCGTCCTCGTCACCGGCGGGGCCGGCTTCATCGGCTCCCATCTCGTCGATGCCCTGCTCGCCCGCGGGGAGGCCGTGCGGATCCTCGACAACCTCGATCCGCTTGCCCACCCCTCCGGCGAGCCGCCCGCGCACCTCGATCCCGAGGCCGAGCTCGTCGTCGGCGACCTGCGCAGCGCCGACGACGTCGCCGGGGTGCTCGGGGGCGTCGACCGTGTCTACCACCTCGGCGGGATCGTCGGCAACGGCGAGTCGATGGTCAACGTGCGCAAGGCGATCGACTCGAACGCGGGCGGGACCGCCACCCTGCTCGAGGCCGTGATCGCCCGCCGCGAGGAGGTCCGGCGGGTCGTCGTCGCCTCCTCGATGGTCGTGTACGGCGAGGGCTCCTACCGCTGCCCCGAGCATGGGATCGTCGTGCCCGGCCTGCGTCCGCTGGCGCAGCTGCGGGAGCGGCTCTGGGAGCCCCTCTGTCCCCGCTGCGACCGCGACCTCGAGCCGGTCCCGGTGAGCGAGGAGGCGCCGCTGCGGCCGGTCAGCGTCTATGGGATCTCGAAGCGCGACACCGAGGAGCTGGCGCTCGTGCTGGGGGAGGCCTACGGGTTCGAGGCCGTCGCGCTGCGCTACCTCAACGCCTACGGCCCGAGGCAGGCGCTCGCCAATCCCTACACCGGGGTCGCTGCGATCTTCTCCGCCCGCCTGCTCGGCGGCAAGGCCCCTCGCGTGTTCGAGGACGGTCGCCAGATCCGCGACCTGGTCCACGTCTCCGACATCGTCGCCGCCACGCTTGCGGCGATGGACGCCGCCGGGGCTCCCGGCCACGCCTTCAACGTCTGCACGGGTCAGCGGATCCGCATCGGCGAGCTGGCCGCGAAGCTGGCCGACCTGCTGGCGCCGGACCTGCAGCCCGAGATCACCGGCGAGTTCCGCGCCGGCGACATCCGCCACTGCTTCGCCGATCCCACCACGGCCCGCGAGCTGCTCGGCTTCGAGGCCCGGACCCGGATCGAGGACGGCCTGCCGGAGCTGGTCGAGTGGGTCGCCCGCCAGAGCGAGATCGGTGAGCGCGGAGACGAGGCGCTCGAGGGGCTGCGGAGGGCTGGACTAGTCGGCTAGCGAACCCGCGCTGACGAGGTCGGGAGCCGCTAGGTCAAGGAAGAAGTCGGCGATGCGGCCCTTGGGCCGTGAGCCGGCTTGTGTCCATCTCGACGGGGGCGCGCTCAGCTTGATCGGCTCGACCTCGAGAAGCCTGATCTGCGCAATCGCCCGAGATAGCTGCTGCAGCGGCGCCCCGGGCGCCGATCGAAGAGGAACTGGCCGTCTGGGCGGGCTTGGTCCGGCGGTGCTGCCTCGATCGACCCGACGGAGAGCACGAGGTCAGACCTCGCCTTGTGCTTCGAGGGCGACGCCGAAGGCTTCCGCCGCCCGAGCCGGAAGCCGAAAAGAAAGGCACCCTCCCCAAATTTGTTGTTAGGCTGCGAGTACACCAAGACCGAAGATCGGGGGAGGATGAGAAGCAGACGGACACTACTGGCTGCCTACCTAACGAGCGCGCTCGTGAGTGGGGCAATTATCGCAATTGGCGCTAGTGCTGACGGTGGCTGCGGGTCGGGGGGGTGCAGTTGGGCTCAGATCAATTTTGAGGGCTTCCGCAAGGAGTACGACGCCAGCGGCGGCTACCAGTTCATGGGCGACAGGAACCGCTCAGCGAAGAACAGATTCGCCAACCGGCGGATGGTTATTCGCGCCATGAACGGTGACTGGCTGAGTTGCCTCAATCCGGACGGAAACGACGCCAACACCTACGAGCGGTCGTTCTTCGTGGATACAGGTCCCACCGGTCTTAACTGCGCCGGCAATTGACCCTCGAACGCTCCCCGCTGCTGAGCAGCAGGGAGCGTTCACCAATTCCGTCACAGAATCCGGCCGGGAACGTCTAAGTAGTCGATGGGCCGAAATCCAACCGCCGAAGCACTCGTACGCTCTCGCAAGGAGCCGCAAGCGTTTGCTCATGTCTACGAAAAGCACGCCGAACGCCTGATCGCCTTCATCGCTCGGCGCGTCTATGACGCCGACACCGCAGTGGAGATCCTCGCCGAGGTTTTCGCCAAGGCGTACTTCAAACGAAAGAGCTTCAAAGGCACTACCGACGGTGAAGCCACCTCGTGGCTCTACAGCATCGCTCTCCATGCGATGAGCGACTACTTCCGGCGGAGCCGGGTGGAGAAGAGGGCCACCGCCCGCCTTGGCTTACAACTGCCACCTCCTAGCGTCGAGGATCAGCAGCGCATCATCGATCTTGCCGGGCTAGAGGAACTTCGGTCTGAAGTACTTTCCGAGCTGGCCCATCTTCCCAGTGAGCAGCAACTGGCAGTGCGCTTACGGGTAATCGAGGAGCTCCCCTATGAACAGGTCGCACATCAGCTAGGGATTTCGCAAGACGCGGCCCGTGCTCGGGTTGCCCGCGGTCTAAGGGCGCTTGCGCAAGCGCTTGATCAATACAGAAGACCCCTGAAGGAGGGCTTGATATGAGTAGCAACGACCCGAAAGAGACGCGCCCAGAGATCCTCGACGCTGTTGGCGATGAGCTTCAGCGCTCGATCTCGGCGCAGGAGCAGACCAATTGGATTCTTCGCGCTCGCCGCGGCCTCGGCGTGCCGCTTGCGATCGCCTTGGCGCTTCCGGTCGGCGCAGGAATCGCAGTTGCTTCGGGGGTGGTTTCCGACTCCGAGCCGACTGTGTCGTCCCCCGTCTACGAGCCGGTAGAAGATGACGGTGGACCGCCCCTAAAGGGAGTCAACCCCGGCGATGTCGTCGGCTACATCGATCTTTCCACCGGAGATCCGATCATGTGCGCCGACGGGGAGCGACTCGTCCGGGAGTACGGCGAACGTCGCCCGACATGCGCAGACGGGACAGTACCGGAGGTCTACACCGAGCAGGAGGCCGCTTGGACCGAGTGGCTTGAGAGCCAGGAGAATCTCGCCACTCCCGAACCACCCGAGAACGGACCGAACTTCCAGGTCCCACTCAACGAAGGAAGCTAGCTCGGGCTCTCGACGAGTCCGCCGCGGGGCTTGCTGGAGGGGCTAATCCAGCACGCCCCCGCGGTCTCCGATGGGCACGAATCAAAAGGTCGGCCCCGGCGTTCTTATCCGGAGGCTCTGCGACGGGCGAGATTCCGCTCGTCCCCTGCTTCGGAGTATCGTCGGCGGGGCTCCCAACCTGAATAGAAGCTTCTTGTCGAGGAACTCAGTCATCGCCGGCTGATGCCGCGGGGCTGGCGCCTCCCGGCCCGTCAGGAGAGGCCCTGGCGGGCTTCGGAGACCAGGGTCACGGCCTCCGGGAAGATCATCCGGATCACGTCGCGGATCTGGGTCGCCTGCTGATCGGGGGTGCCGCTCAACTCGATCCGGCCGATTGCGGCGACCGTCATCTCGACGGCGAGCTGGATCGCGTTGTCAGCCCACGCGACCTTCTGCGCCCCCTGCATCGACTCGGCGAGCTCCCCGAGCCGGGCCTGAAGATCCTCGGGATCGCCAAACATTCCGAAGCCGCCTTCCATGGCGGACACGATACGCCCTCGCCGGGACCGGCCGCTCGCACCCGTGGACCGGCCGATCCCCGTCACTCGGGGGTCGAGCGCCTCGCGGTCACGTTCATCACGCCGCCTCGCCCGATCGCCGCCGCGAACCCCTCCAGGGGCAGACCAACGAGGGCCGCGGGCGCCAGCACGATCGCGCTGACAAGCCAGTCGAGGCGATAGAGCAGGCGCTCACGCCCGGCCCCGGGGCGGATCCGTCCGGCGCGGGCATTGCGGAGGAAGTTGTCCCGCAGGGTGAAGGCGTTGAGCATCGTCTGGATCATCGACCTGCGACCCCGCGCTTCGAAGGGTGTCTTGACGTGCTCGACCTCCCAGCCGCGCTTTGCCAGCAGGAGCCGAATCGACTCCGGGTTCAGGTGGAGCCGTCGCAGCTCCGGCTCCAGCCCGGCCCACTGGGCGCCTCCCAGCCCGGCCTGGATGCTCCTCCGGTTCGGCGCGAGCACCTCGATCCGATCCCCGCCGGTCCTCTGGATCAGGGGCTCGATCTCGGCCGCGGGGTCGGGCGGCTCGGGAGCGCGGGTCACCGCCAGCCCACAGGTCTCGCAGCGGTCGAGCACGATTCGCCTGGCGCGATCGAGGGGGTGGTGGGCAGCGGTCCATCCGTACAGCGTGGACCCGCACGCCGGGCACGGGTAGGGGGCCTGCTCGAGCTCCTCCACCTCAGGCCGGCTCGATCTCGACCGAGACGCCGAACGGCTCCAGCGATCGCATGAACGAGGCCGGCTCGAAGGCCTGGGCGGGAGCGAGCGCACCGCTCTCCCGGGGACCGCCCCTCGCCATCCGGGCCGCTCCCTCCGCGAGCAACACCGCGGTGATGCCGTAGACGTCGCTGCCGCGGACGATGCCCCGTCTCCGCTCCTCCCCGGCCCGCAGCTCGCAGACGATCGTGAAGCGCACGGCCTTGCGCTCGCTCTCCGAAGGGCCCTCCGGCAGTCGCGCGATCAGCCCTCCAACCGCGCCGCGGAGCGGGGTCGCCATCGCCAACCCGCCCGCGCTCATCGCCGTCGCGCCCAGCGGTCCCAGGGGCAGCGGCAGGACCGAGCGGAGGTCGATCAACGTCCGGACGGTCCCGACCCTGAGGTGCCTTGGCACCATGATCTGCTCTCCGCCGGGATAGCGCCCGACCCGCCGCGCGCCGATCGGCGAGGGAAACTCGAACGTCCCGCCGCCGACGTATCTCGGGGTGGGGCGCAGCTCTCCCTCGCGCCACTCCACGCCGCCGACCCTGACCATCTCCAGGGCGGAGAGCGCCGTGCCGCGCGTCGCTCCGAACCCGCGGATGGAGTAGGCGAGGGTCAGCTCGTCGATCGAGTCGAGCCCCTCGGCCGTCAGCGCCGCGAGCATGTCCCCGGGCGCGTAGTCGAACCCCATCCCGCTGACGAGCGCCGCCCCCGAGCGGCAGGCCGCGTCCCCGTGGCGCTCGAAGGCGGCCCGGATGAACGGCTGCTCGCCGGTCGTGTCGAGGTAGTGGGTACCGGACTCGGCGGCCGCCTCGATCAGCGGCTCGCCATGCAGCGTGAACGGTCCCGCGCAGCCGATCACCGCCGTGCCCCGGCCGATCAGCTCGCGCAGCCCGGCAGGGTCGGAGAGGGGCACGGCGGCAATTTCAACCCCTCCCCCGAGGTCCGAGACCAGTGCCTCGAGCTTGCCGCGGTCGCGGCCCGCGACGACGATCCGGGCGCCGCGGCGCCCGAGCTCGGCGCTGATCAGCTTGCCGGTGTAGCCGCTTGCGCCGTAGACGACGATCGGCCCGGAAGCGTCCTCGAGGGCGTCCTTCGCGGCCATCGGTCAATGCTATTCGCCGCCTCGCGGCGGACCACGGCGCGTTACCCTCGACGCGATGCAGCTCCGCGAGTTGATGACTTCGACGGTGATCACCGCCGCGCGTCCGTCCGGACGGGGAACCTCGAGGTCGCTCAGAGGATGACCGCCGAGGTGATCGAGGGCGCGCTGCCGGACTTCTTCTTCCGCGAGCGGGGTTGAGCAAAGCCGTGGCCGCTCCCTTGACCCCATCGCAGATCGCGCGACGCGAGCGAATCGAGAGCATGATCGGACTTGCCGCTCCGTTCCTCGACCTCGTGCTCGGCGTGGGGGAGAGGATCAGCCGGATCGCGGAGCCGACCGACCACGAGTACTACCCGATCCGCCCCGGCGGCAGGATCGCGCTCCCGGGCGAGGAGGGCTACGACGCCGAGGATGACCTCGCGGCGCTCGAGCCCCTCCCGACGGAGGCTGATCAGGCGGAGTAGCTCTTCCGCCGGAACACGTCGTCGACGATCGAGGCGACGCGGTCGAGGAAGAGGATGCCGTCGAGGTGGTCGATCTCGTGCTGTAGGCAGCGCGCCTCGAAGCCGCTGCTCCGGATGGTCCCCCCGGCATGCTCGACCACAATCCGCGTCGCCCGGCGGACGTTCGCGGTCAGGTCCGGTATCGAGAGGCAGCCCTCGCGCCCCACCTCCGCGCCCTCCGCCTCGACGATCCTGGGGTTGGCCAGCAGGAGGCGCCCATTGTGCTCGGTCGCCTTCGGGTGCTGGCTCACGTCGACGGCGACGACGCGCACGAGCTCGCCGAGCTGCGGAGCGGCGAGGCCGACGCAATGTCCGAGCCCGTCCATCGTCGCCAACAAATCCGCCCCGACCCGCGCGACCTCCGCCGGTTGAGCGGGAGCCGCGACCTGCTTGAGGCGCGGATCCGGATAGAGAAGGACCTCGCGTGGAGCCATCGCGGGGGGCGGCGGGTGCTCAGAGCGCCTCGGAGTCGAGCTCCCTCAGCTCGACCTCGACCTTCGCGGCGGAGGCGACCTCGTCCAGCCTGCCCCGAAGCGCGTCGGCTCGGGCCTCGCCGAGCTCGACCTCCAGCATCATCACGTAGATCGGCTTCTCGGCGGTGCCGGCGAGGCGCGTCTGTAGGTCGGTGATGTTCACGCCCGCGGCGGCGAGCTCGGCGCTGACCGCGTGGAGGATCCCGGGGTGGTCGGAGCCGTAGACGGTGATGACGTGATCGGCGAGCTGCCCCGTCTGCTCGCGATCGACCTCGCTCACGCTGAGCGCCTGCAGCGAGAGGCTCTCGGCCGCGGGCTGCAGCGCCGCCTCCACGTCCTCGCGGCTGCGGTCCGCCGGGGTCGAGACGATCAGCATCACGGCGAAGTGCCCGCCGATGATGGTCATCCGCGAATCCTCGACGTTGCCCTCGACCTCGAGCAGCCGCTCGGCGATCGCCGCGACGATGCCGGGCCGGTCCCGTCCGACGGCGCTGACGGCGAACCGGCTCACGCACCTAAGATACGCGCCCTCGCGCGAAGGTTCCCGCCGGAGCCCCCGACGCGCGGGCAGCCACGGTGACGATGGACAAGAACCAGATCGAGCGCGAGCGCCGCACCGGGCGAATCGCGGGGATCGTCGGGCTGATCGGCGTGGCGCTGTTCGCCGGCGCTGGGGCGACCGGGCTCGCAGGCGACTTCCGCAGTGCCGACGGATTCGCGGAGAGCCTCGCCGCCTTCCCCGGGGAGGAGTCCGAGCTGCTCCTCCTGCTTGCCGTGCAGTCCGCCGGCATCCTGCTCTTCACCGCCCCGATGCTGGCGCTCTTCGGCGCTGTCCGCGAGCGCACGACGGCGATCCGGCCGGGCCTCGTCGGGCTCTGCATCGCCGGGCCGTTGTTCTTCGCCGGCTCGCTCCTGGCGACCTACTTCGCGATTGACGCCGCCGCCTCGGCGTTCGACCCCTCGATGGTGGAATCCGGCGCCGACATGGACGAAGCGGCCCGGGACGTCTTTCTGGAGCAGGGCGCCGCCAGCTTCAAGAACGGCCTCGAGTTCGCCGGCAGGCTCGGCCTCACCTTCATCATGATCTACACCTCCCTGCACGCGATGCGAACCGGGCTGATGACCCGCTTCTGGGGGACGCTGGGAATGGCCCTCGGAGTCGGGGTCATCCTCCTCGGCGCTCCCGCTCTGCTCGCGTTCTTCCTCGCGATCAGCATGATGGTCGCCGGCTTCTGGCCCGGCGGGAGAACCCCCGCCTGGGACGCCGGGAAGGCGATGCCATGGCCGAAGCCGGGCGAGGAGCCGGCCCCGCAGAGGGAGCCGGAGGACGAGCTCGCCCGGCCGGAGGACTTCGAGGACTCCGGCTCCGAGGGCTCGGGCGCCACCGCGCTCTCCGCCGAGCGCCCGGCGCGGCGCGACAACAAGCGCAAGCGGAAGCGCAAGCAACGAGGCTGACGGCCGGGGCCCCGCGAGGAGTCGCACGCTGGTAATCAATCGTTTACTATCAGTAAACGAACGTTATGCCAGCCGTCCTAGAAGCACCAGCGCGACCGACCCGGGAGCGAATTCTCGACAACGCTCTGCGGCTCTTCGCCGAGCGGGGCTACCAGGCCACCTCGATTGGCGAGATCGAGTCGGCCGCCGGCCTCGCGCCCCGATCGGGCGGGCTCTACAAGCACTTCCCGTCGAAGCGGGCCCTGATCGATGCCGCACTCGCGGAGCGGGTGGGCGCGATCGGCGCGCTCGACGAGCGGGTCGAGCTGCTGCCCCTCGGCGACCTGCGTGCGGAGCTCATCCTGCTCGCCCGCCTCGCCCTCGACGAGCTCGAGGGCGAGCGCGACCTCAGCCGGCTGGTGATGAAGGAGGGCGACCGCTTTCCCGAGCTTGCGGACGCCTTCCACGCCGGGATCGTCGAGCGCGGCCATCGGATCGCGGCCTCCTGGCTCGCCAGGCGCTCGGTCGCGCTGGACCGCGAGCTGCCGGACGTCGAGGCGACCGCGCAGGTCCTCACCGACGCACTGGTCGGCTACGCCCTCCAGCACCACATCTTCGGCGATCGCGCGACGCGCGTCGATCGCGAGCGCGCGATCGCCGCCTGGACGCGGCTCGTCTTCGATCACATCGACCCCGAACGAAGGAGGGAAGAACAATGAGTCCGACCGACTCCCACCCCGACCGCCTCGGCGCGCCCACCGTCGTCGTCCGCGCCGTGCTCGGCCTGCTCGGCGCGACTCAGCTGGTCAATGGCCTCCACGCGCTGGTGGCGCCCCGCTCCTTCTACGAGGACTTCCCCCTCGGCCGCGGCTGGGTCGAGGCGCTTCCCGCCTACAACGAGCACCTCGTCCGCGACGTCGGCTCGCTGTTCCTCGCCACGGCCCTCGTCTTGGGTGCCGCCGCCCTCTATCTCAACCGCCGCCTGGTCCTGCTCGCCCTCGGCTCCTACCTGCTGTTCGCGATCCCCCACGCCGCCTACCACGCGTTCAACCTCGAGCCCTACTCGACCGGGGACGCGATCGCCAACATGGTGACGCTGGCCCTCACCGTCCTGGTGCCGGTGGCGCTGCTGATCGCGATGGCCCGGACCCGAGTCGACGCGGCGAAGCCCGTGCCCGCCTCCCACCCTGCCTCGAACGGAGGGAACGGCCGGATTCCCGGCGTCCCGGACTCGACCCGCAATCCGCTGATCCGCGGCGCCTTTCGAAGCTCGCGCAAGCGCGGCGGCGCCGTGATGGATCCGCTGCGCATCTTCGCCCATCACCCGACCCTGCTCGCCGGATACGGGGCCTTCGAGCTCGCCACCGAGCGCTCGGGCCGGGTGCCGGAGCGGCTCAAGCACCTGGCGGAGCTGCGGACCGCGATGCTCTGCGGCTGCGAGTGGTGCCTCGACTACGGATCGGCGATCAGCGCCGCGGCCGAGATCGACGACGAGGACCTCCGAGCCCTGCCGGGCTACGCGAGCAGCGATCGCTTCGACGAGCTGGATCGGCTAGTGCTCGACTACGCGAGCGGAATGTCCCGCACTCCCGTCGATGTCTCGGACGAGCTGTTCGCGCGCCTGGCCGAGCATCTCGACGAGGCCCAGCTCGTGGAGCTGACGAGCGTGATCGCGCTCGAGAACTACCGCGCTCGCTTCAACTGGGCCTTCGGCCTTGCCGGGCAGGGGTTCTCCGAGGGCGCCTACTGCGTCCGGCCGGAGGCGGCGATCGCGACGCCATAGCCCTCAAAGGAGGCTGGCCACGAGGGCGACGAGCACCACGATTACCGTCGTCCAGGTGACCGCCTCGGCGGTGGTGGCGAGGTCGAGGCCGTAGGCGTGGGCGACGATCATCGAGTTCAGGCCGCTCGGCATCGCCGCCATCAGCAGGTAGGTGCCGGGCAGCTCGATCAGCGGCAGCGAGAGCAGCAGGAGGAGGGACGGCAGCAGGACGAGCTTGGTCGAGATCACCGCCAGCGTCGAGCGGGTGATCGGGGGCGGGATCCGCAGGGCCCCCACGTCCGCCTCCTCGGCGAGCGCGGCCCCGACGGCGAAGAAGCCGACCGGGAGGATCATCACGACCACGATCCGGGAGATGTCGACGGCCACCTCCGGCGCGAGCGAATCCGGGGCGAGCAGCGCCGCGAGGGCCGCATACAGCGGCAGGTTGCGGGCGAAGAAGGAGCCGGTTCGCTCGCGAGGACCCGTTCCGGCGGTCGTCCCGAAGGCAGCGCCCGTGGCGAACGCTCCAATCAGCAGCGCCGGCGCCCCGACCGCGACGTCGTAGGCGACCGCCTCGCCGAGCCGGTCGAGGCCGAGCAGGGCGGCAACGAGCGGGTAGCCGAGATAGCCGGTGTTGGCGACGAGGGTGCAGGCGACGAGGGCACCTGTCTGCGGGCGGGGCAGCCGCAGGAGCCTGGATCCGATCGCCCATGCGGCGGTCGCGGCAAGCGCGGTCGCGACCCAGCCGAGGGCGATCCCGCCGCTGAGGTTCGCGTCGAAGTCGACCGCGGCGAGGTTGAAGAAGGTGACCGGCGGCAGGACGAGGTAGAGGACCCAAAGCAGCGAGCGGCGCGACGCCGGTCCGGCGCGGTCGGGCCAGCGCCGCTCGGCGAGCACGCCGGCGCCGGAGGAGAGAAGGATGGCGGCGATTATCGGAAGCAAGGCGGGGCCAGCCATCCTCGCTGCTGAACGTCCCGTCCTACCTCTCGGGGCAAGGCAGGAGGGACGTTCACCGTGTGGCCCCTCGGATGAGAGCGAGCGTGCTGCTCGCTCAGCTCCCGACCTGGGCCTGGAGGTCCTTCACCACGTCGGGATCCCGCAGCGTGCTCACGTCGCCGAGCTCGTTGCCGGCGGCGATGTCGCGTAGAAGTCTGCGCATGATCTTTCCTGATCTGGTCTTGGGCAGGTCGTCGGCGAACGCCATCCGCTTCGGCCGGGCGAGCTTGCCGATCTTCTCCGCGACGTGCTCGCGCAGCTCGGCCTCGAGCTCGTCACCTCCCTCCGTGGACCCCTGCGGGGTGACGAAGGCGAAGATCGCCTGCCCGGTGTCCTCGTCGGGCACTCCGATCACCGCCGCCTCGGCGACCCGCTCGTGGCTGACCAGCGCCGACTCCACCTCCATCGTCGAGAGGCGATGGCCCGAGACGTTGATCACGTCGTCGGTCCGCCCGACGATCCAGAAGTAGCCGTCCTCGTCCCGCCGAGCGGCGTCGCCGACCAGGTAGGTCTCGCGGTCGAAGCGGTCCCAGTAGGTCTCGAGGAAGCGGTCGGGCTCGCCGTAGAGCGTCCGCGCCATCGCCGGCCACGGGCGGGTCAATACGAGGATCCCGCCGCCCTCGGCAACCTCCTCGCCCCGCTCGTCGTAGATCTTCGCCTCGATGCCGGGGAAGGGGATCGTGGCGGAGCCGGGCTTGGTCGTGGTCAGCCCCGGGAGCGGCGAGATCATGATCGCGCCGGTCTCGGTCTGCCACCAAGTGTCGACGACCGGGCAGCGGCCGCCGCCGATGTGCTCGTGGTACCAGAGCCACGCCCGCGGGTTGATCGGCTCCCCGACCGAGCCGAGCAGTCGCAGCTTCGAGAGGTCGTGCTTCTCGACGTGCTCGACCCCCCACTTCATGCAGGCACGGATCGCGGTGGGGGCCGTGTAGAGGATCGTCACCCCGTAGCGCTCGGCGATCTCCCACCAGCGGTCCTCGGCCGGGTAGTTGGGGGCGCCCTCGTACATCACCGAGCTTGCGCCGTTGGCGAGCGGTCCATAAACGATGTAGGAGTGGCCGGTGACCCAGCCGATGTCCGCGGCGCACCAGTAGACGTCGTCGTCCTTGAGGTCGAAGACGAGCTTGTGGGTGGCGCTGACCCCGGTCAGGTAGCCGGCCGTCGTGTGCTGGATGCCCTTCGGCTTGGCCGTCGAGCCCGACGTGTAGAGGATGAAGAGCGGATCCTCGGCGTCCATCGGCTCGGGCGGGCACTCGGGCTCGGCGCTCGCGAGCAGCTCCTCCCAGGAGTGGTCGCGGCCCTCCCGCATCGGCGGCTCCGAGCCCGCCCGGTCGACCACGATCACGTGCTCGAGCGAGTCGAGGTCGTCGATCGCGTCGTCGATCGCCGCCTTCATCGGCGTCGGCTTGCCGCGCCGCATCGTCGCGTCGGCGGTGATCAGGGCCTTCGCTCCGGAGACCTCCATCCGCTCGACCACCGAGCCGGCGGAGAACCCGCCGAAGACGACGTTGTGGATCGCGCCGATCCGGGTGCAGGCGAGCATCGCGACGGCGGCCTCGGGGACCATCGGCATGAAGATCCCGACGACGTCTCCCTTGCCGATCCCGAGTGACTTCAGGCCGTTGGCGAGGCGCTGGGTCTGCTCGAGCAGCCAGTCGTAGGTGATCTCTCTGCGGGTGGCGTCCTCACCCTCCCAGTAGTAGGCGACCCGCTCGCCGTGCCCGGCGGCGACGTGGCGGTCGAGGCAGTTGGCGGAGACGTTCAGCTTCCCCCCAACGAACCACCTCGCCCACGGCGGGTCCGACCAGTCGAGGATCTCGTCGAACGGCTCGATCCAGTCGAGCTTCTGGGCCCACGAACCCCACCAGGCTTCCGGGTCGGCGTCGGCGCGCTCGTAGATCCCCGGGTCGGAGGCGTTGGCCTGGGCGGCGAACTCGGGCGGGGGCGGGAAGGTCCGGTCGGTCTTCAGCAGGACGTCGATCTCGCCGCCGCGCTCTTCCTCGGGGGCATCGCTCTCGCTCATCTCTCCGCTCCTCGGTTCGGCTCTCCTGTCGACCTAACCTAGCCCACGCGCCCGGCTCCGACGCCCCGGCCACCCTGCAACCGCAGCTTTGGCCCTTCCGTAGTGTTCGAGAGGCGTTGGCGGCGGACGTTGCGATGAGGGGAATCCTGACCACACCCACGAGGATCGGGCTAGCGCTCTGGGCGGTTGCGGTCGCCCTGCTCGCGTCGAGCCTGGCTGCGGCCGCCGCGCCCGCGGCGGTGCAGGCCAAGCGATTCGATGCTCCGGCGATTCCACCCGCCCAGTATTGGACGAAGGCACGCATGCGCGCGGCTGAGCCGGCCGACGTCGCACTCCCGGGAGGGCCTGACGTGGACGCGTCGGCGCCAAGCGGCCCCGCCGCAGAGCCGAGCTACGTGCCCGCGGCGAGCGCCGGGAGCTCTGCGCCCGTCGAGCTCCTCGCCGGCACCTCGAGCAGCGAGCGGTCCCTGTTCGGCAGCAGCGAGGAGATCCCCGATCCCGCGGCGCCGGGAATCCGAGCCCACGGCAAGGTCTTCTTCACGATCCCCGGACAGGGCGACTTCGTCTGCTCCGGCACCGCGGTCAACAGCCGTAATCGCAGCGTGGTCTGGACCGCCGGGCACTGCGTGTTCGATGCCGGCCCAAGCAACCAGGGCTACACGAACAGGTTCTCGACCAACTTCATCTTCGTCCCGGCCTACCGCGACGGCGCCGCGCCGTTCGGCAGGTGGGCTGCGCGGAGGCTCGCGACGACCGACGCCTGGAGGGACGACGCCAGCCTCAAGTACGACCTCGGCGCTGCGGTCGTGCGCAGGCACGAGGACGGGCGTCTGCAGCGCGTCGTCGGCGCCCGCGGAATCGGCTTCAACCAGCCCCGCGATCAGGTTCTACAGGCGATCGGCTACCCGCAGGAGCTGCCGTTCAACGGCCAGAGGGAGTTCCGCTGCACCGGGGCGCCGGTCGGGAGCGATGACCCCGGCGGCGCGGGACCACGGACCACCCGGATCCGGTGCGACATGACCGGCGGATCGAGCGGCGGCGGCTGGATTGCGGGGACCACGCTGCTCTCGGTCACGAGCTACGGCTACGGGACCGACCCAGGACACCTCTATGGGCCCTATATGAGCAGCGCCGCGAAGGAGCTCTACAAGAGCGTGCGCGGCAAGAAGAGGCGCCGGCGCTGACGCTCGGCTGAGGAGGGACCCGGCGGCGCCTCAGCCCCCGCCGCCCGCAAGCGCCGCCCGCTTGCGATGGGTGCGGATCTCGCTCATGATCCGCTCGAGGCGAGGCTCGGAGCTCGAGTCGACGTGGCGCATGGCGGCTCCGATCGCCGGATGGACCGCGCTGATCCGCTCGTGCATCGCCTGCGCCACCGCGCGGTAGGTCGGATGGCCCTCGCGGCCGGAGCGGAGCTCGCACACGTGCATCGCCTCGCGGGCGTTCATGTCGAGCACGTAGCGGATCCGGTAACCGAGGCAGAGCGCGTAGGGGGCGACCTCGGCCATCCCGACCCGCTCGAGGCGGGCGAACTCGGCCCGCGAGATCTCGAGTGCCCGCGCGTATTCGTCCCCGACCCCGGCGTCGCGGACCTCCTCGGGGACCCCCGCCCCGAGGTCGGGCGAGAGCGCCTGCCACTGACAGGTCAGCATTCGGTGTCGCTGCATGTCGCGAAAGCCGCCGTAGTCGGAGACGATCTCGAAGCGGTAGCGCACCGACTCCCAACCCCGGCCCGGGCGGTGGCGGCGGTTCTCGCGGGCGCCGACGAGGTCGGCGAGCAGCCCCTCCCGCTCGATCGGGTCGAGCGCTCGCAGCCGCCGCTCGATCTCACCCTCCGCTACGCCCGTCGCCTCGTACAGCGAGGCCGCCAGCAGAACCTCCTCGGTGCCGTCGACGCGGACGAGCTCGACCGAGGGGACGTCGTCGCCGCCGCGGCGGTCGAGGCCGAGCCGGGAGACCCAGCGCTCGGTGTCGGCGCGGCGCTGCTCGAGGTAGGAGATCCACTCCCCGCCGCGATCGGGGCGCTCGACTCGGGAGATGAAGCTCGGAATCACCCGGCCGAGCTCGGCTAGGGCCATGCCCCCGATCTCGCGCGCCTCAGGAAGGGGTGAGGCGAGCAGGCGCAGCAGGAGCTGCTCGTAGGCCTGACCGGAGGCGTAGATCCCGACGTGGGAGAGGGTCGCGGCCGGCAACAGCCCGCGCAGGAGGTCGAGCGCCTTCGCGCGGATCGAGCGCTCCCAGGCCGAGGCGGGCTCGTCCCCTCGCGGCCAGCGCTCCTCCGCCCAGGAGCGCACCTGCTTGAGCGAGCTCGAATAGATCGCGAAGATTTCGTCCATGGCCGCGGCGAACTCTGCCCCGAGCTCCTCGCCGCGCCAGTAGCGCCAACGCTGCGGGCCGCTCGCGTCCCCCTCCATCGGCGCGTCGTAGGCGATGTAGCGGGTCGACTGCTCGAGGTAAGCGGCAAGGCGCCCCCGCTGAAGGACCTTCGTCAGCACGTTGGAGACCCACTCGCAGGCGAGGTGGGCCCCGCCGAGCTGCGCGACCGAATCGTCGCCGTAGCCGATGAAGATCCGCTCGTAGAGCTGGGCGGCGCGCTCGCCCTCCTCGCCGTCGAAGGGACGCCCACCCTTGGGAGCGTCGCCGGCGAACTCGTCGAGGTAGAGGCGGCGCAGCGTCCCCCCGTATCGGGAGTAGCGAGCGAACAGCGCCCCCTTCACCGTCTCGGGGAGGTTCGTCAGCGCGAAGACCGGCCGGTCGAGGTTCGTGAAGTGGGGCTCGAGCGCGCGGCGCTCGGACTCGGTGAACGATTCGGTCGGGTACTCCACGGGGGCGACGATGCTAGATGGTTGATTCCGCGGAATCGTGCGTGCGGGGGCGCACGGCACTGAGCAGGACGTGGCCGGGCGACGAGGCTCGTGCCTGGAGGCACGGGCGAGAAGCACGGGCGCGGTCCTGCGAAGCGTGTCCGTGCGTCATCCGCGCGTGCGAGGTCGTGGGATCAGCCATCTTGGCGTTGCGGCGGCGCGAGGACCGCGCCCGAGCGCTCACCCGGGAGGGTCCGCCATCAACTCGAGCCGGTGTCCGCCGGGAGCGATGACGAACGCCCGCCGGGCACCCCAGAGCTGCCGCGCCTCCTCAACATCGAAGCCGCCTTGGCGCAGCCGATCGACGGTCTCCTCGAACGCGGCGGCGACGAAGGCGGCGTGGCCGAGCACCGGCGCGACCGCCCCGGGGGTGAGGATCAGATGGACCTGGGTGCCGCCGCTCGCATACCAACGAACGCCGTCGCCGAGCTCGGCCGGCGCCTCAACGGACCGGAAGCCGATCGCCTCGAGCAGCTCGTCGAAGCGGGCGAGGTCCTCCGGCAGCACCTCGAGGGAGACGTGGTGGAGCATCGCGCGACAGCCTACGCAGGGCTTCGGTGGGGCCTTATCATTCCCGCTAGCGCTCTGGCGGGGGCGGCATCAGCTACTGGGAGGGCATTGGGATGGATCGTCGACGGCACGGAAGAGCTTTGACCTGTCGAGCCGGTGGAGGCGGGATCCTGCTGATCTCCCTGATCGGCCTCGCGGCTGTCGGTGCCGGGCCCGCCCCGGCACTCTCGGGGGTTGCGGCGCCGCCCACGACCACGACCTTCAGCGCCGCGGAGACCAAGGATTTCTGGACGCCGGAGCGGCTCGCCGAAGCCGAGCCGCTCGAGCTCCCCCAGGACCGGAGCGAGGCCGCCGGCGCCGGCGCCGATCTGTTCAGCTCCGACGCCACCCCCTTGAAGAGCAGGATCGTCAAGAACCCGAAGAAGTACCCCAACCGGGTCCACGGCAAGCTCTTCGGCAACTACCCGGGGGTCGGCCTCTTCACGTGCTCGGCCACCGTGGTCTCCAGCAAGTCGCGAAGCCTGATCACCAGCGCCGGGCACTGCCTTTACGACAAGGGCGGCTCGAACCAGTTCGCCAACTACCTGCTCTTCGTGCCCGCCTTCGGCCGCTACAGCGCCCCTTATGGCTACTGGCCGGTGACGAACGCGATCACGACCAAGCAGTGGGTCGCCCGAGGCTCTCTGGACTACGACCTCTCGATGATGAGGCTGAAGCGCGCCGGCGCCCTGGGGACCACGATCCAGAAGGTGGTCGGCTCGCGCGGCATCGGCTTCGATCAGCCGCGCCACCAGCGGCTCAGCGCCTACGGGTACCCCTCGGCCGGCAGGCCGGCCTACGGCGGGAACCGGCTGGTCCGCTGCGACTCGGGCTACATCCCCGACCCGGCGAAGCACGGAGGGCCCCGCTCGCGCGGCATGCGCTGCGACCAGCAGCAGGGCTCGAGCGGCGGCGGCTGGGTTGCCCAGCACAGCTTCGTCGTCTCCAACGTGAGCCACGGTCACCCGGACCGCAGCCAGAACGAGTTCTTCGGTCCCTACTACGGGAAGGTCGCCAAGTCGCTCTACCGGGCCAACGGCCCCGGCTATCCCTCGATCGGACCGATCGGTTGCCGCGGCAAGGTGGTGAGCATCGCCGGCACGAACCGCAACGACAAGATCCGCGGTACCAATGGCAAGGACATCATCGCCACCCTGGGCGGCAACGACCGGGTCAACGGCCGAGGCGGTCGCGACATCATCTGCGGCGGGGCCAGCGGCGACCGGATCATCGGTGGCAACGGCAAGGACCAGATCGATGGCGGCGACGGGTACGACCGCTGTGGTGGGGCGGGTGACAACGACAACATCCGCCACTGCGAGAGGAAGCGCCGCGCCCGCGTCGCGGGCTGAGGCAGGCTGCTACGAGACGAGGGCGAACGCTTCTCGCGTCTCGCGGCTTTCGGCGGGGCCGCCGGCTCTCTGGAGGGTGAACCCGATATTGCGGCGACCGGGTCGCCGCTTCGTCGGGTTCACCACATCGATCCCGGATCAACCCCTCCACGTCTCGCGGCCGCCATCGCCGCCGGGCGGGCTCCGCGAGCCCGGGCGCGCGAGCCTGCCGGTCTGGCCGATCGGCTGAGCCGCGACCGGTGAACCCGATCTTCTGCACGCTCTACGCGTACAGGATCGGTTTCATCTCCCAGATGCGCGAGATCGGGCGTGGCGACCGCAGCGGGGCCGCCTCCCGTCCCCGTCAGCCCAGCAGCGAGAAGATCGACCCCCCCGCGTTGTTGGCGAAGTCGACCAGGGGCGAGGGGTAGATCCCGAAGCCGATGGTCGCCGCGGCGGCGAGGATCGTCGCGCCCAGCAGCAGTCCGCAGCGGCCTCCGCTCGGCCCGCCGCCAAGGGCGCGCCCCGCACCCGCCGAGCCCGCGCGGCGCGAGCCCCCCGGGAGCCCGTCGGCCTCGGGGGCCGCACCGGCGATCGCCGGCGAGAGGCGAGGCGCGGGATGCATCCAGATCGCCGCGATCACCCGCAGGTAGTAGGCGAGGGAGACCATCGTCCCGATCACGATCATCACCCCCAGCCAGGTGTAGCCGCCCCCGACCGCGGCCTCGATCAGGAAGAGCTTGCCCATGAAGCCGGCCGTCGCCGGCAGGCCCGCCAGCGCGAGCATCGAGATCGTCAGCGGCCAGGCGAGCGCCGGGCGGTCTCGGCCGAGACCCCGGACGGCGGCGATGTCGTCCCCCAGCGGAGTCTCCCGCTCGCGCACCGCGATCACCGCGAACGCCGCCAGGTTCATGACGGTGTAGGCGGCCAGGTAGAAGACCATCGCGTCGACGCCGCCCTGGGTGGCCACCAGCAGGCCGACCAGGATGTAGCCCGCCTGGGCGATCCCCGAGTACCCGAGCAGCCGCTTGAGCGAGTCCTGGCCGAGGGCGCCGACGTTGCCGACCACGATCGAGATTGCCGCCAGCGCCGCCAGCGCCGGCTGCCACTGGTCGACCGAGGGCCCCAGAGCGACGAGGAAGAAGCGGGCAAAGACCGCGAACGCGGCGGCCTTCGTGGCAACCGCCATGAACGCCGTGATCGGAGTCGGCGCTCCCTCGTATACGTCGGGGGTCCACTGGTGGAAGGGCGCGACCGAAACCTTGAAGGCCAGCCCGACGGTGCAGAGCGCGATCCCGATCAGGATCAGGGGGTCGTTGGAGAGATCGGTCCCGATTCCGGCCGCGATCTCGGTGAAGTCGGTCGACGCCGACCCGCCGTAGATGAACGCCATCCCGTAGAGCAGCGTCGCCGAGCCCAGCGCCCCGACGATCAGGTACTTGAGCCCCGATTCGAGCGAGCCGGGCCGACTTCGATGCGATCCACAGAGCACGTAGAGGGGAATCGAGAGCAGCTCGAGCGCGACGAAGAACGTGATCAGGTTTTGCGCCTGCGCGAGCATGACCATGCCGAGGACCGAGCCGAGCAGCAGGGCGTGTGACTCCCCGTGGCCGGCCTCCTCCGCGCCGGGATCGCGGAGCTGGAGGGGGACAACGAAGGCCGCGGCGACGACGACCATGAGCCCGATCGTGATCGCGAGGCCGTCGACGCGGAGCGCGCCCGAGATCAGGTCGGAGTTGGCCTCGCCGAGCCGCCAGATCAGAAGGCCTGCGGTGGCAGCCAGGGTGAGGAGGGTGAGCGCCGAGGAGACCCAGCGACTGCCGCGCGGACCGATCAGGCCGGCGAGCAGGACGACGACGAGCCCCACGGTCAGCGCGATGATCGGCGAGAGGCCGGCGTAGTCGACTTCGGGGGTGACGAAGTTCATCGCTTCGCCACCGTCTCAGGTTGATCGCCGAGCGCGGAGAGGCTCCGGTTCACCGACTCCTCCCCACGGGTCGTGATCAGCGCGGGGTAGAGGGCCAGGGCGACGATGCAGCCGACGAGAGGAACCAGGACGACCCCCTCCCGCAGGGTCATCTCACGCGAGACGAGGCCGTCGGGGAGGCGGTTGTGCATCGTGCGCTGATACATCCGCAGCGCGTAGAAGGCGGCCAGCGCGATCCCGGTCGAGGCGATCAGCGCGATCGCGATCTTCGACTCGAAGGCGCCCGTGAGGATGTAGAACTCGCCGACGAAGTTGGCGGACCCGGGGATCGCCAGCGTCGCCATCGTGACGATCATGAACAGGATCGCCAGGACGGGCGCGCGCTTTGCCATCCCGCCCATCTCCCGGATGTCGTCGGTCCCGGTCCGCTCGGCGAGCATGGCGATGACGAAGAACACCGCGCCGACGACGAGCCCGTGGTTGACCATCTGGATCACGGCGCCGTCGGCGCCGTCGGGGCGGAGGCTGAAGATGCCGAGCGTGATGAAGCCGAGCTGCGCGACCGAGGAGTAGCCGGCGATCAGCCGCACGTTGGTCTGCGTGAACGCCATCGCCGAGCCGTAGAGGATCGAGGCCAGCGCGATGATCATCACGAGCTCCTGGAAGTGCACCGTGGCGTCGGGGAAGAGCGGGATCACGACTCGCAGGAAGCCGTAGGCGCCCACCTTCGAGAGCACGCCGCTGAGCAGCACGAGGACCGGAAGCGGGGCGGCGCGGTAGGCGTCGGGCATCCAGCCGTGGACCAGGAAGGCCGGCATCTTGACGAGGAAGGCGAGCGCGAAGAAGCAGAAGATCCAGTACTGACTGCCGGTCCCGAGCGGGACCTCTCGCAGCGCCTCGAGGGAGAAGGTCAGCCCACCGGCGGCGTCGGAGCTGAGCACCGCGGTCGCGATCGCCGCCGCGAGCATGAGCAGGGAGCCGACCAGGGTGAAGACGATCATCTTGATCGTCGCCCGGACCCGGTCTCCCGTTCCCCAGCCCCCGATCAGGAAGTAGAACGGGATCAGCATCAGATCGAAGAAGAGGACGAAGAGCAGCAGGTCCTGGGCGAGGAATGCGCCGAGGGCCGCGGTTTGCCCGACCGCGAGCATGAAGAAGTAGGTGCGGGCCCGGTCGGGCCCCTGCAGCGCCGAGTAGGCGACGGACGCGGTCCAGAGCAGCGATGTCAGCAGGACGAGGAAGACGCTTAGGCCGTCGACGCCGAGCTCGTAGCGGACGCCGAGGTCCGGGATCCAGCTGTCGCTCACGGTCTCCTGCAGCACGCCGCTTGCGGCGTCGAAGTCGACGACGAGCGCAATCGCAAGCCCGAGCGAGGCCAGGGTGCCAAGCAGCGCCCACCACCCGACGAGCCTCCGCGGCACGAGGAACCCGACGAGCCCGACGAAGAGCGGCACCCAGAGGAGAACGTTCAGCACGAGCCGCTCCCTCGGACGGGCGAATAGCGAGTAGCGAGTAGCGAGTAGCAGCGTGGCCGCGTAAGCCGATCGCACCCGACAGCTACTCGCTCCTTGCTACTTGCTCCTTGCTTCATCCCGCCACCACCAGGAAGTAGAGGCCCAGCGCCGCAATTCCCGCGACCACGAGCAGCGCGTAGAAGCGGACGAAGCCGGACTGCGCGGTGCGGACCACGCTGCCGAGGCCCCGCGTGCCACCCGATGCCCCGCCGACGATCCCCTGCACGACGTAGCGCTCGAAGGTGTCGTTGGCGAATCGGCCGAAGCCCGTCACCGGCCGGTAGAGGAGGGCATCGAGGAGCTCGTCGAAGTACCAGCGCCGGAAGAGAAAGTCGTGAAGCCCCCTGAGGCGGTCGCGCAGGCGCAGCGTTGAGCCCTCGGCGACCAGATAGAGATAGAAGGCGGCGGCGATGCCGACGAAGGCGCAGATCGCACCGGCAAGCAGGCCGAGGTAGGCCGTCTCATCCGAGACGACGACCGTTTCGTGGAAGCGGGAGTCCGCGAAGGTGCCTTCGAAGAACCCCTCGATCACGTGGGTGATGCCGGGGATCTGCAGGGCTCCGCCGATCAGCGCCAGCACCCCGAGCGTCCCCATCGCCAGCTTCATCGGCAGCGCCCGCTCGGCGATGTGATGCTCGGGCCCCGGGAAGCCGACGTCGGTGTCCTCGGGCTCGCCCGTTGCGGGGTTCATCGGCTCGCCGTGAGCGAGGTGGCCCTCCTCGAGCTCCCGCGCCTCGGGGACCGGGTCTCCGTAGACCACGCGGAAGACGATCCGGAACGAGTAGAAGGCGGTCAGGATCGCCGCCAGGTAGCCGCCGATCGCGAAGATCCAGTACATCCCCCCGCGCTCGGCGGCGAAGGCGAGGATCTCGTCCTTGGAGAAGAAGCCCGAGGTGCCGGGAAAGCCCGACAGCGCCAGGGCGCCGATGATGAGCAGCCCCGAAGTGAACGGGAGCGCCCTGCGAAAGCCTCCCATCCGGTCGATGCTTTGGTTCGAGGCCATCGCCGCGATCACCGAGCCCGCCGCCATGAACAGGAGGGCCTTGAAGAAGGCGTGGGTCATCAGGTGGAAGAGCCCGGCGCCGTAGGCGCCGATCGAGACGCCGACGAACATGTAGCCGATCTGGCTCATCGTCGAGTAGGCGATGATCCGCTTCAGGTCGGTGACGACGAGCGCGATCGTCGCCGCGATCAGCAAGGTCGCGAGCCCGATGAACGCGGCCACGTCCGCGGCCGTCGGGGCAAGCTCGAAGAGCGGGTGCGCGCGGGCGATCAGGTAGACGCCGGCGGTGACCATCGTCGCCGCGTGGATCAAGGCGCTGACCGGGGTCGGGCCCTCCATCGCGTCGGGCAGCCAGGTGTGAAGCGGGACCTGTGCCGACTTCGCGCAGGCGCCGAGGAGCAGCAGCAGGCAGATCGCGACGATCGTCCACTCGTTGGTGGTGAAGACGTCGGAGGCCCGCTCGAAGACCGACAGGTAGTCGCTCGCCCCGAGCTCGCGAATGATCAGGATCGCGGCGAAGACGAGCCCGATGTCGCCGATCACGTTGATCACGAAGGCCTTCATCCCGGCGCCCGTCGCGGTTCCGCGGCGATACCAGAAGGAGATCAGCGCGTAGGAGGCGTAGCCGACGAACGCCCAGCCGACGATGAGGAGCACGAAGTTGCCGGCCAGGACCAGCAGCAGCATCGAGAAGACGAAGAAGTTGAGGTAGGCGAAGAAGCGCCGGTAGCCGGCGTCGCCGCCCATGTAGGCGACCGAGTAGAGGTGGATCAGCGTCGAGACGCCGGTGACGACGAGCGCCATGAAGACCGACAGCGGGTCGACGAGGATGCTCAGATCAAACGGGATGCCGGCGGCGCTCGCGTAGTTGTAGAGGGTGTCGGCGAGCTGCCGCTCCTCCTCGGGGTGGTCCAGCAGGTCGAGCAGCGCGCCGACCGAGCAGGCGAAGGCGGCGCCGATCGCAAGGGTCCCGATCCATCCCGCCGCCCTGCCCGGGAGGACCTTCCGGCCGAGCCCGATCAGCACGCTGCCGGCCAGCGGAAACGCAAGCACCAACCAGCCGAAAGTCGTCGCACTCACGGGCGGCTCTTCCGGGTCGGGCGAGTAGCGAGTAGCGAGTAGCGAGTAGCCGTCCGCCTCGTTGCTACTTGCTTCTTGCTACTTGCTACCCGCTTCACCCGCGCAGCCCCCGCGTCTCGTCCACGTCGAGCGGCATCCGGCGCTTGTACATGGCGACGATCAGACCGAGGCCCACCACGACCTCGCAGGCGGCGACGACCATCACGAGCAGCACGAAGATCTGCCCGTCGGCGTCGCCGAGGCTGCGGGCGAAGGCAAGCAGGGCCAGGTTGGCGCTGTTCAGCAGCAGCTCGAGGCAGAGGAGGATGACCAGCGGGCTGCGGCGGACGAGGACGCCGCCGGCTCCGACCGAGAAGAGCAGGGCGCTCAGGACCAGATACCAGGTGAGATCCATCAGCGGGGCTCCCCAGGTGGCGCGGGCGCCGCCGGCAAAGGCCCGGCCTCCATCCGCCGGGCCGGTGGCCTCCCCCCGGTCCCGACCTCCTCAGGGCCGGCTACCTGAGTGTCGGCCGGACCTTCACCGGCGCCCCCCTCCCTCGGATCCGAGCCGGCGGGGACCGGGGGACGGGTCGACGGAGTGGGACCGTGGTCGGCCGCGGCGCCCTCGCGCGCCTTCTCGTCCCAGCGCTGGCTCGCGGTCTGGCTCGGGGGGATGTCGTGAGCGGTGGGCTCGCCCCCCTCGGGGGAGCCGGAGATGCGGTCGGCCCGCTCGTCCCCCTCAGATCCTCCGGGACCCGCCGGATCGAGGGCGGGCCGCCTGGCGGCGAGGACCACGGCCCCGACGGCGGCGATCAGGAGCAGGAGCGATGCGCCCTCGAACGGGATCAGGAAGCGCTCGAGCAGCAGCTTGCCGATCGCCTCGGGGGAGCCGAAGCCGAACGGGATCGTCGGCCCCTCGCTGCCGAGGGACGAGAGGCCCGTCCCGAGGATCGCGATCGAGAGCTCGATGAAAAGCGCCCCCGCGAGCAGCGGCGCGAGCATCCTCTGCGCGGGGATCGCGTCCCAGAGGGGCTCCTCGAATCCACCCACGTAGGCGGCCACGAAGACGTAGAGGACCATGATCGCGCCCGCGTAGACCACGATCTGGGCGGCGGCGACGAACTCCGCGTGCAGGAGCAGAAAGAGGCCCGCCAGCGAGAAGAGGTGCACGACCAGCGCCAGGACGCTGTAGAAGGGGTTGCGAAGCGCGATGACCGCGATCGCCCCGCCGAGGGCGCCGATCGCACCGGCGAAGAAGGCGACCTGCTCCATCGCGGCGCATCCTATTGGCGCGGCGGTGCCCGGGCGCGGCGGGAGGGAGCCTCGATGGGGCGGGCTCTCTAGGGTTCTCCGATCGACTTGCAGGCTCTGCTCAAGGCGCTCAATCGCCTCGCCCTGCGGCTGTTCATGAGGCCGTTTCTGGGCCCGCCGCTGCCGCTGGCGCTGCAGCGACGCTGGCTCGAGCTGCTCTCGGCGGGGCTGCCGCCGCCGCGGGGGACGAGCCGCAAGCAACTCACCCTCGGCTCGGTGCCCGCGCTCCTCGTTCGCTGCAAGCCCGCCGAAGCTATCCCCCCCGAGCCCGCGGCGAGCCGCGACGCGATCGTCTTCGCCCACGGCGGCGCGTTCATCCTCGGCAGCGCCCGCAGCTACCTCGGCTTCGCCGGGCGGATCGCGCGCGCCACGGGCGCCGACGTCTACCTCGTCGACTACCGCCGCGCCCCCGAGCATCCGCATCCCGCTCCCAGCGACGACCTGTTCGCCGCCTACGAGGGCGTCCTCGCGCGCGGGCACGATCCCGCCCGCACGGCGCTGCTGGGCGACTCCGCCGGCGGAGCACTGGTGGTGAGCACGGCGCTGGCGCTGGCGGAGATGGACGTCCCCGCCCCCGCCGCGCTCGTGCTGATCTCGCCCTGGCTCGACCTCTCGCTCTCCGGCGCCAGCGTCACGCTCAACGCCAGGCGGGACCCCGTCCTGAGCCGCGGCATCCTCGAGGCCGGCGGCCGCGCTTACGCGGGGCCGCTGCCCCGCTCCGACCGGCGCGTCTCGCCGCTCTTCGCCGACCTCGAAGGACTTCCGCCCACCCTGGTCCAGGTCGGCTCCGACGAGATCCTGCTCGACGACTCGACCCGCTTCGCCGATCGCGCCGACGCCGCCGGGGTCGAGGTCGAGCTGCAGCGCTATGAGGGCTGGTGGCACGACTTTCAAGCCATGGCCGGCTCGCTCGACGGAGCGCGGGAGGCAATCGAGGACATCGCGGCCTTCCTCGCCCGCCGTTTGCACACCTGAGCGCGGGCGTCCAACCTGCGTCCATAAGGCGCTCTGGTCGCCCCCATCAGGAGTAATGTGCTCCGGGTCCTGGGGCGGTCCTGTCACTTCCCGGCCGCAGGCGAACCAATTGGGGCAGCTTGGAAGCGGGTCAATTTCGCGAGGAGAGAGAGGTACCGATCGGCGCTTCCGCCGACCTCGTCGACGCGACCTTCGAGCTCCCCGTCCGCACGCCCTGGGAGCTTTTCTGGCGCCGCTTTCGCGAGGACAGGATCGCGTTCGGCTCGCTCATCTTCATCGGCTTGCTGATCCTGACGGCGGTCTTCGCCCCGCAAATCGTCTCGCTGGCGGGCGAGCCCGGTCCCGACGTCCGCGACACGAACGCGCTAGACCCGCTCTACGCCACCCCTACGGGCCCCTCCTCCGAGCACTACTTCGGGATCGACCAGCTCGGCCGCGACGTCTTCAGCCGGACGATCTACGGGGCGCGCGTCTCGCTGATCGTCGCCTTCGCCGCGACGGCCATCGCGACCGTCCTCGGCATCGTCGCGGGCCTGCTGGCCGGCTACTTCCGCGGCTGGACCGACACGCTGATCTCGCGCTCGGTCGACGTCCTGCTCGCGATTCCATACCTGCTGCTGGCGACCGGACTGGCCGCCGCCTGCACGCTCGGGCAGACCCAGGGCGGCGAAGGCGGTTGTCTGAGCCTCTCGCTTCCCCTCCTGGGCGATGTCACCCTGATCCAGCCCGGGATCGGGGTCGTGATCTCCGTGATCGCCTTCACGAGCTGGACCTACATGGCGAGGATCGTCCGCGGCCAGACGCTTTCGCTGCGGGAGAAGGAGTTCGTCGAGGCCTCTCGCTCGATGGGAGCGACGAACTCGCGGATCATCTTCCGCGAGCTGCTGCCGAACCTGACCGCGCCGATCATCGTCTACGCCTCGATCCTGATTCCCCAGGTGATCCTCTACGAGGCGGCGCTCTCCTTCCTCGGCGTCGGCGTCACCGACAAGCCGAGCTGGGGCCAGATGATCTCCGACGCCACCCCCGTCTTCAGCGATGCCTGGTGGTACATGCTGTTCCCCGGCCTGGCTCTCGTGCTCACCGTGCTCGCCTTCAACTTCGTCGGCGACGCGATGCAGGATGCCCTCAACCCGCGCAAGCGGAGAACTTGAAAATGAAAACGAGACGAACAACTCGTCCACTACGAAAGGAACGACCATGAGAGGGAAGTTGCTCCGAGCGTTCATGCTCGGGACGGCCTTCGTCGCTTCGCTGGCGCTCGCCGCCTGCGGCAGTGACGGCGACAGCGAGGACAGCACCGACTCGGGCGCGACCGGTGCGGTGCCGGAGGAGTTCGCGGCTCCCACGACGGCTACCTCGGACGCCCAGCCGGGAGGCGACCTGACCGTGATCGCGGCCAGCGACGTCGACTACATCGACCCGGGAGCGGCCTACTACCAGTTCACCTTCATGGTGACCGGGGCGACCCAGTCGTCGCTGGAGGCGTACGCCCCCGGCGACATCGAACAGGCGACGCCGCTGCTCGCTGCTGAGGCACCGACGATCAGCGAGGACGGCCTGACGATCACGTACACGATCCGCGACGACGTCATGTACTCGCCGCCGGTCGACCGCGCGGTCGTCGCCGAGGACGTCAAGTACGCGATCGAACGCTCGCTGTTGCCTGGTGTGCCGAACGGCTTCGTGCAGACGTACCTGGCCGACGTGGTCGGGATCGACGAAGCGATCAAGGCGGCACAGGACGATCCCACCGGGGGTGCCCCCGACATCAGCGGGATCACGGCTCCCGACGACACCACGCTCGAGATCCAGCTCGAGAAGACGAGCTCGATCGGTGTGATCGGCGCTCTGACGCTGCCGGTCAGTGCCCCAGTGCCGGAGGAGTACGCGGAGGAGTTCGACGCCGAGAACCCGTCGACCTACGGCGAGAACCAGGTCGCCACTGGCCCGTACATGATCGAGAACGACCCGAAGACCGGTGAGCTCACGGGGTACACCCCGAACAAGGAGATCCACCTGGTTCGCAACCCGAACTGGGAGGCCTCCGAGGGGGACTTCCGGCCCGCATACCTGGACGAGATCACGGTCCAGGAGGGCTTCGCCGACACGGTGTCGGCGTCGAAGAAGGTGCTCGCGGGCGACGGCCTGATCAACGGCGACTTCACGACGCCGCCGTCGGCGATCAAGCAGGCCGCCACGGAGGGCGAGCCGGGCCAGCTCACGCTGACCCCGAGTGGTGGCAACCGCTACATCGCGCTGAACACGCAGCTCGCGCCGTTCGATGATCCGAATGTCCGCAAGGCCGTGATCGCCAGCGCCAACCGGGTCGACCTGCGCAACGCGCGCGGGGGCGAGCTGACCGGGCCGGTGATGAGCCACGTGCTCCCGCCGGACTTCCCGGGGTTCGAGGAGGCCGGTGGGCTCGAGGGTTCCGACCTGGACTACCTCGCGACCCCCGAGGGGGATCCCGACCTGGCCGCCGAGTACATGAAGGCCGCCGGATTCGAGAGCGGCAAGTGCGAGGGCGCCGACTGCAAGATCGTCATGGTCGGCGACGACGCTCCTCCGGGATCCGACGTGGCCGCGGTGGCGGAGAGCCAGCTCGAGGAGCTCGGCTTCGACGTCGACTACCAGAAGGTCACACACGACATCATGTACACGAAGTTCTGCAGCGTGCCGGAGAACGCGCCGCAGGTCTGCCCGAACGTGGGCTGGCTGAAGGACTTCAACGACCCTCAGTCGATGATCGACCCGACGTTCAGCGGGGACAACGTCGTCCCCGAGAACAACTCCAACTGGCCGCAGCTCGACGTGCCTGCGATCACTGACGCCATCAACGAGGCGAAGCTGATCGACGACCTCGACGAGCGCTACCAGGCGTGGGCCGACGTCGACACGATGATCATGGAGGAGGCCCCGTTCATCCCCTACATCTGGGACAACCAGGCCAACATCCAGTCGGCTGACGTGGCCGGCGTGATCAACAAGGCGAACGCGAACTGGGATCTCTCGTTCACGTCGCTGAAGGGCTGAGGCGAGGCCTCACCCTGATGGGCAGAGGCCGATGAGGAGTTGGGGGCCCGCCGTGGCGGCGGGCCCCCGCCCCATCACCTGCGACCCAATCCCTGATCCCCGGTAGGCACCTTCCCATGGCCCGCTACATCGTTCGCCGGCTGCTCTGGTCGTTTCTGCTGCTGCTGATCGTCAGCGCGGTTGTCTTCCTGATCTTCTACATCTTTCCCTCGGCCGATCCGGCGCAGCTCCGCGCCGGACGCCAGGCCAACGCCGACCAAATCGCCGCGATCCGCGAATCCCTCGGACTCGATCAATCGATCCTGACCCAGTTCTGGATCTACCTCAAGGGGGTCTTCACGCCGCTCGACCTGCCCGGCACCGACTCCCACGGCCCACTGTTCCTCGGCCGCAGCTACCAGTCCAATGCCGACGTCAAGGACGTCGTCTTCTCCGACCTTCCCGCGACGGCGCTGCTCGTCGCCGGCGCCGTCGTCGTCTGGTTGTCGATCGCCCTGCCGACCGGGATCATCTCGGCGGTTCGCCAGCGCTCGCTGCTCGACCGCTCGACGATGATCACCACCCTGGTGTTCATCTCCGCGCCGGTCTTCTGGCTCGGGCTGGTCTCGCTCTACCTCTTCGCCGACGACGTCGGCCTGATCGGCATATTCCCCGGGATCGGCAGCTACGCCGGCGCCGACACGTTCCTGGCGAAGGTCGGCACCATGCTGCTGCCGTGGGCCGTGCTCGCGGCGGCCACGGCGGCGATCTACGCGCGCTATCTGCGCTCGCAGATGATCGACGTGATGCAGGAGGACTACATTCGCACGGCCCGAGCAAAGGGCCTGTCGGAGCGCCGGGTGATCGGCCGCCACGTCCTGCGCAGCGCGATCACGCCGATCGTCACCCTGCTCGGCCTCGACGTGGCCGTCCTGCTCGCGGGCAACGCGATCCTCACCGAAACCGTCTTCAACATCCCCGGCATCGGGGCCGAGACCTTCAACGCGATCAAGCGCTCCGACCTGCCGATGATTCAGGGGATCACCCTCTTCGGAGCGTTCTTCATCGTCACCCTCAACCTCCTCGTCGACATCGCCTACGCCTACCTCGACCCGCGGGTGCGATACCAGTGAGCCCGGAGCCGCTGCTCCGGATCGACGACCTCAAGGTGCACTTCGACACCGACGAGGGCATCGTCAAGGCCGTCGACGGGGTCTCGCTCGAGGTCAATCGCGGCGAGATGGTCGGGATCGTCGGGGAGTCCGGCTCGGGCAAGAGCGTCGCCAACATGACGATCCTGGGCCTGACGCGCGCGTCGAACGCGGCGATCTCGGGCCGGATCGAGTTCGAGGGCCGCGACCTCAACCAGATGGGGGACGAGGAGCTGCGCGCGATCCGCGGCAACGACATCTCGATGATCTTCCAGGACCCGCTTTCGTCCCTGCATCCGTTCTACAAGGTGGGCAAGCAGCTCGTCGAGGCGATCCAGGTGCACCAGGACCTCGATAAGGACGCAGCACGGGCGCTGGCGATAGAGCTGCTCGGGCTGGTCGGGATTCCCGACGCCGAGCGCCGCGTGGGCGAGTACCCGCACGAGTTCTCCGGCGGGATGCGCCAGCGGGTGATGATCGCGATGGCGCTCACGAACGAGCCGAAGGTCCTGATCGCCGACGAGCCCACGACGGCGCTCGACGTCACCACTCAGGCCCAGATCCTCCAGCTGATCGACCGGCTGCGCCGGGAGCTCGGGATGGCGGTGATCATGATCACCCACGACCTCGGGGTCATCGCCGAGGTCGCCGACCGGGTGATGGTCATGTACGCCGGCCGCGTGGTCGAGTCCGGGACGCTCGACGAGATCTTCTACGATCCTCAGCATCCCTACGCATGGGGCCTGCTTGGCTCCCTGACCCGGATCGACCGCCCGCGGACGGTACGCCTCGCCCAGATCGCCGGCCAGCCGCCCTCGTTGATCTCCCTGCCGGAGGGTTGTCACTTCCGCAACCGCTGCCCGCACGAGTTCGAGCGCTGCACCGAGACCCCCCTGCTGGAGCAGCGGGTGAGCGATCCCGGCCATCGCGATCGCTGCTGGCTCGAGCCGGAGCGCAAGAAGGTCCTCCGCATGATCTCCACCGGGGAGATCGGGCTGGAGGATCCCGCCGCATGAGCGAGGGCGAGACGAGGCAGTCGCGAGATGACGCGCGCGACGCGGACGAGAAGCGCGAGAGCGACGTCCCGGCTCCGTCCTCCGCCGAGCTCGACCCCGCCCGGCCCGGCGCGCGCGGGAGCCCGATCCTCGAGGTCGACCATCTCGTTAAGCACTTCCCGATCAAGGCGGGGATCCTGTTCGACCGCCAGATCGGCGCCGTCCGTGCCGTCGACGACGTTTCCTTCACGGTCAACGAGGGCGAGACGCTGGGACTCGTCGGCGAGTCGGGATGCGGGAAGTCGACGCTGGCGCGCTCGATCCTGCAGCTGATCGAGCCGACGTCGGGCTCGATCCGATTCGAGGCGCGCGAGATCACCGGCCTCGGGAACCGGGAGTTGCGCGCGCTGCGCCCGCAGATGCAGATGGTCTTCCAGGATCCCTACGCCTCGCTGAACCCGCGCAAGCGGGTCGCCCAGATCGTGGGCGATCCGATGCGGCTGCACGGAATCGTCGATCGCGACGGGGTGCGCGACGCGGTACGCGAGCTGCTTGAGCGGGTGGGCCTCAACCCCGAGCACTACAACCGCTTCCCGCACGAGTTCTCCGGCGGCCAGCGGCAGCGCATCGGGATCGCCCGTGCCCTCTCGCTGAACCCGAAGCTGATCATCGCCGACGAGCCCGTCTCCGCCCTGGACGTCTCGATCCAGGCCCAGATCATCAACTTGCTCGAGGACCTCCAGGAGGAGTTCGAGCTTACGTACGTCTTCGTCGCCCATGACCTGGGCGTCGTCCGCCACGTCGCCGACCGGATCGCGGTCATGTACCTGGGGAAGATCGTCGAGCTCGGTGTCGCCGACGATGTCTACTCCCACCCGATCCACCCCTACACCCAGTCGCTGCTCTCCGCGGTTCCGATTCCGGATCCGCGCGCGAACGCGGAGCGCCGCCAGATCCTGCTCGAGGGCGACGTGCCGAGCCCGGCGAATCCGCCAGCGGCCTGCCGCTTCCACACCCGCTGTCCCTACGCCACCGAGATCTGCTCGACGGAGGAGCCGCGGCTGATCGACCACGGCCATGGCCACTTCGCCGCCTGCTGGCATCCCCTCGACCGCGAAGGTCGCCCGCGGGACATGGGCGCGGCGGTCGCGGTCGCCTGAGCTCGACCTCGAGGGTCCGGGCGAGGCCGCACGCCTACGGACAGTACGACCACGGGTCCCGGTCCGCCATCACCGTCCAGATCGCCGCGCGGATGTCCTGCTCGCGCGGTGCGGCGCTTCGGGAGTGGTCGGGCTCGAGCCCGGTCATGCGGCGGAAGCACTTGGCGGTCCTGTCCCAGCTGTACCGGCACGGCGAACGCCTCCTCGGTTCCAGCTCGACGTGAGATAGACCTCCCCACCGGGGGCTTCCGGCTCAGCCTATGTCTTCATCTAGGCTCCGGCGGCGTGGGACCCCTGCACGGCACCCGGGTGATCGAGATCGCCTCCATCGGACCGGGCCCCTTTGCGGCGATGATGCTCGCCGACATGGGGGCCGACGTCGTGCGCCTCGAGCGAGCCGGCGCCGCGGCGGGGCTCGGATCGGGCTCGTGGAACCATCTGCACCGCGGCCGCCCCTCGGTCGGCTGCGACCTCAAGCATCCCGAGGGCCGGGACCTCGTGCTGCGGCTGGCCGGGGAGGCGGACGCGCTGGTCGAGGGGTTTCGCCCCGGCGTGATGGAGCGCCTCGGCCTCGGCCCCGATGATCTCGCGGAGCGCAACCCGCGCCTCGTCTACGGCCGGATGACCGGCTACGGACAGGACGGGCCGATGTCGAGCCGGGCCGGCCACGACATCAACTACGTGGCGCTCTCCGGGGCGCTCGGTGCGATCGCCCGGGAGGGAGAGCGCCCGCTCTTTCCGCTCAACCTGCTCGGGGACTTCGGCGGCGGCGGGATGATGCTCGCCTTCGGGATCGTCTGCGCCGTGCTCGAGGCGCGGAGCTCGGGGCAGGGCCAGATCGTGGACGCCTCGATGGTCGAGGGCGCCGCCGTGCTGATGACGCTGACCCACGCGTTACGCGACGCCGGGATGTGGAACGACCGGCCGGGCACGAACCTGCTCGACTCGGGCGCCCACTTCTACGAGGTCTACGAGACCGCCGACGCGGGTCATGTCGCCGTCGGGGCGCTCGAGCCCCAGTTCTACGCCGAGCTCCTGCGCCTGCTCGAGCTCGATCCGGAGGAATTCCCGCAGATGGATCAGGCGCGCTGGCCGGAGCTGAAGGAGCGCTTCGCCGCGATCTTCCGGACGCGGACGCGAGCGGAGTGGGCTGCGCTCCTGGAGCCCGCCGAGGCGTGCTCGACCGCGGTGCTCCCGCTCGGGGAGGCGGCCGAGCATCCGCACAACGTCGCCCGCGGCAGCTTCGTGCGGGTGGGGGAGTCGGTCCAGCCTCGTCCGGCGCCGCGCTTCAGCCGCACCGTGCCCGACGTGCCAAGGCCTGCCCCCGATCCTGGCGCCGACACCGACGTGGCTCTGGCCGCCTGGGGCCTCGGCGGGGACGAGATCGCCGCGCTGCGGGACTCGGGAGCCGTGGGCTAGGCACCCCCGGGCCGGAGGGCGCCGACGGGAGAACGCGTCTGGGTAGGTTTAGGTGTCGAGCCGCGGCGGGAATCGCCTGCGCACCGCAACTTCGAATCCAAGGAGACCCCATGACCAACCCCTTTTCGCGCAAGCCCAAGACCCCCGTCGAGCGGGCGTTCGCGGTCGCCGACGATGTCCGCGGCGACGCCGCCCGGATTGTGGGCCGCCTCCGCGATGCAACGGCTCAGGCAGCCGACGCCCTCGGGGATGCGACGCCGCCCGTGCCGAGCGGCCGGCGAATGCCGCTCGTCGGCGCCGCGGTGGCAGCCGGCGCCGGCGCCGCGGTGGCGCTCCGCAAGCGCGGCGGAGCCGGCGCGGCTGAATCTCCCGGCGCGGCCCCCAGCCCCGCCGAGCAGCCCACCGATCCCGCGGTCGAGACCGCTGCTGCCACCACGGCGCCTGCCCCTCCGAACGATCCGAAGCCCGCCGCGAAGGTCGAGCCGGAGGAGCCGAAGGAGCCCAAGGTCGAGACCCCGGAGAGCGAGCCCGAGCCGGCGCCCGCCGCGGGGCTCAAGGCCAAGGGCGGTGCGGAGGCGCCGAAGGAGCCGAAGGCGGAGACCGCGGAGAGCGAGTCGGCGGCGGATTCGAGCTGAGGTCCCGCGCCGGCGGAATGGCGCCGGCGCCTACTCGCCCGCGTTGCGCAGCGGCGCCTTCTCGAGCGACTCGGCGAGCAGCATCTCCTTGGTGAAGATCAGGTCGCCGCGGTTGTAGTCGGCCATCTCGTACTCGTGGCCCATCGTGATCGCGTCGAACGGGCAGGCGACCTCGCAGTAGCCGCAGAAGATGCAGCGCGAGAGGTTGATCTCGTAGACGGCGGCGTAGCGCTCGCCGGCTGAGACGCGGTCGTCGGGATCGTTCTCGGCGGCGACCACGCGGATGCAGTCGGCCGGGCAGGCGGCGGCGCACAGCGAGCAGCCGACGCACTTCTCGAGGCCGGTGTCCTCGAAGCGGTGCAGCTTGTGCCGCCCGCGGAAGCGCGGGTAGACCGGCGTCTTCTCCTCCGGATACTGGATCGTGACCGGCCCCTCGACGAGGCGGGCGAAGGTCGTCTTAAGCCCGCGGAGGGTCTCGCCGAAGGCGCGGTAGGCGCCCTTGGCGCCACCCGGCTCGGGCCCCCGCTGCACGCTGACGACTGAGTCGTCGGGCAGGTAGGGGTAGGGGGATGGGCCTGCGGCGTCCGCGCTCCGAGCTCCGTGCTCCTCGCTCAAAACACCACCACCAGAACCGCGGTGACCAGCACGTTCAGCGTCGCCAGCGGCAGCATCACCTTCCACCCTAGGCTCATCAGCTGGTCGTAGCGCAGCCGGGGGAGGGTCGCACGCACCCAGATGAAGAAGACGATCAGCGCGAGGATCTTCGCCAGCATCACGAAGACGCCGAGGAGGGCGGGGGTGTGGATCCCGAACGGGAGGTTCCAGCCGCCGAGGAACATCGCCGCGGCGATCCCGGAGACGACGATCATCTCCATGTACTCGGCCATGAAGTAGGAGCCGAAGCGCATTCCCCCATACTCGGTGTTGTAGCCGGCGACCAGCTCGGCGTCCGCCTCCGGCAGGTCGAACGGCGGCCGGTTGGTCTCGGCGAACCCGGCGACCATGAAGATGAGGAAACCGATGATCTGGGGAATCACGTACCAGACCGAATCGGCCTGGGCGTTGACGATGTCGACGAGGCTGAGCGAGCCGGCCATCATGATCACGCCGAGCAGGGCGAGCCCCATCGAGATCTCGTAGGAGATGAGCTGCGCGGCCGCCCGCATGGCCCCCATGAACGAGTACTTCGAGCCCGACGCCCAGCCGCCGAGCAGCAGGCCGTAGAAGGAGATCGAGCCGAAGGCGAAGGCGTAGAGGATCCCGATCGAGACATCGATCCCGTAGAAGCCGACCCCATCGCTGACGTCGCCGAAGGGGATGATCGCCAGCGTCGCGGTGGCGCTGAGGATGACGAGCGCCGGGGCGATCGCCCAGAGCACCGGCACCGCCGCCTCCGGCTTGTAGCTCTCCTTCGAGAGCAGCTTGAGCACGTCGGCGAGCGGCTGGAACAGCCCGAGAGGGCCGACCCGGTTGGGCCCGTAGCGGGCCTGGAAGCGTCCGAGCAGCTTGCGCTCGAGCAGGAGGATGAGCGGCACGATCCCCAGGATTGCGGCGAAGATGACGATCGACTTGACCACCAGGATCCAGGTCGCCTCGGCGAACCCTACCTCCGCGATCACCATGAGACGGCCTCCCGCCTGGTGGCCACCGGCGCCGGCTCCTCCGCAGGCTCCTCGGGCGCCGGCTCGACCTTGACGACGGTGGCCCCGGCAAGCCGATTGGCGCCGTTCTCCCGCGTCCCCTCCATCAGGAACGCCGTCCCTTCGAGCATCCGCTCGCGCAGGGTCACCGTCGCCCTCAGGGATTTGCCGTTCGAGGAGACCTCCACCTCTTGCCCCTGCTGCACCCCCAGCCGCTCGGCGTCGGCGGGGTTGAGCTCCAGCCTCTGCGCTGGGGAGAGGAACTGCAACGCCGGATTGCGCTCCGCCACGTAATCGCTCCAAAGATCGCGGTAGGTCCCAAGTCGGACCTCGCTCGAACCGAGCGGAGCGCGCGGGTCCCCCTCCGCCGACACTCTGCGTCCGCCGCTTCCAGTTCCCTCGGCAGGCGGGGAGCCTTTGCCGGCGGATGCGGAGGCGGAGGGGCGTCCCGCGTGATCCGCGGCGGCAGCGGGCAACTCCTGCCAGCGCAGGCCCGTGCCGCCGATGTCGTCGACGGTGATTTCCCCGTAGAAGGGGATTTCAGAAACCAGAAGATCGAAGACCTCGGGTGATGTACCGGCGCCCGTCTCGTCGCCGAGCCGCGCCGACAGCTCCGTCAGCGCCTGCCAGAGCGGGCGGACGGCGCCGGGATGGGGGACGCTCGGGCGGACCCGTTGCAGGCGACCGTCCGGGTGGGTGACCGTCCCCTCCTTCTCGGCGAAGGTTTCGGCTGGCAGGTGCACGTCGGCGTTCTGCGCCGAGGACGTGCCGAAGAGGGACATGCTCAGCGTGAAGTTGGCGGCGCCGATCGCTCGCGCCCAGCCCTCGGGGTCGTCGAAGTCGCGGACGGGGTCGACGTCCCAGAGGATCAGCGCCTCGAGCTCGCCGCTCTCGAGCGCCTCGCGAATCGCCGTCGCGGAGCGTCCCTCGGCGGCGGCGGCGCGCAGCCCCGGCCCCGAGGTCTCGGCGCAGCCCGCCTCGCGCAGGCCGCGTCCATTCGGGGAGCGGGGGGTCTCGAGCAGCCCGCCTCCCTCCATCCCGTCGAGCCCGAGCACCTCCGCGAGCTCGAGGAGCGCCTGGGCGGCGTCCGGACCGCCCTCGGCGGCCAGCATGCGCTCTCCCCAGATCACCGCGATCGATCCGGCGTCGCGCAGCGCGGAGGCGAAGCCGTCGGCCTCGTCGCCGCGCGCGATTGCCGTCCGCAGGTCGCCGAGGAAGCCCGCGGCCCCGCCCCGCTCGTAGCGATGGGCCTCGAGGCAGCCCTCGGAGCCGATCGCGGCCCCCCCGTCGAGCGCCGTCGGACGCTCGCCGGCGACGAGCAGCTGGGCGCCGTTGCGCCTGACCGCCTTGCGGATCCGCAGCTCGAGGATCGGCATCTCGTGCATCGGATCGCAGCCGACGACCAGGATCGCCTCGGCGGAGTCGAGGTCGCGCATCCCGATCGAGAGCTCCGGCGCCGCCAGCCGTTGGCGCAGCTCGAGGGGGAGGCCGGGCTCCGCCGTGCTGGTGACGTCGGCGGAGGCGAGCGGCCCGCGGACGATGCGCTGGATCAGGTAGCCCTCCTCGTTGGAGGTGCTGCCGCCGACGATCGCGGCGACCTTGCCGCGCGCAGCCGAGAGCCCGCTCGCGGTGCGCTCGAGCGCCTCCTCCCAGCTCGCGGGGTGGAGGGCACCCCCCTGGCGGACCTGGGGGGCGAGCGGCCGGTCGGGGCTGTTGAACATGCCGTATCCGAAGCGGCCCTTGTCGCAGAGCCAGCCGTCGTCGACGTCGCGGTTGTCGCGGGCGAGCACGCGCAGGACCTTTTCGTCGCGGACGGTGGACTTGACATTGCACTGGCTCGGGCAGAGCGTGCAGACCGAGCCCGCGTCCTCGATGTCCCAGGGGCGCGCCCGGAAGCGGTAGGCCTGGGAGGTGAGCGCGCCCACCGGGCAGAGCTCGATGATGTTGCCGTGGAAGGGGCCGACGTAGGGGCGGTCCTCGTGCGTCCCCACGTACGTCTTCGGACCGCGTTCGAGGAGCTGCAGCTGCTCGTCCTCGGCGACCTCCTGGCTGAAGCGCACGCAGCGGTAGCAGAGGATGCAGCGCTCGCGGTCGATTCTGATCAGCGGCGAGAGGGGAATCGGCTTCTGGAAGTGCCGCTTGGGATCGGTGACCCGGCTGCGCCCCGAGCCCCAGCCCATCGAGATGTCCTGGAGGGGGCACTCGCCGCCCTTGTCGCAGACGGGGCAGTCGAGCGGGTGGTTGACGAGCAGGAACTCGACGACCGCATTCTGTGCCTCCTTGACCCGATCGGTCTGCGTGTAGACGACCATCCCGTCGCGCACCGGCGTCGAGCAGGCGGTCTGCAGCTTCGGGATGCCCTCGATCTCGACCAGGCACATGCGACAGGCGCCGACGGGGTCGCCGAGCTTCGGCTCGTAGCAGAAGACCGGGATCTCGACGTCGCCCTGCTTGGCGGCGTCGACCAGCATCGTCCCCTCGCTGGTCCCGACCTCCATCCCGTCGACGACGAGGGTGATCTCCTGCGCGCCCTTCTGCTCCCCGGGGGGGCTCATGCGCCGACCGCCTCCGGGGTGAAGCGGGCGGGCTCGACGGCGAGCGGGGCGGGGGCCGCCTCGCGGGCGGTGGCGATCGCCTCCTCGAACTCGCTGCGCCAGCGGCGGACCATCGAGCCGACCGGCATCGCCATTGCGTCGCCGAGGACGCAGAGGCAGTGGCCAATGATGTTCTCCTGGACCGACGCGATGATGTCGAGGTCCATCGGCGTCGCCTCCCCGCGCACGACGCGCTCGAGCATCTTCACCGTCCAGTTGGTGCCCTCGCGGCAGGGGGTGCACTTGCCGCAGGACTCGTGCTGGTAGAAGCGCGCGGTCCGCAGCGCCATCCTCGGGATCGAGACGCTGTCGTCGGCGACGATGATCGCCCCCGAGCCGAGCATCGAGCCGGCTTCGGCGATCGTCTCGAAGGCGTAGGGAAGGTCGAGCTCCTCGGGGCCGAGCACGGGGGCCGACGAGCCGCCGGGATACCACGCCTTGAGGGTTCGGCCGGGCGGGGGCCCACCGGCGAGTCCGTAGATGATGTCCCGGCTCGGGATCCCGAGCTCGATCTCGTAGTTCCCAGGCCGCTGCACGCAGCCGGAGACGGAGACCACCTTCGTGCCCGTCGACTGCTCGGTGCCGAAGCTCTTGAACCACTCGGCGCCGTTGTTGACGACGTGCGGGACGCACATCAGCGTCTCGACGTTGTTGATCAGGGTCGGGCCGCCGTAGAGCCCCTGGATTGCGGGAAACGGCGGCTTCAGGCGCGGATTGCCGCGCTTGCCCTCGAGCGAGTCGAGCAGCGCCGTCTCCTCGCCGCAGATGTAGGCGCCGGCGCCGCGGTGGACGACGACTGAGACGTCGGAGCCGCTGCCGAGGATGTTCTCGCCGATGTAGCCGGCTTCGTAGGCCTCTGCGACGGCTGCCTCGAGGCGGTCGGCGATCTCTGCGTACTCGCCGCGGATGAAGATGAACGAGCTGGTGGCGCCGGCGGCGATCGCGGCGATCGCGACGCCCTCGACGAGCCCATGGGGATTCTTGAACATCAGCTCGCGGTCCTTGAACGTGCCCGGCTCGGACTCGTCGGCGTTGCAGCAGAGGTACTTGTCCATGTCGCCGCGGGGGAGGAAGCCAGCCTTCTTCCCCATCGAGAAGCCGGCGCCGCCGCGGCCACGCAGGCCCGACTCCTCGAGCTCGGAGAGCAGCTCGGTTGGCTCGATCTCGCGGAACGCGCGCTTCAGCGCGGTGTAGCCGCCGAAGCGCTCGTAGGTCTCAATCGAGGTCAGCCCGGGCTCGTCGATGTGCCGGAAGAGAACCCGGGTCTCGCGGGCTTCAGACACGGTGTTCCACCGAGGGCAGCACAGGGCGGCCAACCTACCGGAACCGGCTGGACCCGCCTACGTCGTGAGGATCGCCGCGAGGGGCCCTGGGCCGCGTTGCGGGAAGCAGGTGTGTCGGCCTCGACATCCCCGTCCTGCTCAAAACGACACACGCTCGGTTTCGTGCAGAAACCGGGCACGGATGTCGGCGATGATCTCACGGGGCTCGTGGACCAGGCGCCGTTTGGTGAGGCGAAGCGTGTGGATTTGGTGGCGCATCAATCTCGCGTCCCGGACCCGGTCCCGCTCGGCGGCTTCCCAGTGCCCGTGGAAGCCGCGGCTGTCGAGCTCGACGACCAGCTTCGCCTCGGGCCAGTAGAAGTCGACGAGGAGGCCTTTCACCAGCACGTTGCAGTGTGGCTCGGGTACGCCGGCCCCGCGGTAGAGGGTCACGAAATCCCGCTCGAGCTCGGAACGAATGTCAGGGAGGGGACGGAACCTCTCGATTGCCAGCACAAGGGGCTTGAGGCCACGTCGACCGTGGTGACGATGCATCGTTGCCTCGAGCGTCGGCATGTCGATGAGTCTCAGGCGATCGCCCTCCTCGAATACCCGCAGGAAGTGACCGAACGCGATCGTCTCCGCCAGGTCGAGGAGCGTCAGGGAAACGCTGGTGAGCGGGAAGCCGTTGCGGTGGGTGCATTCGTCGGGATGAAGGATTCGCGGGCGGTGGACGATCACGCCCTGCAGGCGACGAGCGCTCGCGCCGGGATCGCTGACGTGGATGGCGCGACCTTCTTGGGCGAGGCTCAGGTGGGCAGCCGCGCTCAGGTGGCTGAGGACGGCCAGCCTTGAGCAGGCAAGCAGCGCTGCCCGCTGCCGACCGCGTTGCGCCAGCCGCTGGGAGGGACCGGTGTAGACGCCCGGATGGACGAGCGCGAGGCGCTGCGTTCGAAGCCGGTGGGCAATTGCGCCACGGTTGAACCCGAGGCCCACCAGCTGCTCGCGACTCACTGAGCCGTCCTGATCCCTCATCAGCCCGGAAAGCTGCCGCTCCCGGGCGATCCGAGCCTCTCGGCCGTCAGTCGAGTGAGGGCCTGTGTCGATCTGGCCATCCGTGTGATGTTGAGATCGACACACCCGCCCCATGAGGGGAACCTTGCAGGGTCAAGCGCACGCGTGGGGCGCTGAATGTGGCGAAAGGCGGACGGAAGCGGGAAAAGGGCGGCGCGCAGAGGACGAAGCGGCGCTGGCCCGAAGGCCCCGCCGGCTCAGCCGGCGTTCGCCACGCGGGGGTCGGGCTCGCCCTCGGGGCCGCCGGCCAGGGGGCGCTTCGCCATCGCCCGCTCGGGCAGGACCTCGCCGCCGGAGATCAGCGCGGCGATCGCCGCGACCGCATCGCGGCGCTCGAGCGGGCCGTAGTAGCGCTCGTCGATCGAGGCCATCGGGGCGAGGTCGCAGGCGCCGAGACACTCGAAGCCGCTGAGGTAGACCTCACCGTCCGGAGAGACCGCCCCCCCGTGCGCGGCATCTTCCGGGTCGACGCCGGTCGCCCCGCAGAACGTGTCGAGCAGCTCGTCGCCGCCCCGCATCCAGCAGGAGATGTTCGTGCAGACCAGGACTCGGTGCCGCCCGGCCGGGTCGAGGTGGAAGAGGTCGTAGAAGGAGGCGACCGATTCGAGGTAGGCAGCGGAGACCCCCATCACTGCAGCGCCCTCGCGGATCCCCTCCGGCGTGCACCAGCCGTAGCGCCGCTGGATCGCGAACAGGACCGGGATCGAGGCGGAGCGCTTCTGCGGATAGCGCGACATGATCTCCTCGATCTCGGCGCGAAGCTCGTCGGAGACCCCGACCTCGTGGGCCTCCGGCACCTGCACGGCCGCAGTCTGCTCGACGCCCGGATGAGCCTGCCCCTCGACGACCCCGGGGCCGGACTGCTCGTCGGTGACCTCGTCGCCAGCGGCGCCGGCGTCCGTGGCGCCCGACTCCGCCGTCTCCGCATCGGGGGTCGGTGGCTCCCCCGAGCCTCCCGAAGCCTGCTGCCGCTCCTCGGCGTCGGAAGCCCCCGCTTGCTGCTTGCTGCTTGCTGCTTGCTCCTCGGCGTCCGATGCTCCTCGCTCCTCGCTCCTCGCTTCCTCCTCCATCAGCGATCGATCCCCCCCAGGATCGGGTCGAGCATCGCCAGGTTGGCGATCAGGTCGGCCACGTAGCCACCGACGCACATCTCGCGCAGCGCCTGCAGGTTGACGAACGACGGATCGCGCATGTGCACGCGCGCCGGCTTGGCCGAGCCATCGGCGAGGACGTAGCAGCCGAGCTCGCCCCGCGGTCCCTCGATCGGGAAGTAGACCTCGCCGGGTGGCACCCGGAAGCCCTCCGTGACCAGCTTGAAGTGATGGATCAACGCCTCCATCGACGTGCTGAGCTCGTGCCGCGGCGGCAGTACGATCTTGCGATCGTCGGCGCTGAACGGCCCCTCGGGCAGCCCGTCGATCGCCTGCTCGATGATCCGCACCGACTCGCGCATCTCCTGCATCCGCACCCGGTAGCGGTCGTAGTTGTCGCCGATCGTCCCGACCGGGATCTGGAAGTCGAAGTCCCGGTAGGGCAGGTAGTCGCTGACCTTGCGCAGGTCCCAGGGCTCGCCGGCGGCGCGCAGCAACGGTCCGGTTACGCCGAGCTCCAGCAGGCGCTCGCGAGAGACGACGCCGGTGTTGCGCATCCGCTGCAGGAAGATCTCGTTCTGGTCGATCACCGCCTCGTACTGGTCGATCCGGTTCGGCATCTCGTCGCAGAACTTGCGGACCTGGCGCTCGAAGCCCACCGGGATGTCCTCGATCACTCCACCGACCTGGAAGTAGCGGGTGTGCATCCGCTGGCCGCTCGACATCTCGAACAGGTCGAGGATGGTGTCGCGCTCGCGGAAGCAGTAGAAGATCATCGACATGGCGCCGAGGTCGAGCGCGGACGTCCCGAGGCCGACCAGGTGGGAGTGGATCCGGTTCAGCTCCATGTGGATGATCCGCAGATAGGCGGCGCGGGGCGGGATCTCCAGCTCCAGCAGCTGCTCCACCGCCCCGCAGAAGGCCTCCATGTTGAAGAAGTAGGCGAGGTAATCCATCCGCTCGATGAACGGGATCGCCTTCCAGTAGCTCTGCGTCTCCATCGACTTCTCGATCCCCGTATGGACGTAGCCCATCACCGGCTTGAGGTCGCGGACGACCTCGCCCTCGAGCGAGACCAGCAGCCGCAGCACCCCGTGCGTGGCGGGATGGTGCGGGCCCATGTTGATCGTGAACAGCTCCTCCTCGCGCTCCAGCGAGGTGCGCTCGATCGGTGAGGTGCCGATGACCTGGGCCTCGGTCCGGCCGATCGCGTCGCGCCCGAGCTGCTCGGGGGTCCGCGTGGTGTCGGCCTGAGTGCTCATGCGGCTGTGTCCCCTGAGTTCATGTCTTCCCGTCCAGTAGCACCCAACGGTCCGAAGGAACCGGACGCGAAGCGGAGGATTCCTTCGGAGTCATATAGAGCACCCAACGGTCCGGCGGAAGCGCATCCGGCCAAAGGCCGGATCAAGGCCGGATTACCGGTCGCCCTTCGGGCTCCCTGGCGGAGCATTCCGCCGGCAGTCATCTCACCCAGCCCGGGATCGTGCGCTCGGTGTTCGTGAAGATGACCGGATCGCCGCCGACCGGGAAGTCGCGGCGCTGCGGCCAGCCGACGTAGTCCTCCGGCATCAGGATCCGGCGCAGGTCCGGATGGCCGCGGAACAGGATCCCGAAGAAGTCGTAGACCTCGCGCTCCTGGAACTCGGCGGCTCCGAAGAGCTCGATGCAGGAGTCGAGCTCGGGGAGGGAGCCGGGGCCGGGGTCCGCCAGCATCGCCTTCACCCGGACGCGCTCGACCCGCGGCATGTTCAGCAGCTCGTAGTGGACGGCGAAGCGCGGCTCGGCGGGGAGGTAGTCGACACCATGGAGGCTCGACAGGAAGCGGTACTCGTGGCCCGGCGCGTCCTTGAGGAAGCCGAGCGCGTCGAGGATCCGCTCGGGGTCGACGATCAATGTGGCCTGGTCGTGCTCGAAGGAGGTGCCGTCCACCGCCCCCTCGTGGCGCGCGTCGATCTCCTGGGCAAGCAGCTCGAGACCGGGCGCGTCAGGCAATCGAGCCACCTCCGGGAACGTCCTGGCGGTCGGGTCCGGGAGGGTCGTCGTCGGTCGCGTCGGGGTCATAGGGGTCCTGGGCCTCGTGGCCGCTCCACTCCGGATCGGGGATCCGAACGGCACGCTCGGAGACCGTGCCGTGCTCGACGCTCTCATGGACGCCGTTGCCCTCGAGGATCCCGTCGGCGGGCGACGTCCCCGCGCGTTCGACCGGCAGCGCGCCGGCCCTCCATCGCCCCTCTCCCTCCTCGGTGCCGTGCGCGGCGTAGCGCTCCCGCCAGCCGAGGTCGGGGTCGCCGAAGACCATGCGCTGCAGCTTCAGGATCCCGTAGATCAGGGCTTCGGGGCGGGGCGGGCAGCCCGGCACGTGGATGTCGACCGGCAAGAACTTGTCCGCGCCCTGGACGACCGCGTAGTTGGCGAACATTCCGCCCGACGACGAGCAGGCCCCCATCGCGATCACCCACTTGGGCTCGAGCATCTGGTCGTAGATGCGGCGGATGACCGGCACCATCTTGATCGAGACCCGCCCGGAGAGGATCAGCATGTCGGCCTGCCGGGGCGAGGCGCGGAACACCTCGGCGCCGAAGCGGGCGGCGTCGTAGCGGGCGGAGATCATCGAGATCATCTCGATCGCGCAGCAGGCGAGGCCGAACGTCGCCGGCCACATCGCGTTGCCGCGGGCCCACGCCTGCGCCTTCACGAGCGTGGTCAACCCGACGCGGGACTCGACGTACTCATCGAGGTCGGCGCCCTCGAGGTCGCCGCGCAGCATGTCGCGGGCCTTCATCTGGCGCACCCGCAGATCCTCGGGGCTCTTCGGCTGATCGAGCGGGCTCAGCCCGCGCAGCTTCGTCCGCTCTATCTCCAATTGAGCGCTCCCCGGCGCCAGACGTAGGCGAGGCCGACGAAGAGGAGGGCGACGAAGAGGAGGATCTCGACCAGGACGAAGACGCTGTCGGAGGCGTTCAGGATCGCGCCCACGGGATAGAGGAAGACGACCTCGATGTCGAAGAGGATGAAGAGCATCGCCACCATGTAGAAGCTGATTCCGAAGCGAAAGGTCTTCGTGACCTCCGAGGGCAGGCCGCACTCGTAGGGCTCGCTCTTGACCCGGCTCGGACGGCTTGGGCCCAGCACCTTGTTCAGCGCCGTGAAGGCGCCGCCGACGAGGCCGCCGAGGCCGACGAAGACGATCACCGGGAGGTAGCTCTGCAGCACTCTGCTTCCTTTGGCTCGCGGACCTGGTCGGCCCCCGGAATCTATACCTCGCGCCGTCCCGGCCACGGCCGCGGTGCCGCGGAGCCCTGATATCAACCCGCCTGCATGCTCACGGTTCACCTGATCGCCGGGATCACCGTGCTGGTCGCGAACCTGACGGCTGGCGTCTGGGGCGGAGCGTCCTGGTACACCCGCCGGCCCTCGGTCGGGTTCTGGTACGTGCTGCGCTTCGCGCAGGTCGCCGTCGTCCTGCAGGTCGGGCTCGGGGGGCTGCTGGTCCTCGACGGCCGCGAGGCGCCCGACGGGCTGCACTACGTCTACGGAATCCTTCCGGTGCTGATCGCCCTGTTCGCCGAGGGAGCGCGCACCGCCGCCTCCGAGCACGAGCTGGAGGGCCTCGACTTCGATGCCCTGCCCGCGGACCGCCGCCGCGCGGTGGGGATCGCGATCTCGCGGCGAGAGACCGGGATCATGGCCGTCTCGGCGCTCGTCATCGTCGGGCTGGCGCTGCGCGCCGCCTTCACCAGCCCGCTGACCTGAGGACGTTCCGCGCGGGGCTCAGAGGGGGCCGTAGGTTCCCCGGTGGAAGAGCAGCGGCTCGCCTGGGCGCTCCTCGACCGCGTGCACCTCGCCGGTGACGATCACGTGGTCCCCGCCCGAGATCACGTCGCGAAGCCGGCACCCGATCCACACGATCGCCGCGTCGAGCACCGGGATTCCCGCCGACTCCCTCCAGCCGACGTCCTTCCACTTGTCGGCGGTGGGGACCTTGCGCGCGAACCCGACGGCGAGGTCCGTGGCACCGGCGTCGAGAACGTTGACGCCGAAGTGTCCCGCAGCCTCCACCGCGCGGAGCGTGCGGGAGCCCCGGTCGACGCAGGCCAGCATCAGCGGCGGCTCGAGCGAGAGGGAGGTGACGGCGTTGGCGGCGAGCCCCGCCGGTCCGTCACCGGTCAGTGCGGTGATCACGGTGACGCCGGTGGGAAAGCGCGACATGGCCGATCGCAGCCGCGACGGCGCAATCGGAGGTGGGGTGGTTTCGGCTGGGTCCGTAGCTGCCATGCGGTGCGGGCGAAAAGTATGATGCCGCCGCCGTGCGCCGCCTCTGCGTCCTCATCGCGACCGCCTTTTCAGCACTTCTTATCGCCGCCTGCGGCAGCGAGAGCGTCTCGGTTTCCGCGGAGAGCGACGCGACGGCCAGCGAGGGGGCCGAGATCTTCGCCACCCGCTGCGCCGGCTGCCACACGATCGGCGCCGCCGGCACGCAGGGATCGGGCAACCGCGGCTTGCGCACGCAGGGGCCGAACTTCGATCAGCGCGTCGAGAGCTATGACGAGGCCCTATTCGCGATCCAAAACGGCGGCTTCTCCGGAGCGATCATGCCCCAGAACATCGTCGTCGGTGACGACGCGGCGAAGGTGGCCGAGTTTCTCGCCAAGTACTCCGGTGGTGACGTGAACGAGTCAGCTCGGCCGACGGCGGCCACGGGCGAGGGGCCCGTCATACAGGAGGGCGGCAGCGCCACCGGCTCCGACGCGGTCGAATCCCCCGGCGAGGGCAGCGGCGCCCCGGGCGCGGAGGTTGATCCCGCTCCGGGCGCGGATTCTGGGAGCGGCGGTCCGGAGGCATCCGGCGGAGGCTCCCGGGCCGCCGGGGGCTCAGAGCAGTCAGCGGCCGGCAAGTAGCTCCCTGCTCGACCTGAGGCGCATCCGCGAGGACCCGGCCCCCGTGCGGGCCGCGCTCGCCAGGGTCGGCGCCGCCGAGGACCTCGACCGCCTGCTCGAGCTGGACGCCCGCCGCCGGGAGCTCCTGCCCGAGGTCGAGGGCCTGCGGGCCGAGCGCAACCAAGCCTCCGACGCGATCGGAGCGGCAAAGCGGGAGGGCGGCGACGCCGCCGATGCGATCGCGCGGATGCGCGAGGTCTCCGCGCGGATCAAGGATCTGGAGGGTGAGCTCGACCGGGTGGAGTCCGCTCGGAGCGAGCTCGCCGCGACGATCCCGAACCCCCCGGATCCCGAGGCGCCCGACGGAGAGAGCGACGAGGACGCGGTCGTCCTGCGGGAGGTCGGCGAGCGACCGTCGTTCGACTTCGACGTCCGCGACCACCTCGACCTGGGGCGGGCGCTCGGGCTGATCGAGACCGAGAAGGCCGCCGCGGCCTCGGGCTCCCGCTTCGCCTATCTGATCGGGGACCTGGTGCTCGTCGAGCTCGCGCTGATCCGCTTCGCCGTGGAGATCGTCGGAGAGGAGGGCTTCATCCCGGTGATCCCGCCCGTCCTCGCCCGCGAGGAGCCGCTCTACGGCACCGGGTTCTTTCCCGGCGAGCGGGAGATGATCTACGAGATCGAGCGGGACGAGCTGTTCCTCGTCGGGACGTCGGAGGTGACGCTCGCCGCCCTGCACGCGGGCGAGATCCTCGACGGCGCCGACCTGCCGCTGAGATACGCCGGGATCTCGACCTGCTTCCGCCGCGAGGCCGGCGCCGCGGGCAAGGACACGCGGGGGATCTTCCGCGTCCACCAGTTCGACAAGGTCGAGATGTTCTCGTTCGTGGAGCCGGGGTCAGCCCGAGCCGAGCACGAGCGGCTGCTCGCGATCGAGGAGCGGATCCTCGGCGCGCTCGAGATTCCCTACCGGGTGGTGGACATCCCCGTCGGCGATCTCGGCGCGCCCGCCGCGCGCAAGTTCGACTGCGAGGCCTGGATCCCAAGTCAGGGTCGCTACCGGGAGCTGACCTCGACCTCGAACACGACCGACTACCAGGCCCGCCGGCTCGGCTGCCGCTTCCGCCGCGAAAGCGACGGGGCACCCGAGCACGTGCATACCCTCAACGGCACGGCCGTCGCGGTGGGGCGAACCCTGATCGCGATCATGGAGAACCGCCAGGAGGCGGACGGCTCGATCAGCCTGCCGCCGGCGCTGGTGGAGCGTGGGGCGCCGGCGAAGCTGGGGTAGGTGGGGGGCGAGCCGAGCCCCTCGGTACATCAGGGGCGATGGCCGATCAGGGGTAGATCGGCCGGGTCGAGTCCGCGGTCAGGTCGACCGGGCCGTCGGGGCCGCGGAAGCGGAAGTCGTTGAGGTCGTCGAGATCACCGGCGAAGCTGAGCCCACCGCTGCCACGGCCATCGCGGACCTCGATCGATACCGGCGGGGTGGACCCGTCGGCCAGCATGACCGCGAGGGCGTATCGGCCGCTCGGCAAGGTCGCGGCGGGGGCGTCGAGGGTGACGAAGACCCAGGAGGGGTCTCCCTCGTATGCGAAGCCGCTGCCGATTCGCTGCGAGCCGGGGCCGAGCAGGGCGTAGGTGGTGAAATAGTTGCCGTTGACCTCGCCCAGTGCTGCGCGGTAATCGGCGGCAAGCCGCCGATCGTTGCGGCTGCCGATCCAGCTCGCTCCCAGGAGGAGGACCGCCGCGAAGGCGAGCAGGCCGGGCAGGGCAATTCGCAGTCGCGGCAGGCCCCGGCGGGGCGGTCGCGATTGCTGGCTCGCCTCGATCCGCTTCTGTAGCGCGGACTCGAAGCCGAGGGAGGGCTCGCTCTGGGGCGCCAGCAACAACAGCCCGTCCGCGGCCGCCGAGAGCTCGCGGAGGCGCGGGCTGCAGTGCTCGCAGCCGGCGGCGTGGGCGAGCGCGGCGGCGCGCTGCTCTCCTGTCGCAATGCCCAGCGCCAGCTCGGCGGCTACGCCGTCGAAGCTCTCGCAGGGGCTAGTCGCCGCCATTGCGGACCTCCCCTTTCGACTCATAAGCGCGCTCGCGGGCGAGCCTGTGCAGGGCGGTGCGAATCCTCGTCTTCGTCGTTCCGACCGGGATTCCCTCGATTTCGCCGATCTCGCTCGCGGTAAACCCCCAGAACGCGGCGAGCATCAACGCCCGGCGCTGCTCGAGCGGCAGCCCGGCGAGCGAGTCCCGCAGGGCGCCGATCTCGGCGCGAGCGTCATCCCCGGCGTCGGCCTGCAGCATGAGCGTCTGCATGGCCTCGATCCGATCGGGATCGAGCGGCTCCGGACGGCGCATCCGCACGTGGTCAATCGCCAGGTTGCGGGTGATCGTCAGCAGCCAGCTGTCAGCCCGCCCGCGCCGAGGGTCAAATGCCGCTGCGTGGCGCCAGGCCCGGAAGATCGCCTCCTGCGCGACCTCCTCGGCGGCCGAGGCGTCGCCGACTATGGTTAGCGCAAGGCCGAAGACCCGCGCCTGGAAGCGGCGCACGAAGACCGTCGTGGCCTCGCGGTCGCCCGCGGCGAGCCCGGCGATCAGAGCCTCATCGGAAACCATCTGCTCAATCCGTTCTACGGAAGCCAGCCCCGGAAGGATTGCCCCTCGCCGCCGGGCCGGCACCAATCCCTGAGGCCCCACGGACCGTAGTACCTATGACAGCGGGCCCGCGCCAGGGTGGCACGGGCCCTGACCGGAGGAGGATCGCCTTGAAGCACCATTGGCAGGGTTCTCGACCCCTAGCCTTAATCGCGGCGCTTGCGGTTATCGCATTCATCGTCGTCGGCTGCGGCGACAGCGCGGATGAGAGCACGTCGCCGTCCGAGGCAACCACGTCGAGTGGCGACGCCGCCGCGCCGGCCGGCGGCGGCGAGACGGTGAGGGTCAGCGAGACGGACTTCAAGCTGACGCCGGCCGACGTCAGCGTCAAGCCGGGCACAATCACGTTCGAGGTCAGCAACGACGGCGAGACCACTCACAGCCTCGAGATTGAGGGCCCCGGCGAGGAGCAAGAATTGTCCAGCGAACTGCAACCGGGAGATTCCGGGGAGGTTTCGGTCGATCTCAGCGAGCCCGGCACCTACGAGATGTACTGCCCGGTCGACGGGCACAAGGACATGGGCATGACCGGCGAGATCACGGTCGAAGGCTGACCAACCCAATCGCCGCAGGACATCGATGGGCCGGCGAAGCTGGGGTAGGGGATGCAGCGTCGGGCCGAGCTCCCCTGATGCTTCCTGCGTCGATATGGGCGCGCAGGTCAAGGAAGAAGGAGGCGATGCGGCCTCAACCTCCTGCGTCGATATGGGCGGTCAGGTCAAGGAAGAGTCCGGCGGCGCAGGACTGAGCGGCGGTGTGCCGTTCCCACACCGCCGCAGCTAGCCCTCTCCTGGTCCTAGGAGCTTGGTTGGCTCTCGGCGTCGAGCTCGAGAGCACAAGAGTTGATGCAGAAGCGCTGCCCGGTCGGGGCGGGGCCGTCCTCGAAGAGGTGGCCGAGGTGGGCCTCGCAGCGCGCGCATACCACCTCGGTGCGGCGCATGAAGAGGCTGTTGTCGGGCCGGGTCTCGACCGCGTCGCTGGTGGTCGGGTCAAAGAAGCTCGGCCACCCGGTGCCGGAGTCGAACTTGGTCTCGGAGGAGAAGAGCGGGTTGCCGCAGGCGACGCAGCAGTAGGTCCCGTCGTCCTTCGTGTTCACGTACTCGCCCGTGAACGGTCGCTCGGTGCCCTTCTTGCGAGTGATCTCGTACTGGTCGGGAGTGAGCTGCTCGCGCCACTCCTGATCACTCTTTTGAACCTTCTCCATTCGCCTCTCCTGCGTTCCTTCGTCGGAAAGCGTCGCTCGCAACGTGGCCTCGGCGCTCGGGAGTCACCCTCCTGCGGAGCCTTCGAACGGCGGGGTCGACGGCATGTCGAACATTCCCCTGGCACGAGGATACTGCCTCGACCGTGACCGGCGGGGGAGTGGGTCTGCCTCGACTCGATCACGATTCCCGAGCCGACCGGCGTGGGGATGACCGACACGATGATCTTCGACGAGCGGGGGCCGATCGGCCGCGCGGCCCAGAGCCTGCTGATCGCCGAGCGCTAGCGCCTCGACGATCGAGCCTCAGGCGGCCTCCGCCAGCAATGCCCGGGCGAGCGTCCGGGCGCTGGCCGGCTCGGCGTCGAGGTAGAGCGCCGGTTCGATCAGCTCCAGCTCGATCACGGCCAGGGCTCCGCGCGAGTCGGCGAGGAGGTCCACGCGGGCGTAGAGCGGCGAGCCCGGCGCCGCGGCGATCGCGCGGGAGGCGATGTCGGCCGCCTCCGGCGACGGGTCGGTGCGCACGTGAGTGCCGCCGTACTGGGGCTGCACGCGGAAGTCGCCTCGCGCGGGCTGCTTGCGCAGAGCGTGGCTGAGCTCACCGCCGATGTGGACGAGGCTGAGCTCGCCCTCCTCGACGACCGAGGGCAGAAAGGGCTGCAGCATCGTCGGCACGGCGAACCGCTTCAGCATCGCCGGCACCAGCTCGGCATCGATCCGCACGAGGTTCCTCGCGCCGAGGTCGATCACCGGCTTGACGACCACGTCCCGCCAGCCGAGCCGGCCGACCTCCTCGAACGCCGCCACCTCACCGCCGGGCTCGCACCAGATGGTCGGGATGGTCGGGACCCCGGCGGCCGCGAGCTCGCGCAGGTAGCGCTTGTCGAGGTTCCACTCGACGAGCTCGAGCGGGTTGCGAAGGCGGGTCGCCGCCGCCGCGCCTCGCAACCAGCGCCGGAACTCCTCGGGGCGCTCGTGGTAGTCCCAGGTGGAGCTCAGCATCGCGAGCCGGTAGGAGCCCCAGTCGACCGCCGGGTCGCTCCAGCCGGGCGTCTCGACCTCGATCCCGCTGCCGAGCAGGGCGGGAACGAGGAAGTCGATGTCCTCGTCGCGCTCGATCGGGCGCTCGCACGTCACCAGCGCGATTCGCATCGCAGCTGGCCCAGCCCGCGCGTTCAGGCGCGAGTCGCCGCCAGCGCCGTCACCGCGGCAGAGCCGCCGGCTAGCGCCGCGGTGGCGCGCACGGCGGCCGAGGGAAGCACCTCGCGGGCGAGCAGCGTGGCGACGAGATCACCGGCGTCGGCGCCGGCCTGCGCCAGCAGCCAGCTCCGGGACGATCCGCCGTCGGCGAGCAGCGCGGCGGCCGCACCCGCGCCGAGCACGATGTCGCGGATCCCGACCGCGCGCGCGAGCACCTCGACCGAGCGCTCGGTTGCGGCGGGACCGATCCAGCTTCGTCCGATCCGCTCGGGCGCGGCGATGAGGCCGAGGCCCAGCGCCACTCGTCCGATGGAGATCGCGATCGCGGCGCGCTGCAGGTTCATGCGGCGCAATCTACCGCCCGCCCGGTTCGCGGCGCTCAGGGCGGGGTAGGAGCGCATGCTCATGCCGAGGACGAGACGAGTGGATACGAGCGGCCCCGGGGTCCGCCGGCTGCGGCGCGGTGCGGGCTTCAGCTATCACGAGGAGGACGGGGAGCGGATCAGCGACCAGGCCACGCTGGAGCGGATTCGCTCGCTGGCGATCCCGCCGGCCTGGAAGGACGTCTGGATCTGCCCGCACCCGCGCGGACACGTGCAGGCAACGGGCTACGACGACGCCGGCCGCAAGCAGTACCGCTACCACGACGACTGGAGGGAGAACCGCGACCGGGTCAAGTTCGAGGAGATGCTCGAGTTCGCCCGCGCCCTGCCGGAGCTGCGCGAGCGCCTCGACCATGGCCTGCGCAGGCGCGGGCTCGGCTTCGACCGCGTTTGCTCCTGCGCCGTCCGCCTGCTCGACCTCGGCCTCTTTCGGATCGGTAATGAGCGCTACGAGGCCGATAACGAGAGCTATGGGTTGACGACGATCAAGCGCCAGCACATCACGATCGCCGGCCGCGAGGCGGTCTTCGACTACCCGTCGAAGAGCGGGCAGCGGAGCACGCAAACCATCTCGGACCCGTCGGTGATGCCGACGTTGAAGGCGCTGAAGAAGCGGACCGGTGGAAGGGGCTTGGCGGACCTGCTCGTCTACCGGCATGACGGCGCCTGGCACGACCTCGTGTCCGCCGACGTCAACGCCTTCATCAAGGAAACCGCGGGCCCTGGCTTCAGCGCCAAGGACTTCCGCACCTGGAACGCGACCGTGCTGGCGGCGGTCAGCGTGGCGACCCATGGTGAGGGCGCGACGACGAAGGCCGCGCGCAAGCGCGTCGCCAACCTCGCCGTGAGGGAGACGGCGGCCTTCCTCAACAACACCCCCGCGGTTTGCCGGGCCTCCTACATCGACCCCCGCGTGTTCGACCACTTCGACTCCGGCGAGACGATCCGGCCGCGGCTCGAGCGAATCGAGCGCGCCCTCGAGCCGGGCGAGTTCCCCGACCGCGAGAAGATCGAGAAGGCGGTTCGGGATCTGCTGAGCGCCTAGGGCGTTCCGCGCCGAGCGGTCAGCCCTCGCGAGCGGGGTTCGCGGCGATCAGGTCGGCGAGGCGGGGCCAGAGCTCGGCCGGCAGGTCGTGTCCCATCCCCTCGATCAACTCGAGCCGCGCGCCCGCAATCGCCCGCGCGACGGCCCTGCCGCCGGCGGCGGGAAGGAGCTTGTCGGCGAGCCCGTGGACGACCAGGGTCGGGCAGCTGATCGTGCTGATCTCGGCCGTGCGATTGCCCGAGGCCATGATCGCCATGAGCTGTCGCGCGGCTCCGGCCGGATGGAAGCAGCGGTCGTAGGAGAGCAGCGCGCGACGGCGCATCCGCTCGTGATCGTGCTCGAAGCCAGGAGAGCCGATCCGCTCGAAAAGGGCCGCGACGTGCTCGGCATAGGCCTCGCGCTCCGACGGCGGCCGCGCGAGCAGGGTGCCGATCACGCTCATCCGCGGCATCGTCGCGAGCGCGCGCCCGCCGGGGCCGGACATGATCGAGCAGAGCGAGAGCGCGTGGTCGGGGTGCCTGGCCGCCAGGGTCTGGGCGATCATGCCTCCCATCGACGCGCCGACGAGATGGGCCCCCTCGACCTCGAGGTGGTCGATCAGGCCGGCCGCGTCATCGGCCATGTGGGAGAGCCGGTAGTCGGCGGAGCGCAGCCCGACCATTCCGGCCAGCGGGTTCGGGGCACCGCGACCGACCTTGCTCGAGAGGCCGACGTCGCGGTTGTCGAAGCGGATCACCCGGAAGCCCCGCTCGGCGAGCATCTCGCAGAATTCCTCGTCCCAGCCGAGCATCTGCATGCCGAGACCCATGATCAGAAGCAGGGTGGGATCGGCGGGGTCGCCGAAGCTCTCGTAGGCGATCTCGATTCCGCTGGGCAGCGTGGCGAGCGCGACCCGCTCGCGCGCGAGGTCCTCGACGGGATCGGAAAGCGTCTCGGCCTCAGCCATCCTCCAGCAGCTCCTTCAGCCGTCCGAGGGACCTCTTCGCCTCGCGATCGCCCGACATCGCGTTGAAGGCCCGCCCGGCGAGCTTGCCGATCTTGCCCGCCGGGAGCTCGAACTCGTTCTCGTAGTCGAAGACGGTCAGCCCGTCCCGCTCGGAGAGCTCGTAGGAGATGCACGCCTTCGCCCCGGCCGCGGCCTCCCCGTTCCAGCGCGCCCTCCGCGGCGGGACGCACTCGACGACCTCCCAGCGGACCTTGAGGGGGACCCCCTTGAGCTTCATCTCCTGGCGGAAGCGGCTGCCGGCGCGCAACTCGCCTGCGGGAACATCGGAGACCGAGTCGTGGATCGTGACCCAGTCGCCCAGTCGCTCCGGATCCATGACGAGATCCCAAACGCGCTCGATCGGCGCGTCGATCTCGATCGTCTGCGCGACGACGTCACCCATCGAGGGCCGCCTCCTCCTCCGCGAGAGCGCGGTGGATGGCCACGTTGAGCGGCTCGGGCGCGATCTCGAAGAGCTCCGCGCCGGAGGGATCGTCGACGCTGGTGTCCCCCTGGAGGCCGAGGCTGAGCTGGGCCGCGACCTCGCGGGTGCCGGAGGTGACCGCAGCGGCGCCAGCCGAGACCACGCCGGGGCTGGCGATCCCGCCGGGCAGGGGGATCCGTCGCGCCGGACGATGTCCGGTCTCGCGCGAGAACTGGGCGATCACGTCGAGGTGCTGCAGGACCTCGGGGCCCCCGATCTGGATCTCCCGCCCGCTCGAGGCCGGAACGTTAGGCGCCTCGCGCAGGTAGGCGACGACGTCGCGGATCCCGATCGGCTGGGTGTCGGAGCGCAGCCAACCGGGCTCGGGCAGCGCCGGCAGCTTGCCCGCGATCGAGCGCAGAAGCTCGTAGGACTCGCTGCCCGGGCCGACGATCATCGCCGCTCGGAAGTAGGTCAGAGGTGGCCCGTGCTCGCGCAGAGCCTCGGCGGTGGCGTGGCGGCTGTCGAGATGGGGGGAGCCGCCGGCGTCGGCGCCCAGGCCGCCCAGGTAGACGATGCGCTGGACTCCCGCCGCGCTCGCCGCGCGGGCGAAGAGCTCAGCCGCCCCTCGCTCGCGCTCCGCGTAGCCGTCGCCCGCGTCGAGCATGTGGACGAGGAAGTAGGCCAGCTCCACCCCCTCCATCGCGGCGCTCAGGTCGGGGCTCGCGCTCAGGTCCCCCTCGACGAGGTCGACTTCCGGGCCGAGGATCTCGCGGGCGCGCGGGGGGTTGCGGACGAGCGCTCGGACGCGCTCTCCGTCGGCCAGCAGGGCGCGCACCAGGCGCCGGCCGATGACGCCGGTCGCACCGGCGATCAGGTAGGTCGTGGAGGCCCGCCCGCCTCCGTTGCTCGCCGCCCGCGCCCTCATGCGCCGGCGCCCACCTCCGCGCTGCTCTCGCGCTCGCTCGGCATGGAGGTGGTGTCGACGTCGGGGAAGTCCAGGTTCGGCAGGGAGCGCAGGAACGCGTTGCAGACGACCACGTGGATGCGGAGCTGCGTCTGGGCGTAGAACCAGGCTCCCCAGCGGGCGAACCAGCCGCGCCCCCGCAGGCCGGGGTAGAAGTTCTCGACCTCCACCCGGGCGATCAGGCGGACCTCGCCCCGGAGGGCGTCCGCCTCGTCGTCGACTCCGTCGCGGTCGCAGCGCTGGACCTCCACCCGGAGGTGTCCCTGCCCGCGCCCCTCACGAGCCACGAGGAGCCCGCCGACCACCGGCCACGTGACCCGGCCGCTTCCCTCCGTCGCCTCGTATTCGGGAGCGGCGAAGCGCAGGAGCGGGATCCGGGAGAGGATCGTCACCGTGCGCGAGTCGGGCGCGTAGATCACCCGAAAGAGGCCGAGCGAGATCCGACGCAGGAACGCCCAGTACCCACGCGCCAGGAGCTCGAGGCCCTCGGGCGTCCAGATCCGATCCAGCGCGTCCCGCTCGACCAGGATCTCCGCCTTCTGGACCGAGCTCGCCGGACCGCTCGCATCGACCTTCACCGTCTCAGCGGGGTTGATGATGTTGACCTCGGTCGGCTGGAGCGAGCCGTCGCCGCTCCTCCCGAGCCTGCGTGCGAGCAGCACTGCGGCCGGCGCACCGATCGCGGCGCTGAGCAGGGCTCCGCGGCGGCCGCTCATCGCCCGTCGTCCAGGTGCCAGAAGCCGTCCGCCCCGACGTAGTCCTGCGCCGCGACCCTGCCGAGCTCCTCGCGAGCGGCGTCGAAGGAGGTGTCGCAGATCACCGCGACCTCCTGGGTCGAGAGGGGTATCCCCCGCCACGCCAGCACCTCCGCGGCGGAGCTCGGCGCCTCCCGCCGCTCCAGCCCAGGCACGAGGTTGGCGAGGATCGCGTCGTAGACGGCGAAGGGCTGAAAGCCGGGGATCGAGATCGTGATCCCGTCGGAGAGCCGGGTCACCTCGTAGCTCGGGCAGGTGTAGCGGCGACCACCAGACCAGTTCGCGAGCTTGTGGTCGAGGACGCGGGCGGCGGGGCTCGGCCGGCGTGCCTGGGCCGCATCGGACTCGAGCTCCGCCTCGACCTCCGGATCGGCGAGCCAGGCTTCGATCTCCTCTCCGACGCCGGCCTCGGTTGCGGCCGCGGCGATCATCGCGGGGTCGTCGAGCATCTCGCCGGTGAAGTTGCGGACCCGAAGGCCGCGCAGGAGGGCCTGCGTGGTCTCCGCGTCGGAATGGAGGCGCGCGGCAACCACCGCGCGGCAGGCGGTGCGGGTTCCGGCGACGTAGGGGCGCTCGCGCGTGTCGAACGGCATCCGATGCTCGGATGCGATCCGCGCGTAGGCGGCGGAGAGCTTCTCGGGGGTGAAGCCGCGCTCCTCCTGCTCGGCCGCGGAGTCGGCGAGGATGACCATCCGCGGCTGCCATTCGAGCGCGCCCTCGTAGAGCCAGTCGAGGCGGTGGCGGAAGGGCTCGGCGCTGTAGGCCCAGGGGCAGGCCGGGTCGGTGAACTCGGTGATGCGGACGCAGAGCTCGGTCATCGGCGTGGAGCGGGACTCATGCCCGGGCGGGGGAGTCTGACGCAGGAACGCAAACGGCCGCCCGGAGGCGGCCGTTCAGCGGAGCGGGGACCTGGCGTGTCCCGCGCCTAGAGGCCTTTGGGGTGCCTTACGCGGTAGCTCTCGGGAGTCGACTGCAGGCTGCGGCTCCAGCTCGGCCCGTCACCCTTGGTCATCGCGGTGTCGAAGCGAAGCCCGGCGACCACTATGTAGCCGTGGCCCGATGCCCCGTAGACGCTGATCCACTTGCCCTTGCCCTTGTTGCCGTAGCGGGCCATCCCGGAGGAGTCGATCGGGGCCTTGAGCAGTCCGCCGCCATGCAATGCGTACGAGGCGGCGCCGGAGCAGTCGTAGCCGGAATCGTTCCAGGAGCCGTGCCCGCCGCCCCACTTGTAGGGCTTGTTGCGGATCTCGTTGGCCGCCCGGATTACGCGCTTGACGCGCCGGGGCGCGCTCTCGGGCGCGATCGCCCGGCCGTCGACGAGCTTTGCCTTGCCGCCCGAGACCGTCTGGGTGCCGCTCTCGGTCGAGGTGCCGTCCGGGGAGGTGCCGCCGCTTGCGGCGTCGGCCGCAGCCGGGGTCAGGGCGAGCGTCGCGGCCACGACGATCCCGCCTATTCGGGAGGAACGCTTGGAAATACGCACGATTGGGACTCCTTCGTCGGCCTACGGGGTTAGCTGACGGGCTGGCGCTAAAGGAGATCGCGCCTCCACACGTGGTGGATTCGCCCCAAGTCGTGGTTCCCCCGTTCCCGCTCCTCAAGGAACGGGATTCGGCATTACCAGTTGCAGGGTCCGGGGAGAGTACACAATGTGGCCGTCGGATGAGGCGTTGCTAACAAAGCCCTTGCAGAAGGCTCGTTTCCTGGGCAAGCCTGCGGAGGGGCGCCGTGCGAGCGCACGAGCCATGCCCGGTAGCGTTTCTCGCCGCCCGTGTCCGCTTCGACGATGCTCCGCCGCCTTCGCGGCCTGACGCTGTCCCGACAGGCCTATTTCGCGATCGCCGCGATCGCGCTGGGCTCCCTCGCGGCGATCGTCATGACCGGTGCCGCGGTCCGGCTGACGGGCTCGGGGCTCGGCTGCCCCGACTGGCCCAAGTGCTACGGGCGGACGATTCCCCCCGCCGACGTCAACGCGGTGATCGAGTACGCGAACCGGCTCTTCACCGGCGTGGTCGGCATCGCCGTGATCGCCGCCAGCGTCCTGGCCTGGCGGCGGCGACCCTTCCGCTGGCATCTGGCGCTGTTCGGCGCGCTGCTGCCGGTCGGCGTCGTCTGCCAGGCCATCCTGGGGGCGCTCGTCGTCAAATACCACCTGGCCCCCGGCCTCGTGATGGGGCACTTCATCCTCTCGATGCTGCTGCTCGACGCCGCCTTCGCCCTCGCCTGGTGCTCGCGCTACGAGCCCGGGGAGCGCCGCGCCTCCGAGGATCGGGTCGGGGTTTGGGCGGTGCGCGGGCTGATCCCGCTCGGTCAGCTGACGATCATCGCGGGGACGATCAGCACCGGCTCGGGGCCTCACGCTGGCGATCACGAGGGTGAGCTCGTCGAGCGCTTCGCCTTCCAGGGCGGGACCACGCTGCAGTGGATGGTGGAGCGCCACTCGGCGATGGCCGCGATCTTCGGGGCGGCGGCCGTTGCGGTCTGGCTCCTCCTGCACCGCCAGGGCGGCGATCGGCGAGCGGGCCGACCGCTCCTCGTCCTGATCGGCTTGCTCGCCCTCCAGGGCATCGTCGGCGGGGTCCAGTGGACGCTGGAGCTCCCCGCGGGAATCGTCTGGGTACACGTGGCGCTGGCGACGATCACCTGGCTGGCGACGCTCTGGAGCGTGGCCGCGGCCGGGAGGCTGGTGCCGCGGGGGGCCGAGGCGCGGGCGCCTGCCCTCCCGCCTCGGCGCTCCGCCCAGCGCGTCGGCACCTGAGCTCCGCCGACCCGGCGCCTCCGCAGCGACGGTCGTCCACAATTGCCGGCCTGCGCCCGCTCGACCCGCGCCCCGACCTTGCCGTTTTCGGCTCCGCGCCGGTCGCCGCGCCGCGAGGCGCCCGCGGATATCCGTCGCTCTGCCCGAGTGGCGCTGATGCGGTGAACCCGATCGAAGTCGCGCTATACGGGATCAAAGATCGGTTTCACCACCGACCCAGCGACTTCAGATCAAGCAAGAAAGGCGATGCTGCCTCCCGCAGTGAGCCGAGGCGCTCGAGGCCGAACCCCTGGACATCCAATCCATCGTCGAACCCGTAGATGAGGATGGTGATGTACGACTTCGGAGCGTTCGGCGTAGGTCCACCCGCCGAGGGAGCCGTCCTGGGGCGCACCCAATCGATCTGCCCGCGCTGCCGGCAGGTGCTCGACGCGGAGCTGACGGTCGCCGAGGGCCGGGTCGTCCTCGGCCGCACCTGCCCCGACCACGGGCGCTTCGAGGCGGTTGTCTACGGGGATGCGGCGCGTTACGTCGAGATCCAGCGCTTCAGCAAGCCCGGCGAGGAGCCGCTGGAGCGGCAGACCGAGACCTCGCAGGGCTGCCCCCACGACTGCGGCATCTGCCCCGAGCACGAGCAGCACACCTGCCTGGGGATCATCGAGGTCAACACGGCCTGCAACCTCGACTGCCCGATCTGCTTCGCCGGCTCGGGGACGGGCCCCCAGGAGCACGGCTTCTCGCTCAGCCTCGAGCAGGTGGAGGGCATGCTCGACGCGTTCGTCGCCGCCGAGGGTGAGCCCGAATCGGTGCAGTTCTCCGGCGGGGAGCCGTCGATCCACACTGAGATCCTGCCGATGCTCGCGGCCGCGAAGGACCGGGGAATCAAGCTGGTCATGCTCAACACGAACGGGATCCGGCTCGCTCGTGACCCGCGGTTCGCGCCCGCCCTGGCCGAGCTCGGCGTCCACGTCTACCTGCAGTTCGACGGCTTCGACGAGGCCACCCACCTCGCGATCCGCGGCAAGCGGCTGGGCGAAGAGAAGCTGAGGGCGCTCGACAACTGCGCCGCGGCGGGGGTCAGCGTCTCGCTGGCGGCGGCGATCGAGCGGGGTCTGAACGAGCACGAGATCGGGCCGATCGTGCGCTTCGGGGTTGGGCATCCCGCCGTCGCCGGGGTCTTCTTCCAGCCCGTCACCCACTCCGGACGCTTCCGAATCGAGAGCGACCCGCTGGAGAAGCTGACGAACTCCGATGTGATCGAGGGGATCTGCGAGCAGCTGCCCGAGTGGTTCCGCGGCGACGACTTCGTCCCGGTGCCGTGCTGCTCGCCGACCTGCCGCAGCGCGACCTTCGCCCTCTACGACGGGGAGGACCTGGTGCCGCTGCCGCGGCTGGTGGACGTGGAGCAGTACCTCGACTACGTGACCAATCGCGCCGTCCCCGATCTCGAGGTCCGCGCGGCGCTCGAGGGCCTCTGGTCGGCGAAGGCGGCGGGCGGGTCCGATCCGGTCATGGAGCGCCTCGACTGCATTGCCTGCGCGACGGCGATGCCACCCGAGCTGCGCGAGGTCGCGGCTCGCGGCTTCATGATCGTGATCCAGGACTTCCAGGATCCCTACACCCTCGATGTCAAGAAGCTGCGCAAGTGCTGCGTCTCCGAGATCGCGCCCGATGGCCGGCTGATCCCGTTCTGCGCTTACAACTCGATGGGCTACCGCGAGCAGGTCCGCGAGAGCATGTCGAGCTCGCAGGCCGCAACGCGATGAATGCGCTTCCGCCGCTGAACGAGATGCCGGATCCGTCGGTGCTCACCGGCGAGATCGAGGGGCTGCTGGCGCAGGGGGACGTCGGCGCCTGCTGCGCGCTCGCCTACGAGCATCCCGCGATCCGCTGGCTGCTCGGGGAGGAGCTTCATCCCGGCGGCGTGCCTCTCACCCGGCGCACGCTCGAGCTGCTCGACCTCTCCGCGGGCGATCGGCTCCTCGACGTGGCCGGGGGGGACGGAGCAACGGCCGTGCTCGCCGCCGCCGAGCGGGGGTGCGACGTGGCGGGGATCGAGTACGGCGCTGGCGGCGTCGAGCGAGCGCGGGAGCGGATCGAGGAGGCCGGGCTGGTCGGGCTGGTCGAGTTCAGTTGCGGCGATGCGCACTGGCTTCCCTTCGACGATGCGAGCTTCGACGCCGTGATCAGCGAGTGCGCGATGTGCCTCCTCGGCGACAAGGGGAAGGCCCTCGCCGAGATCCACCGGGTGCTTGCGCCGGGCGGGCTGGTTGCGATCTCCGACGTCGTCGCCCACCTCGACCGCCTGCCGGACTTCTTCGCGACGGCGTTCGGCACCGTCGCCTGCGTCGGCGGCGCGCTTCCGCCAGGCGCCCACGAGGAGCTGCTCGCCTCGGCGGGGTTCGTGGTGATCTGCGAGGAGGACCACTCCGGCGCCGCCGACGCGATGGCCGCCCGGATCGAGGATCGGTTGCGAGGGGCCAAGGTGCTCGGCCTGGACGGCTTCGCGCCGATCGACGGCGGGATCGGAGCGGCCATCGAGCTGGTTCGCGCGGCGCGGCGGGCGATCTCGGCCGGGGATCTCGGCTACCGGCTGATCGTCGCCCGGCGCGAGAATGGGGCATCCGGGTCCGGCGCCCTCGCCGCGTAGTCGCCCGGCGCGCCTCCGACGGCTCTCAACGGGGCGAATCGAGCAGCCGCGCCAGCGCCAGAGCGGGGCGCATCAGCCTTCTCGTTCGCGGCGTCAGGTAGCGATGCGGCCACCACTTCTCGGCGGCGCGGACCGGGGACTCGGCGAACGTCGGATAGGCGTGGACCACCTGGGAGAGATCGCCGATTCCCCTGCCCTGACGGACGAGGCGGGCAGTCTCCGCGATCGCGTCCCCGGCTGCCGGTCCGACCAGCGTGGCGCCGAGCAGCTTCCCCCGGCGGTCGGTAACCAGCTTGCTGAAGCCCTCCGCGCGGGCGGTCAGCGCGCGGTCGTGCTCGCGGTGGTCGTGGAAGAAGACGAGCGGATCGGCGCCGAGCTCCGCGCGTGCCTCCTCCTCGGTCCTGCCGACCCGGGCGACCTCGGGATCGCAGAAGGTGGCCGCGGGGATCGTCCGGCGATCGATGCGGGGTCCCACTCTGAACAGGGCCTGCGCGACGGCGATGAGACCCTCGTAGCCCGCGGCGTGGGACAGGTAGGGAGGTCCGGCGGCGTCACCGGCGGCGTAGACGTGGGGGACGGCCGTCTGCATCCGCTCGTCGACCTCGATCGCGCCCGAGGCAGCGGTCCCCAGCCCGATCGAGTCGAGGCCGAGAGCGCCGGTCGCCGGTCGTCGCCCGAGGGCGACGAGGACCCGATCGCAGGCGAGCGGCTCGGCAGAGGCACCCGCCACCGCAAGCTGCACCCTGAGCTCTCCATGGGCGCGCTCGACCGCGCTCACCTCGCAGGCGGTCCGGACCGAGATCCCCTCGCCGCGGAAGCGGGACTCGACCATCTCCGATGCCTCCGGCTCCTCGCCCGCCAGCAGCCGCTCGTCGCGCTCCACCAGCGTCACCTCCGCGCCGAGCCGCGCGAGCGCCTGGCCGAGCTCGCATCCGGTGGGCCCGCCGCCGAGGACGACCAGCCGGCGGGGCAGCTCCCGGAGCTCGAAGACGTTCTCGTTGGTCAGCGGACTGGCCTCGCGGAGGCCGGGAATGTCAGGGATCTGGGGCTTCGATCCGCTCGCCACCAGTGCCGCGCGGACGCGGAGCTCGCGGCGGCCCGCGCTGATCCGCCCCGGGCCGGTGAACCGCCCCGAGGCCTCGATCACCTCGACGCCCGCGGAGCGCAGCCGGTCGGGATCATCGAGCTCGGCGGCCCGGGCGACCACGTCGGCGACTGACTCCATCACCCGCGCGAAGTCGATCTCCGGGACGACCGCGCCGATCCCGACGCGGTCGGCCTCGCGCATGTCCTGGGCGCGAGCGGCTGAGGCCAGCAGCGCCTTCGACGGCACGCAGCCCGACCACAGGCACTCGCCGCCGACGCGTTCGGCCTCGACGAGCGCCACCCTGGCGCCCAGGGCGGCGGCCATGCGAGAGGCGGTGATGCCCGCGCCGCCGGCCCCGATCACGACGAGGTCGTATCGACGAGGAGTCGCGGCGGCGGACGGTCGGCGCATCGAGGCGTCATTGTCCCCTGCGTGCTCGGCGAGGACGGCTGGAACTTGGCGAGTCCCCGCCCGGGCGAGTCCGTCGAGAGCCGATCCTGGGACCGCTGGGCGGCTCTCTACGGCCTGCAGGAGATCCTCGAGAAGCCGGCCCTGAAGGCGCTGGCGGAGACGCTCGCGGTGCATGGCTTGGAGGGCCCGCTGCTCGACGTGGCTACCGGCACCGGAGCGATGCTGGAGGCCCTGACCGGCGTCGCGCATCCACCACCGCGGGCGGTTGGCATCGACGCCTCTCCCCGAATGCTCGCCGGGGTCGGTCGGCTGCCGAGTGGTTGGCGGGTCGTCGAGGGGGACGCCCGCGCGCTTCCGTTCGGCGACGCGGAGTTCAGCGCCGCGACCGCCGCCTATCTGCTCCACACGCTCGATCGCCGCGACGGCGCGGCGGTGCTCGCCGAGATCCGCCGGGTCCTCGTTCCCGGCGGCCGGCTCGGCGTGATCACGGTGGCACCGCCGTCCGGCGTGCTCGGGGGTCTCCTCCGCTCGCCGCTGAGCCGGCTCGGCGAGCGCTCGAGCGGAGCGCTGGCCGGCCTGCGCCCACTCGACCCTCGCCCCGCGCTCGCCGCCGCCGGCTTCGCGTCGCTTGCCGGGCGTCGGATCACGCGCGGCTATCCGTCCTTCTGCGTCGTGGCCGAGCGGCGCTGAGCCCGCGGGGTCAGCCGTGGCGGAGCAGGCGCTTGACGGCGCCCATCAGCTCCGCGGTCAGCTCGTCGCCCGCGGCCGGATCCCCGCCGATGATGCAGTGATTGGCGTGGTCCTCGAGCAGTCCGAGCGCGACCTTGTCGAGGGCGGCCTCGATCGCGGTGATCTGGGTGACCACGTCGATGCAGTAGCGATCGTCGGCGACCATCCGCTCGACTCCCCGCACCTGGCCCTCGATCCGGTGCAGCCGCTTGAGCAGGTCGTCCTTGGCCGCCGTGTACCCCCGCTCAGGGGCCTCGCTTCCGCCCGTCGGCGGTGTCTCGGCCGCGGCCATCCGGATCAGCTTATCCCCGCCGGATCGGCGTGGGGCGAGGGTGTGGCGGCCTGGGCCCCGCTGGTCGAGCGCTCGGCCTGAAAGCCGCGCAGCCGGAGCGAGTTGCTGACCACGAAGATGCTCGAGAGCGCCATCGCCGCGCCGGCGACGAGCGGATTGAGGTAGCCGGTGACGGCCAGCGGCAGGGCGGCGACGTTGTAGGCGAAGGCCCAGAACAGGTTGCCCTTGATGGTGCTCAGCGTCCGCCGTGAGAGCCGGATCGCGTCGGCAGCCGCCCGCAGATCGCCGGAGACCAGGGTCAGGTCGGAGGCCTCGATCGCGACGTCGGTTCCGGTGCCGATCGCCAGGCCGAGATCCGCGCGCGCCAGTGCCGGCGCATCGTTGACGCCGTCGCCGACCATCGCCACGACCCGTCCTTCGTTCCGCAGCCGCGCGATCACCTCGGCCTTCTCGGCAGGCAGGACCTCGGCGATCACCTCGGTGATCCCGACCTCGGCTGCGACGTTCTGCGCCGTAGCGCGGTTGTCACCGGTCAAGAGCACGGGCTCCAGGCCGAGGGAGCGCAGTCGCGTAACCGCCTCGGCCGAGGTCGGCTTGATCGTGTCGGCGACGAGGATGATCGCCTTGACCGCGCCGTCCCAGCCGGCGGCGACCGCGGTCTCCCCGCGCCGATGAGCGGCGCTCATCGCGTCCGCCAGCTCCTCGGAGATCGCGAAGCGCCTTGCCGCGAGCAGCCGGGGGCGGCCGGCGACCACCGAGCGGCCGGCGACCACCCCCTCCACCCCGAGCCCCTCGAGGTTGCGGAACTCCTCGGGCGCCGGAAGTCCGCCGGCTCGCCGACTCGCGGCGTCGGCGATGGCACGTGCGATCGGATGCTCGGAAGCGCTCTCGAGAGCTCCGATCACCTCCATCGCCTCGCTTTCGTCAACGCCCTCGTCGGTGAAGATCGCTCGCACGCTCATCTCGCCGGTCGTCACCGTCCCGGTCTTGTCGAGGACGACGGTGTCCACGCGCCGGGTCGATTCGAGCACCTCCGGCCCCTTGATCAGAAGGCCGAGCTGAGCGCCGCGGCCGGTGCCGACGAGCAGCGCGGTCGGCGTGGCGAGGCCGAGCGCGCACGGGCAGGCGACGATCAGGACGGCCACCGCCGCGGTGAGCGCGTAGGCGGTGCTCGCGTCGGTGCCAAGCCAGAAGCCCAGCGTCGCCGCGGCCAGCGCGATCACGATCGGAACGAAGATCGCGGAAACGCGATCCGCCAGGCGCTGCACGGGGGCCTTGCCGCTCTGCGCCTCGGTCACCAGCCGCGTGATCTGCCCGAGGGCCGTCTCGGCGCCGACTCGCGTTGCCCTGACGACCAGCCGTCCGCCGGAGTTGATCGTCGCTCCGGTGACGCCGTCGCCGGGGCCGACCTCGACCGGCACCGACTCGCCGGTCAGAAGCGATGCGTCCACGGCAGAGCGACCCTCGACCACGACTCCGTCGGTGGCGACCTTCTCGCCGGGGCGGACCACGAAGATCCGATCCACCTCGAGCTGCTCGGCCGGGATCCGGCGCTCGCTGCCGTCGGCCTCGAGGACGGAAACGTCCTTGGAGCCGAGCTCGAGCAGGGCCTCCAGCGCCGCCCCCGCCCGTCGCTTAGCCCGCGCCTCGAAGTAGCGCCCGGCGAGGATGAAGGTCGTGACGATCGCCGCGACCTCGAAGTAGACCTCGTCCGTCCCGGCGCCCCGTTCGGGGATCAGGTCGAAGCTCATCCGCATGCCCGGGTCGCCGGCGGCACCGAAGAAGAGGACGATCGTCGACCAGCCCCAGGCCGCGAGCGTGCCGAGCGAGATCAGCGTGTCCATCGAGGCGGTTCCGTGCCGCAGGTTGCGCCAGGCGACTCGGTGGAACGGGTAGCCGGCCCAGAGCACGACGGGCGTGGCGAGCTGCAGGCTCAGCCACTGCCAGTTGTCGAACTGCAGCGGCGGGATCATCGCGATCAGGACGATCGGAATCGAAAGCGCAGTGGCGACGAGCAGGCGGTTGCGCAGGTCCAGCTCGGGGCGTTCGCCGGCCGCGGCGGACTCGCTCCCCGCCCTTCGCGGCAGCTCCGCGCTGTAGCCGGCGGCCTCGACCGCCTCGACCAGCTCCTCCGGCGCCACGGCGGCGGAGTCGAACTCGACCGACGCCCGCTCGGTCGCGTAGTTGACCGTTGCCGCGACGCCCTCGAGCCCGTTGAGCTTCCTCTCGACCCGATTCGCGCAGGAGGCGCACGTCATGCCGCCAACGGGGAGGTCGAGCCTGGTTGGGGGGCGCGTCTCAGTGCTCGCCATGAGAGCTCCCCCCGACCGGTTCGCTGCCGGCGGTCACCTCCTGGGTGAAGGCGGCCGTGCGGACCCGATCGGCGTGGCGGAACTGGAGAAAGAGCCGGTAGCGGCCCGGGGTCGGGTACTCGACCCCGAACGAGATCGGTCCCGAACCACCCGCCTCCCCCTCCGGGTGGACGTGGAGGAACGCCTGATCGCCGGCGCGCAGCGCCACCAGGTGGCCGTCGGCGCCGAGGTAGGGCTGCACGGAGGCGAGCCTGCGGCCGTCGCGGCGGATCGTGAAGCGCACCGGCGCCGTCGCCCCGCTGCGCGCGGGCGGCGAGCGAAGCGCCACCGTGTATCCATCTCCGGCGTCCGCGCTCCTCGACGCGGCGGGCAGGGGCTCGGGCTTGAAGCGACCCGGCACGAACAGGTCGGTCGCCAGCGTCAGCGCCCGCCCCTCGGTGACGAAGTCGGCGAAGACGCGGTAGACGCCCGGCTCGCGTACGTCGATGCCGGCCCGCCAGCTGCCGTCGGCCAGCTGCCGCGGATGCACGTGCTGGAAGGCCTCGAAGTCTCGGCGCACGACGATCAGGTGCATCAGCCGCTCGTGCTCGAGATCGAACGACTCGACGATCTCGCCGGCGGGGCCGCCGATCCGGAAGCTGTAGCTCTCGTCGCCGCCGGCGCGCAGCCTGGTCCGCTCCGCGATCAGGCGATAGCCGTCCTGGGTCGAGGCCAGGCCCGGGAGGACCGACCCCTCCTCGCTGCTCGTCGCCATCGCGTCGTGGGCGGTCGTTGCCTCGGGGGCGCTGGCGTCCATTGCCTCGTGGCCGTCGCTGCCTCCCTCGACGCTGGGATCGATCGCGTTGCCCGCCAGGGCCGCGGCGGCGAAGATCAGCGCCAGCGCCGCGAGGAAGCCGAGGACGCGAGCGCCGGCGCTCATCGGAGGGGAGCCAGGCGGTAGCCGGCCTCCTCCACCGCGGCCGCGACAAGCTCGTCGCTGAGGTCCTGGCCTTTGACCTCGAGCCGGCCGCTCTCGAGGTTGACCTCGACGCTCTCGATCCCGGCGAGCTCGCGCACCTCCTCGCGCACGGCGGCACGGCAGTGCTCGCAGCTCATTCCCTCGACGGTGTAGGCGCGGGTCTCGGTCATTGGGAAAGACTTTACCATACCCCTGGGGGGTAGCCAGCCCGACACTGACGTCCATAACGCGGATCGGCAGGGACGTTAGAGACGGGCGGCAACCCTTACACGGTCGTCATGGTGGGCGGAGGCTCCGGAGAAAGCAGCTTGGTGGGCGAGTACGACCGCAGGCCGTGGCCCGCGATCACGAAGAGCCCGCGCCTCCGCCGGCGTCAGGATCAGGGACTGAGGGAGGCGAGGGCCGTCAGATCAAGGAAGACGAGCCGATGCGGCCTCCGGCCGTGAGCCGAGGATGACGCCGAGCTGGCCCCTCCCAGCCCGTCAGATCCCTGACGAGGGTCGGAGGCCGCTGATCAAGGACGCAGGAGGCGATGCGTGCTTCGCACGTGAGCCGACGAGGACGCCGAGCAGCGCCCTCCGAGACCGTCAGCCGCAGCCGGTGTTGTTGCCGCAGGATGTGCAGGTGTAGCAGGAGCCGGTGCGCTGCATCATGCCTCCGCACTGGTCGCAGGCGGGGCCGAGGTCGAGCGAGCGCGACATCCGCGCCGGGACGACCGGCGGGGTGTCGGTCATCGCCGCCGCTGCGGGAACCGCACCGCCCGAGGAGGCGCTCGCCGCCGGCTCCTCGTGGCTCGCATGGCCGTTGCCGTTGCCGTTCGTCGGCCCGGCGGTGTCGGGGGTGAAGAGCGACTGCTGCGCCTCCTTCCGGGCCCGCACCTCCTTCGTCAGGATCCCGAGGTCCTCGTGCATGTCGGCGTCCTCGATGAAGCGGCTCGCCAGCCAGCGCATGATGTAGTCGGGCATCGACTTGGCGAACGGGATCTCCTGGTTCCTCGTCATGCCCTCGGGGTCGAAGCGCATGTAGGAGAACTTGTTCACGAGGACCTCGAGCGGCACTCCGTACTGCAGGCCGATCGAGACCGCGGTCGCGAACGCGTTCATCATGCCGCGCAGGGTCGAGCCCTCCTTGCCGATGTCGGTGAGGAAGATCTCCCCGATCGTGCCGTCGGGGTACTTGCCGGCGGTGATGTAGCCCTCCTGGCCGGCGATCGAGAACTTGTGGGTGATCGACTCGCGCTCGGCGGGCATCCGGCGGCGGACCGGCTCGGGCTGGGTCACGACCTCGGCGTCGGCGTCGGCCGCATCGCCGGCATCGGTGCGCAGCGCCTGGGCGGTCTTCGAGCCATCGCGGTAGATCGCGAGAGCCTTCAGGCCGCCCCTCCAGCCCTCCGTGTAGGCGTCGGAGATGTCCGCGACCGTCGCCGTCTCCGGCAGGTTGACCGTCTTGGAGATCGCCCCGGAGAGGAAGGGCTGCGCCGCCGACATCATCTGGATGTGGCCCATGTGAGAGATCGCGCGTGAGCCGACGGCGACATCGAAGACGGGCAGGTGGCCGTCCTCGAGGCCGGGGGCGCCGACGATCGTGCCCTTCTCGTTGACGTAGGCGACGATCTGCTCGATTCCCTCCTCCGTGTAGCCGAGGGTGCGCAGCGCCAACGGCACCGAGCGGTTGACGATCGTCATCTGACCGCCGCCGACGAGCTCCTTGTACTTGACGAGCGAGAAGTCGGGCTCGATGCCCGTCGTGTCGCAGTCCATGAGGAAGGAGATCGTCCCCGTGGGGGCGAGCACGGTCGCTTGCGCGTTGCGGTAGCCGTGCTCCTCGCCGAGCACGACCGCCTCGTCCCAGGAGCGGCGCGCGGCCTCGAGCAGGGGTGTGTCCGCGGCGAACGAGTCGGGGATGTCGTGGGAGGCGTCGCGGTGCATCCGCATCACCGCGTTGTGTGGCTCGCGGTTCTTCGCGTACTCCTCGTAAGGGCCGACCGCAGCCGCGATCTCCGCCGACTTGCGGTAGCCGCGGCCGGTCATCAGCGCCGTGATCGCGGCTGCGACCGCGCGCCCGTCGTCGGAGTCGTAGGGCATCCCGTTCGACATCAGGTACGCGCCGAGGTTGGCGTAGCCGAGCCCGAGCTGGCGGAAGCGGCGGGCGTTGCTGCCGATCTCCTCGGTCGGGTAGCTCGAGGGGCCGACGACAATCTCCTGGGCGAGCAGCATCGTGTCGACCGTGTGCTCGAAGTCGGCCGTGTCGAAGGAACCGTCCTCGCGGCGGAACTTCATCAGGTTGATCGAGGCGAGGTTGCAGGCCGAGTCGTCGACATGCATGTACTCCGAGCAGGGGTTCGAGGCGTTGATCCGCCCCGACTCCGGGCAGGTGTGCCAGCGGTTGATCGTCGTGTCGTACTGGACGCCCGGATCGGCGCAGCGCCAAGCGGCCTCGGAGAGCTGCTTGAGCAGGTCGCGAGCGGGCAGCGTCTTGATCGTGGAGCCGTCCTTGCGGGCGGTCAGCTCCCAGTCGGAGTCGGCCTCGACCGCCGCCATGAACTCGTCGTTGAGGCGCACCGAGTTGTTCGCGTTCTGGTACTGGATCGAGGTGAAGCCGTCGCCGTCGATCGACATGTCGAAGCCAGCGTCGCGCAGCGCCGCGGCCTTGTCCTCCTCGCGCGCCTTGCACCAGATGAAGTCCTCGATGTCGGGATGGTCGACGTCGAGGACGACCATCTTGGCCGCGCGCCGCGTCTTGCCGCCGGACTTGATCGTCCCCGCCCAGGCGTCGGCTCCGCGCATGAAGGAGACCGGGCCGGAGGCGAAGCCTCCCTTCGAGAGCTGCTCGGTCGAGCCGCGGATGTTCGAGAGGTTGATCCCCGAGCCGGAACCACCGCGGAAGATCGTCCCCTCCTTGGTGTTCCAGGCGAGGATCGACTCCATCGTGTCCTCGACGCTGAGGATGAAGCACGCGCTGCACTGAGGGCTCTCCTCGAAGCCGACGTTGAACCAGACGGGAGAGTTGAAGGCGGCCTTCTGGTGAAGCAGGATGTGGGTCAGCTCGGCCTCGAAGGCGTCGGCGTCGGCGGGAGTGGCGAAGTAGCCGAGCTCGCGGCCCCAGCTCGCGATCGTGCCGGCGACGCGGCCGATCATCTGCTTGACGGAGCGCTCGCGCTCGGGCGAGCCGAGCGGCCCCCGGAAGTACTTCTGGGCGACGATGTTCGTCGCGTTCTGCGACCAAGTCTCGGGGAACTCGACGCCGCGCTGCTCGAACGCCGGGGCGGCCGGGTCCCCGATGATCGCGTCCCGCTCCTCCCAGGCGACCTCGTCGAAGGGATGGGTCCCCTCGGTGGTGAACCGGCGATCGATCTTCAACCCCCCCTCGGCGACCCGCGCCGAGGCCTCGATCGTCGTCTCCGAAGCTGCCTTTTCCATCTCTCTTCTCCCTCAGAATGCTCTCAAGTGGTAACGCCGGATAGTTGCGATTGCCTCGGACGTACCCGCCCGGTTCGGGGGCTCGCGCTTGCCCGCGCCGACACTAGGGGGGCGCCCGACGGGGGCATCGATCCGAGTTCGCAAACGCGGACAAACGGCGTCCGTGCCGGTCCCTGGGACATCCCCATTTTACGGGGTCGGGACGCTCGGCGAGGGGGGTTGGACGGATCGCCCGGCGACTCGGGAGAGCTGTTCGCGGCTCCCCGCAACGGGCAATGGGATGAGCGCGGTCTCTCGCTCCGGCGCCATGACCGCACCGACGGATGCGCAAGCAGGGAATAATCCGAGCATGACCGATGGAATGCGCAAGGCGGCGGATGCCGGTCGTGAGCGCGCCAGCGCGGCCCGCGAGGCAATGGGCGGGCGGCTCGAGACCGCCCGCGAGACGACCACCGAGCGGCTGGAGACGGCGCGCGAGGCCACCGCGCAGCGGGTCGAGGCGGCGAAGGACGCCACCGGCGAGCGGGTCGAGGCCGTCAAGCAGGCCGCGACCGATCTGCAGGAGCGCGTCAAGCCCAAGCTCAGGGGCGTGATCCACGAGTACGCCTTCCCCGTCTCGATCGTGGCCGGCGCGATCCTCGTGATCGCCGCCTCCAGCGGGCGCGAGCGCCTCGCCTTCGCGATCTACGCGGTCTCGCTCTCCGCGCTGCTCGGGACGAGCGCGCTCTACCACCGCGTGAACTGGACGCGCCCCTCGACCAGGCGCTGGATGCGCCGGCTGGACCATTCGATGATCTTCGTCCTAATCGCGGGCACCCTGACGCCCTTCGCGCTGCTCGTGCTCGAGGGCGCGCTTGCAACCGCGGTCCTCGTTGCCGTTTGGGCCGGCGCCGCCGCCGGAATCGTCGTCGAGCTGATCTGGACCGACTCGCCGAAGTGGGTGTCGGTCGGCGTCTACGTCGCCGTGGGCTGGATCGGCGCCCTCGCGTTCCCGGCGATCGTCGCCCGCGCCGGCGCCGGCGCGGGGTTCCTGATCGCGGCCGGCGGGCTGCTCTACATGGTCGGCGCGATCATCTACGCCCGCCAGCGCCCCGACCCGAGCCCCGCGGTCTTCGGCTACCACGAGATCTTCCACGTCCTCGTGGTCGCCGCGGCCACGATGCACTTCACCGCGATCGCGCTCTACGCCTCTCCGGCGGCCTAGCGATCGCTGGATCCGCCGCCCCCGCCGCCGTGAGCTCGCCGCCGGCCGTGAGGGCTCCCGCAAGCGGAATCGAGGTCGGCCCCTGCGCCGCGGGGGAGGCTGCGGCGATCGCCCGCGTGCTCGGCGAGGCGTTCCTCGACGATCCGGTCTGGAGCGCGATCGGACCGCGCCTGCGGCCCCACCGCAGAATCGCGAACCGGATCTCCTTCGCCGGCATCCTGGCCGGGTCCCGACGACACGGGGCGCGGATCGGGGTCGCCCGGGACGAGGGCGAGGTGGTCGGCGCGACGATCGCCTTCGACCCCGGCCGCTGGCCGCTCCCGGAGAGCTCGATGCTCTGGGAGCTGGGCTGGCTGCTCGTCGCGGGACCGCTGCCCGCGGCCCGCGGATTCCGCGACGACAGGGCGATGCGCGCGGCGCACGTCGAGCACCCCCATGTGTATCTGTGGTTTCTCGGCGTGGCTCCGGCCCGCCATGGCGAGGGGGTCGGTCGGGCGCTGCTCGCGGAGCTCCACGCCGACTCCGACCGGGCCGGCGTCCCGACGTACCTCGAGACCGCGACCCCCGGCAACGTCGCCTTCTACGAGCGCGACGGCTACGCGAGCATCGGCGAGATCGCCATGCCGAGCGGGCCGACGATGTGGCGGATGGAGCGGCCGGCGGTCGAGGGGCGCGGGTAGGCGGCGGCTAGGCCGGCGCGCCGACGCGCTTGCCGTGGCGCTCGCGCGCGGCCGCGATGATCTCGTCGAGCTCGCCGCGACGACCCTCCCGCAGGAGCGCAACCGGATCGGGCTCGCCGTTGACGATCTCCTCGAAGAACGCCTTGCGGTCCCCGTAGGTCGGGAGGATCGCCTTCGCCCAGCCGCGCTCGTCGTTGAGGATCCCGGCGAGCTCCGCGTAGGCCTCGCCGAACATCTCCGCGACCTCGCTCTTCATCCGCTTGGCCAGCGCCGGCGACGCGCCGGCGGTCGAGATCGCGATCGCCAGGGGGCCCGTGCGGACGATCGCGGGGAGGATGAAGTTGCAGAGGGAGGGCACGTCGACGACGTTGACGAGCATCGAGCGCTCCTCGGCGGCTTCGTAGACGGCGATGTTGACGTCGGTGTCGCTCGTCGCCGCGATCGCGATGAACTTGCCCTCGAGGTCGGCCGCCTCGAAGGCCCTGCGCTCCCAGGCGATCGATCCCTCCGCGGCGAGCTCGCGCGCGGCGTCGCAGGCGTCCGGCGCGACGAGGACGACCTCCCCGTCGCAGGCGAGCAGCCCCTCGATCTTCTCGAGGCCGATCTCACCCCCGCCGACGACCAGGCAACGGCGGCCGCTGAGCCGCAGGCAGGCGATGTAGAAGGGGGTCTCGAGCATTCCCCGCACGCACGACTGATCGCAGATTCCGCGCCGGAACTGGCAGACGCATTCCTTGCCGGGATAGCTCTGGGCGGGCATCTCCCCAAGAGTAGGGGAGCGGGTTCGCGGGATCCCACCGAGGTCGCATGCGCGAAATTCGCCCCACCGGTGCCCGGATGGGCCGCTGCTACAGTCGCCGCCGCCCCGAGGATGACCCGTGGAGGGCCGCATGCGCCTGATCGTCACCGAGAAGAACAACAGCGCCAAGAAGATCGCCGAAATCCTCGGCGGTGGCGAGGCGAAGGCCGACGCCTCGTACAAGGTCCCCTTCTATACATGGGGGGATGGCGACGACGCGCAGATGGCGGTTGGCCTCAAGGGTCACGTTCTCAACCCGGCCTTCCCCGAGGGCTACTCGAACTGGCAGGAGACCGATCCGAAGACCCTGATCGACGCCGAGCTGACCAAGGAGGCGACCGACAAGAACGTCCTCAAGGCCGTCAGGAAGCTCGCCAAGGACGCCGACTCCATCGTGATCGCCACCGACTTCGACCGCGAGGGCGAGCTGATCGGCCTCGAGGCGCTCGGCGAGATTCTCGAGGTCAACCCGGGCGTCGAGGGGACCGTCAAGCGGGCGCGCTACTCCGCCCTGACCAAGGACGAGATCGAGCGGGCCTTCGCCGACCTCGACGTGCTCTCCTACGACCTCGCCCACGCCGCGCAGGTGCGCCAGGAGATCGACCTGATCTGGGGCGCCACCCTGACCCGCGCGGTCTCGCTCGCCACCCGCCGCTTCGGCTCCAACTTCCTCTCGGTCGGCCGCGTGCAGAGCCCGACGCTCGGGTTGATCGTCGAGCGGGAGCTCGAGCGGCGCGCTCACGTCGCGGTCCCGTTCTGGGAGGTCTTCGCCAAGTTCACCCATGCCGACGGCTCCTTCGAGGCCCATCACAAGACCGACAAGTTCTGGGAGAAGCCGGAGGCCGAGGCGGCGCTCGCCGCCACCGACTCGCCGGCGACCGTGACCGCGCTCTCGAAGCGCAAGAACACCCGCAAGCCGCCCACTCCGTACAACACCACCGCCTTCGCGACCGACGCCTCCAGCCGCCTCGGGATCACGCCGTCGAGGGCGATGCGCATCGCCGAGGACCTCTACATGGACGGCTTCATCTCCTACCCGCGCACCGACAACACGGTCTACCCGGTGTCGCTGCCGCTGCGGGAGCTGGTCACCTCGCTCGTGCGGATCCCGGACTTCAGCGCGGCTAAGGGGCTGCTCGACGGTGAGCTCTCTCCCACCCGCGGGAAGAAGGAGACGACCGACCACCCGCCGATCTACCCGACCCAGGCCGTCTACCCGAATGCGCTCGAGGGCCCGCACCGCCGCGTCTACGAGCTGGTTGCCCGTCGCTTCCTCGCGACGTTCTCCCCACCGATGATCACCGAGTCGGCCCGCGCCGACATCGAGGCGGGCTCGGAGACGTACTTCGTCCGCGGCTCGATCGTGGTCGATCCGGGCTTCGCGGGGATCTACACCTACGCGCGCTCGGCCGACACCGAGCTGCCGGCGCTCGAGGAGGGCCAGAAGCTCGACCTCGACGGCGCTCCGTGGATGGTGGACAAGGAGACGCAGCCACCGGCGCGGATCAGCCAGGGCAAGCTGCTGGAGATGATGGAGGAGCTCGGACTGGGAACGAAGGCGACCCGACCGGACATCATCCAAAAGCTCTACGACCGCGGCTACGTCTACAACAATCCGCCGGAGCCGAGCGAGACCGGGATCGCGATGTTCCAGGCGTTCCGCGAGCACGTGCTGCGCATGGCGACGCCGGAGATGACCGCCGAGCTCGAGCGCGACATGGACGAGATCGCCGCCGGCAAGACGTCGCGCGACGACGTCCTGCAGATCAGCCGCGAGATGCTCCACGGCACCTACGACGACCTCTACGAGCGCCGCGAGGACCTGGCGAAGGTCATCTGGGCGGGGATGGACGAGGACAAGTTCATCGGTCCCTGCAAGGTCTGCGAGGAGGCCGGCCGCGCGCACGAGGACGGCTCCCCCAACCGGCTGCGGATCATCGAGATGAAGGGGGGCAAGCGCTTCGTCGGCTGCGAGGGCTACAACCGCGACGAGCCCGAGGATCCCAAGGCGTGTCACTTCTCCCGGCCGCTGCCGGGTCGCGGCTACGAGCTGCTCCGCCACGAGGAGTGCTGCACCGTCTGCGAGCAGACGCCGAGGCTCAAGGTCAAGGCCTTCCGCGGCCGTCCTTGGCTCCTCTGCCTCAACGACGACTGCCCGACGATGATCGAGATGCGCGAGAAGCGGGCGGAGCGGCTGAAGCAGCGCGAGCAGGCCGCGGCGCGCAAGGAGGCCGAGGCCGGGACCGCCGCCGACAGCACCGCCGCCTCCCCCAACGGGAAGGGGACCAAGGGCAAGGGCCGCACCCGCAAGGTCCCGAAGACCACGACCCGGACGAAGCGGGCGCGGACCTCGGCATCGAGCCCGGCCCGACCCCGCAGCGGCTCCTCCTCCTAGATCCGAAGGAGGCGGGGCAGCGTGTTCGTCACTCTCGAAGGAGTCGACGGCGCCGGCAAGAGCACCCAGGCGAGGCTCCTCGCCGAGGCCCTCGGCCCCGAGGCGCTGCTGTTGCGCGAGCCCGGCGGGACGCCCGTTGGCGAGCGGCTGCGGGCGCTCCTCAAGGACGGATCGCTCGAGCTCGGGGCGCGGGCGGAGCTGCTGCTCTTCTGCGCCGCTCGGGCCGAGCTGGTCGAGCGCGTGATCCGACCGGCGATGGCCGATGGCCGCGACGTCGTCTGCGACCGCTTCGTCGACTCCACCGTCGCCTACCAGGGTGGGGCGCGCGGGATCGACCCCGGCCTCGTGGCCGCGCTCAACGACGCGGCGGTCGACGGCTGCATGCCCGAGCGCACCGTCGTGCTCCGGATCGATGCGGAGCGCGCCGCCGCACGTGCCGGCGAGCGCCGCGGCACCTCGCCTGAGGCGGACCGCTTCGAGAGCGAGGGGATCGGCTTCCAGGAGCGGATCGCGGCGGCCTTCGAGCGGATCGCCGCGGCTGAGCCGGGCAGGGTGGTGGTGGTCGACGCTGCGGGCAGCGTGGACGAGGTGCATGCGCGGGTGCTGAAGGCGGTGGGGCTTTGAGCGAGCAGCAGCGAGCAGCGAGCAGCGAGCAGCACGTGGGTTCGGGGGCGTTGGGTGGGGACTCCTCGGTGCCGCAAGGCGTTCTCGACGCGACCGCCGAGCAGCCGGGGGTTCGGGCTGCGCTGGGGGCTGCGCTCCGCGGCGGGCCGTCCCATGCCTATGCCTTCGTCGGGCCGTCGGGGAGCGGCAAGGCCGCGGCCGCCCGCGCATTCGTCGCCGAGCTCCTCGCCTCGGGCGCCCCCGATCCCGACGATGCCCGCCGCCGTGCGCTCGCCGATCCCACCCCGCATCCCGACCTGGTCTGGCTGCGCCCCCCGGGCAACCAGCACCTCGTCGAGGACGTCCGCAGCAGCGTGATCGCCGCGGTCGCATATCGACCCTTCGAGGGGGAGCGCCGTGCCTTCGTGATCGAGGCGGCCGACGCGATGGCCGAGGAGAGCCAGAACGCGCTGCTGAAGACGCTCGAGGAGCCGCCTCACTACGCGCACCTGATCCTGATCACCGCCGAGCCCGCCGGCCTGTTGGCCACGGTTCGCAGCCGCTGCCAGCTCATCCCCTTCGCGCCGCTTCCCGCCGCCACCGTGCGGAGCCGGCTGGCGAGCGAGCTTCCCGGCGCCGACGAGAGCAAGGTCGCGGCGCTGGCGCAGCTGGCGGGAGGGGACCTGGGACGGGCGCGGCTGCTGGGGACGCCGACGGGGGAGCGGTTGCGCGCCGCCGCCGAGCGGTGCGCCCGCGCCGTCCTCGGGGGCTCGCTCGCCGAGCGGCCATGGAAGGACCTGCTCGCGCTCGCCGCCGAGCTTGGCAAGCAGGAATCGGCGGTGGTGGCCGAGGCGGCGTCGGCCAGGGCCGAGGGGTTCGGGGAGGGCCGAGACGCCAACCGGGTCCGGCGCGAGGGGGACGAGGCGGCCAAGCGCGCCGAGCGGCGGGCGCGGACCGGCGCCATCGACCTCGGCCTCGGGCTGGTGGCGAGCTGGTTCACCGACGTCGTCGCGTGCGCGGAGGGCGCCCCGGGCCTCGCCTGCAACGTCGATCGCCTCGAGCAGCTCGAGGCCGACGCGACCGGGACGGACCCGGTTGCGGTCCGCCGCGCGGCAGAGCTGGCGATGGCCACGCGCGCCCGCCTGCGCGTCAACGTCAACGAGGAGCTCGCGCTCGACGCGCTCTTCCACGGCGCCGCGCGCCTGCTTGGCGAACGCGACGCCGTGCTCTAGAAAGAGGGGGAGATGTCCGCGAGCGTGCCCTCTCCCACTCCGACGGTGCCTCCGGAGCTGCCGGTCACCGCCGATCGGCCGGCGATCCAGCCGACCCGGACGCGTCGCGCCTTCGGGGTGCGGCTCTGGCTCGCGCTGATGTTCGCGGCCATCGGCATCCTCACCGGCACGTCGGTCTACGTCTTCGTCGCCGGCTCGAGCGAGAGCGCCGCCGAGAGCCGCACGACCGACCTAGCCGTCGGCCGCACCGGCCGCCTGGCCGACTCCGTCGAGGACAAGCTCCCCCCGATCAACCAGAGGCTCACCCGCGACAACGCGGAGCGGGTCGTCGAGGCGCTGAGGAAGAGCCGGCCCAGCGAGACCTTCCGCACCTGGCTCTACAACACGGCCAACCAGGGAAATCTCCCGCACCTGGTCTCCCGGGCCACCGTCGTGGGGCTCGACCTGCGCACCGTTCCGCGCGTCCGCGACGCGGTCAAGACAGCCTTGGACGGGGAGCTCTTCGTCGCCACCGACCTGCCCAGGGGACGAACTCTCGTCGCGGTTCAGCTCTCCGTCCTGGGTGAGAAGAAGGGGGTGCTGCTCTCGGTCTCCGAGCAGCCGGAGGAGGTCGAGTCAGCGCTGCAGGCCCTGGAGGGGCAGCGGCTGACGGCCCTCGTCGTCTCGGTGATCGTCGCCGGGCTGATCGGCTTCCTCGTCGCCAGCCTGATCACGACCCGGGTCAAGCGCCTGGCCAACGCCGCGGGCGAGCTCGCCGAGGGCCACCTCGACAAGCCGCTCAACGCAAGCGGGCGGGACGAGATCGGCGACCTTGGCCGGACCCTCGATTCGATGCGCGTGGCTCTCGCCGAGACCTTCGATGCGCTCGCCTCCGAGCGCGATCGGCTCTCCGCGGTCTTCACGTCGCTGGACGAGGCGGTGATCGTCGTCGACCCCGACGGGGACGTGCGCTTCGCGAACCCCGCCGCCGCCGACCTGATCCGCCCCGACGGCCGGGTGGTCGAGGCGCTCCGACCCTGGATGCGCAGGGCGACGCATCGCGGCGATGCCGAGAGCGACCACGTCGGGATCGACGAGCGCGTCTTCGCGATCGGGGCTCGCTACCTGCCGGCCGAGCGCTCCGTGCTGCTCGTCGTCCGCGACCGCACCGACGAGCTGCGCCGCGACGAGGCCGAGCGCGAGTTCGTCTCGAACGCGGCCCATGAGCTGCGCAACCCGATTGCGGGCATGTCGGGCGCGATCGAGGTCCTCCGCTCGGGCGCGAAGGACGATCCGGTCGCGCGCGAGCACTTCCTTGGCCGCCTCGCCACCGACGTCGATCGGGTCAGCCGGCTGACGCGAGCGCTGCTCACCCTGGCGCGGATGGAGGCGATCGGGGAGGGGGAGGCCGACGTGGTCAGCATCGATCTCGCAGTCGAGGAGGCGGTCGGCGCGCTCGATGCCCCGAGCGGCGTCGAGCTGCGCACCGACATCGACGCCGACCTCGCCGCCAACGCGGACCCCGTGCTCCTGCGGCAGGTGCTGATCGGCCTGCTGACGAACGCCTTCAAGCACACTCCCGCTCCCGGCGCCGTTACCCTTCGCGCCCGTGCGGAGGGAGAGGCTCAGATCGTGATCGAAGTCAAGGACACCGGAACCGGGATCCGACCCGAGGAGCGGGATCGCGTCTTCGACCGCTTCTACCGCGGCAGTGGGTCGCTCGAGCGCGAGGGCTTCGGCCTGGGCCTCGCGATCGCCAAGCGCATGGTCGACGTCATGGGCGGGGAGATCAGTGTCTCCTCCGAGGAGGCGAAGGGCAGCACCTTCACGATCCGGCTGGGCGCGGCTGCGCCCAGCCCGACCCCGGTGGCATGAGCACGATCGTGCGGCACCTGCTGTGAGCAGCGGCAGGATCCTCGTCGCCGACGACGAGCCGTCGGTGCGCGAGTCGGTCGGCTACGCGCTCGGCCAGGAGGGCTTCGACGTCACGATCGCGACCGACGGCGACGACGCCGACGCCAAGCTCGGCGCCGGCGAGGTCCACTACGACCTGCTCATCCTCGACATCATGATGCCGGGACGGAGCGGCCTCGACCTCTGCCGCGACGTGCGCGGGCGCAGCCCGGTGCCGATCATCCTGCTGACCGCCAAGGACGCCGAGGTCGACAAGGTCGTCGGCCTCGAGGTGGGGGCCGACGACTACGTGACGAAACCCTTCAGCGTCCGCGAGCTGCTGGGCCGCGTCCGCGCGCAGCTCCGGCGCCGGGAGCTCGACCGCGCCTCCTCCGCCGAGGGGGGCGGGCAGTCGATCGACGCGGGCGACGTCTCGATCGACCTCGCTCGCCACCTCGTCACCGTTCGCGACGAGCCGGTCAACCTGACCCGCTCGGAGTTCCAGGTCCTGCGGCTGCTCGCCGAGCGGCCGGGGCAGGTCTTCAGCCGCCTCGAGATCATGGAGGAGCTCTGGCAATCGGAGTTCTCCGGGGACGTTCGCGCCTGCGACGTGCACATCTCGAACCTGCGCCAGAAGATCGAGCGCGACCCGCAGGAGCCGGAGCTGGTGCTGACCGTGCGCGGCATCGGCTACAAGCTCGTCGAACCCTGAGCGGCCGGGAGCACGTCATGCGGCGTCCTCGTCGGCTCACGTGCAGAGCACGCATCGCCTCCTGCGTCCTTGCCTGACGCACTCCCGCCTCGCTCAGCTGGCTCGGCGTCATCGGTCGGCTCACGGCCTGGTGGCCGCATCGCCTCCTCTTCCTTGATCAGCGACCTCCCAGCCTCGTCAGGTCGCTACGCGCCCTCGCCCACGGGCGAGCTCCACCTCGGCAACCTGAGGACGGCGCTGCTCGCCTGGCTCTTCGCGCGGTCCGCGGGCGCGCGGTTCCTGATCCGGGTGGAGGACCTGGACAGCGGACGGGTCCGCGAGCGATTCGTGGGCGCGCAGCTCGAGGACCTGCGGGCGATCGGGATTGACTGGGACGGCGAGGTGGTGCGGCAGTCGGAGCGGACGCGGCTCTACGCCTCGGCGCTGGGGCGGCTCGAGAGGGAGGGTCGCGTCTACCGCTGCTTCTGCTCGCGGCGCGAGGTGCGCGAGGCGGCCTCGGCCCAGCACGGCGAGGCGCCGGAGGGCTTCTATCCGGGAACCTGCCGTCGGCTGGCGAGCGCCGAGTCGGAGCGCCGTGCGGCTGTCGGTGAGCCCTACGCGTTGCGGCTGCGGGGGGAGGGGACGCGGGTGACGGTGGCGGACCGGCTGCACGGGGAGCGAGCGAGCCCGGTCGACGACCTCGTCCTGCGCCGGCGCGACGGGGTCTTTGCATACAACCTCGCCGTGGTGGTCGACGACGCCGAGCAGCGGGTGGGGGAGGTGGTGCGCGGCGACGACCTCCTGCCGTCGACCGCCGCTCAGGCTCTGCTCTGCGACCTGCTCGGGCTGCCGCGCCCGAGCTGGGCGCACGTGCCGCTCGTCCTCGGCCCGGACGGTGCACGGCTGGCGAAGCGCCACGGCGCGGTGACGCTGGCGGAGCTGCGCCGGACAGGTTGGAGCGCCGCGGACGCCGTGAGTTGGATGGCCACCTCGCTCGGGTTGGCTGAGGAGGGGGAGCCACCTGAGGCAGCGAAGCTGGTGGAGCGCTTCGATCCCGCTGCGCTGCCGCGAGAGCCGACGGTGGTCGGGGGCTCGTAGCACGAGCGACCAGAAAACAAAACGGCGGCCGGGGGAGGGCCGCCGTCTTGCTCAGAGTCGATCTCTCGGCTCTATGGGGTGATACGACGACGCCCCGCAAATGGATCAGCCGACCTCGGGACGCACCCCCCCCGACGCCGGTTTCTCAGTCCTCCGCGGTCAGCTCTCGGAGGATGGGCGCGGCTCCGCGGGCCGCTCCACGGTGGGATCCTCGGGCTTGGCCGGCTGCTCGGCATCCGCCGGTCCCCCTGCCTTCGCCGGCGGCGCGGCCTTCGCTCCTGAGCCCGACGAGGCGTCCTTCGAGCCGCTGAAGGAGTCGCGGAAGTCACGCGCCTCGCGGACGCCCTTGCCCGCGGACCTGCCGATCCTGACCGGGTCGATCTTGTCGCCGACCTTGTCGTTGGCCGATCCGGCCAGCTCCTTGGCGCCCTCGCCGAGCGCGCGGGCGCCCTCGCCGGCCGACCGTCCCAGCTGGGGCAGCTTGCGGTAGCCGAAGATCAGCAGCAGGACCACCACCACGATCGCGATCTCCAGCGGCCCGATCATTGCTTCGCTCCCGGCTCCACTCCATTGAGAGTACCGACGGCGGATCGCGCCCCAGCCGGCGCCCCGGTCCCTCCCGGCGCCGGCTCTAGACTCCCGGGTCCGGGCCGACGTAGCTCAGTTGGTAGAGCACTTCACTCGTAATGAAGGGGTCAGCGGTTCGAATCCGCTCGTCGGCTCTTAGAAATACCTGCAAGAGCCCTGTTTTTCTGGGGTCACACCGTCGGGGAAATCCAGCTGTGGCAACGCTGTGGCAACGCCTTTCGGTGGGTAAATCAGGTTCTTCTTGGTTCCCCAAGGTTCGATGCGGCCCTGCCACTTAGCCGTCGGATCATGAGGAAGATGCCGTGCAAGGACGCGGAAAAGCAACGGGACTACCAACGTGAGTGACAGCGCGCGCTTCGCGAGGGAACCCGGCAGAACCCGGACGAACCCGGTGGAACCCATTTGCCTCCTGCGCGAGGTCCGCATCCGTATTGCGGTGGGTGATGAGCTCGTGCACGCCGAACTGCGTGCCGCACATTGCGCTGTCCGTTCGCACCACGGCGGGAACGTGAACCGCAATAGGCGGTCCGCGCTCAAAATGCCCGCGAAGGCGGCGGCTTCTTTGTGAAGTAGATGGCGGGGATATCAGCTCTGGCATGCTCTGGGAACTGCTTTGCGGTGGGCGAATGGGGATCGCCTTTAGTCCCTCAAACGGCGGTGTGACCACGCCCCTGGGCCATGAGATCCTGTATGGCATGCCGTTCAGCGATCCAGAAAAGCAACGGGAGTACAAGCGCGAGTGGCAGCGTGCGCGTCGCGAAAGGACCCGGCAGGACCCTGACGAGCGTAGTGGGACGCAATTGCAATCGCCAGACGACGTGCTCACGGTCCTCGAGGAACAGGTCGACAGGCTGCGCCGCGATAGTCGCCTGCGGTCGACCGACCGTGCGAAGGCCATCGCCCAGCTCGCAGCGCTGTCGCTGAAGGTGCTCGAGAGTCGAGACATTGAGCGCAAGGTCGAGGGCATCGAGTCGGTCATTCGAATGCGCGAGCCAAAGACGCTGCTCGGTCGGAGCCGAGCGGCATGACGGGCCGGCGGGCTGTCAATCGCCTTTATGACGAGCTGTCCCCGGCTGAGGCCTACGCTGCTGTCCTTTTTGCGGTCGCGCAGGATGACCGGAAGACCGCCGGCGAAGTTATAAGCGCAATGCCCTCCTATGACGTTTTAGTCCAGCGCTCGGAGCTCACGAATTGGCACGAAGGGTTCGCAGCCCTGGTTTGGGAGTTCGATCGGGAGGTGCGGATTTCGCTCGCCGCTAGCGAAGCCGCTGGTGTAGTTCATCAATCCCTCCAGGTGAATGCTGAGATGGTGGCCTTGGTGGCGTCGCAGATGTACTTGTCTGGCGTAGCGGCTGAGTCTGGTGACACGGACTCACAAGCGCACCAAGGGAAGGCGAAAGACATCTCGAAGGCGGCACTCGACGGGATGCAGCCCGAGGTCGAGGAGTGGAGCGAGGTGGAGTCTGCTGCACGTCAGCGCGCTGCCGACCTCGTGTACGGATTCGACAGCGTCTGCCAAGCGGCGGGCATCGATCCCGACGTGGTGGCGCGTGGCCTTACTGCAATCGGGGTCGAGGTGCTCGATGATCTCCGGGAAATATCCCCGTCACAGGACGCGGAAGCGCGGCTCTTATGCTTCGCTCGGATTCTGCTCGATCATGTAAGCGACGAGGCTCTCCCTGAGCTGGCAGGGCTTGAGGCTTGCCGGTAGCTGCGGGGTGGGCCAGGCAGAACGCAAATGACCCTCGGCTGAGAAGGGCCCGGCTCTACTGGCTCAGGAATCCGCGAGAACTCCACGGCATGTTTCAGTGACCCACTCGACCGTCTCGAGACGACGTTGCTGGCGGGTCGTCCTACGGCTTTCTAGGCCCCGAACCTTCGACGATCACCAGTTCGGCTCGGGCGTCTCCGTGCCTCTGAGGCGTGGCGAGGAGGACAGCGCAAACCGCCAAGTGACGACTGCGCCGATGGCCATCATCGACGTCGCCAGGATCGACCCGAGCGAGAGCAGCGGGATCCCGGTCAGGCCGTTGCCGATGTTGCAGCCGTGAGCCAGGTTGCCCCCGACGCCCATCGCGAGGCCGCCGGCCGCCGCCCGTAGGGCCCGCGCGCGATCGGGCCGACGCAGTGGGCCGCCCGTCGCCAGCGCGGCTCCGGCGACCACTCCCACCGCGAGGAAGAACGCGAAGCTGAGCATCCCCGGGTCTCCGGCCTCGACCGAGAGCCGTGCGTTCTCGGCAGCTCCGACGAAACCGAGTCCGTAGCCGTAACCGGCCCAGCCCGCCGCGAGCCATGCGGCCACCCCGACGAGAGCGAGTAGGAGCCCGGCGAGGAGGGCGCCGCGTGAGCCATGCCAGAGCAGCGCCAGGGCAACTACTCCGAGGATCAAAGCGAGCGGAACGTAGTCGACCCCCAAGAGCCCGTAGAGAGTTTGATCTGCAGGCGACTCCACCGCCCCGTCGAGGTCGGTCAACAGGCCCTCCAGGGGACCTCGGATGAGCAGCTCCCCCACTACGAAGCCGCCGATCGCGATCGCCGTTGCGATCGAGCCGGCGCCCGACTTCCAGAGGATCCCGGCGATGCACCCTCCAGCGAGCGCCATCCCGGCCCCGAAGAGCAGGCCGCCGATGACCTGGCTGACCGGGAATAGCCCGATAGCCGGTAGCTCGTCCGGCGAGCTGAAGAGCGTGGCGTCGAAGCCGATGAGAAGCGGCAGCAGGAGGAGCTGCGCAGCGACCGCAATCGCGAAGATCCGCAGGATCCTCCAGCGGCGTTCGAATGCCGCGCGGCGCAGACCGGCGTTGAAGCAGATCGTCTCCCGCGACATCAGTGCGCCGAATGCCAAGCCGACTCCCAGGCCGCCGATCAATGCCTGCATGGGGCGATCCTCTCAGAATGCGGCTCGATGCTCGCGGCAATTCGCCGCGACGACCTGATCCTCGACAGCCCCACTGGTGTGGCGACCTGATGTGGCCAAATTGCAAAAACGGCCTTTCGCTAGCGTCCACGTGATGACATCTGACGAAGGGGCAGACAACCAACAGCACCACGGACCTGAGGCGACGTCCAACTCGGCGGTGAGCTCGGCGGAGGTTGGCGATCACTACCGCCGTTGGCTCGCGAGCCTTCCTGATGACGCGTCAGATATGTCCGTGTTCGGTCGCGACGGAAACCTCTACTACGACGATGACGAGCGTTTCTGGAGCGAATTGCTGCAGACGGAAGGTTCTGGCTAGCTTCGAGACCGGCGCCGGCTGCTCGTGAGGGTCGACGGATGCGTCTGACGGCGCTGCCATCTACGTGCCGCTCGACCGCCCCAAGAATTGTGTTCAGCAGACGCGTTCAGGCGGAATGAGAGGGTCAGCTCTGGACATCGGGTGACCGCGCTTGTAGCGTAGGCGCCGAATTGACAAGTGCCCCGGCGGTGCGTGAACACCCCGGGGCGTGGCACCAGGAGGTCAGTCCTGATGCGTGAGCATCCTAAGCCGCAGAGCGGCACCAAGTCGACGGCGCTCCAGCGCACCGGGACCCCCGGCGTCTACCGGCGCGGAGAGAGCTACGTGACGACCTGGCGACGGGCAGGTCGCCAGCACAAGGCCAGCTTTCCGACGCTCGCCGAGGCGCAGAGGGCGAAGCTCGCGGGCAGCCGCGGCGAGCGCCGGCCGGCGCCTCGATTGGGCTTCGAGCAGTACGCGCTCGATTGGATCGAGACCTATCGCGGTCGCACCCGCCGGGGCGTGGCTCGCTCGACCCGGGCCGACTACCGCCGCTCGCTCGAGCTCTATGCGATCCCCTACTTTGCCGGCACACGGCTGGCCGACATCGCTCCGCGCGACATCCGCGGCTACGTCGACCATCTCGAGGTCCTCGGGCAGGCGGCTTCGAGCGTGCGCAAGAACTTCGCGCCGGTCCGGGCGATGCTCGCCACAGCCGTCGAAGACGGGGTGATGGCCGCCAATCCGGCGAGCGTGATCCGCGTGGTCAGCGCTCGCGCCGACTGGGAGGAGCCCGAGCGCAAGGCGCTGACGCGGGAGGAGCTCGCCAGGTTCTTTGCCGCGACCCCGGAGGAGTGGGTGCCGTTCTTTCAGCTCTTGGTCCAGAGCGGGCTGCGGATCTCCGAGGCGATCGGGCTGAGCTGGGGCGATCTTGACCTCGAGGCCTCCCCGGCCACGCTCACGGTCCGCCGGCAGATCTACCGTGGCCGGGTCGGACCGCCGAAAACGCGATATGGGAAGCGATTCCGCTTTCGGCAAGCACAGCCGACCTTCTAGGCGTTGCTCGGAGGAACTCCCACTTGGGTGGGGATACCGACCCCGTGTTCGCGACTCCGCGGGGGACTCCGCTTGATGTCTCGAATCTGCGTCTGCGGGTGCTACGTCCGACCGCTTCGCGGGCAGGATTGGCACCGCTTGGATTCCACGTTTTTCGGCACACCTGTGCCTCGCTGCTCTTCGATGAAGGCAGGAACATCAAGCAGATTCAGGAGTGGCTCGGGCATCATGACCCGGGTTTCACTCTCAGTACCTACGTGCATCTGATCGGCCATGGGTTGGGAGATGCCGACTTCCTCGACGCAGCAATCTCCCCGGTCGCGTGATGATCGGATGATCTGGTCGACTTAACCGAAGCAGACTCTTACGGACGCCTCCGGGCTCATAACCCGGAGGTCGCAGGTTCAAATCCTGCCCCCGCTATATCTAGGACCGCATGATCAAGCGCCACCGGAAACGGGGGCGCTTTTTCGTGGAGCGCCTTCTCAAACGGTTGTCAAACGCGCCTGCCGCTCTGCCTTCGCGGGAGAGGAGCGGTTAGCGGGACAACGTCGCTGCGCTCCGCCTGCCTTCCCGCAGGCGGGATTGCCGGTTGCAGGACCGCACCAAGAGGACCGACGACCTAGGCGGTTTTCCGAAGCTCGCGCTGCCGCGACGTCCTTCGCTGCCGCCGAGGCTTTGCGCTATCGCTGGCCTCGTGGCCTCCACCGAGCCACTTGCCGGTGATCTGCCAAAGCTCGTAATGGAGCAACCATTCTGACGTCCACGGCACGATGGTCTTGGCGATCGACATCGAGGCATCCCACTGCCCCCGCCAGTAGAGGCAGAGACGATCGCTTGGGAAGGTATGGGGCAGAGAGATGCCGTCGGGAACCTCCAGGCGAGGCGCGATGACCGTGACATCCGGGTTGGGAGTGCGCGGCGTAGTCGATCCGAACGGCATACGTCGCGCTGCGCGCGGCGGGCTGCAGCCTTCCTTCCCAACGAAGCCTGCCACGCCTGAGTACGAGCCTGGTCGTCACGGGCATCTGCCGAAGGCCGAAGAGTTGTTGGGATGGTGTCCTAATGCGGGCGCCGACCATAGAAGTCGTGGTTCTTTACCTTCGTCGCGCCGGCGCTGGATAGACGCCGGTCGTGCCATCAGGATCTCGGCATGCCCACCATCAGTCGATTCCTCGGCATCGCGATCACGATGTACTTCGATGATCATGGGCATCCGCATTTCCATGCGCGCCACGCGGAAGGGAAGGCGAAGGTGCGGGTTGACAACCTCGAGGTCATCGAGAGCACGCTCGGTCGACGGGAGCTACGACTCGTGCTCGGGTGGGCGGAGCTGCATCAGGCTGAGCTGCAAGAAAACTGGCGCCGAGCACGAGCAGGTGAGAGACTTAGATCGATCGAGCCCTTGCGATGAGCGGCCTCACACCTGACATCACCGACGTCTCAGTTCTCCGACACGGGGTCGTGAAGCTGGAGTTTGCCGATGGTCTGGAGGGCGAGGTCGAGATCCTCCCCCGGATGAGGGGTCCCGTCTTCGAGCGAGCGCGCACCCAGCAGGGTTTCGCTCAGGTGGCGGTCGATGAAGAAAGCGGCACGATCGTCTGGCCTGGAGGGGCCGACCTCGCACCGGACACACTCTATGAGCGTGTTCGCGCTGGCGTCTGGCCCGAGTCCGGCGTGCCGGCGTAGCGCTTGGCCAAACTTCGCCTGTCGACGATGCGTTGGTGCGTGGCGAGCCGTCTGGTCAAACGCGTGTCAAACGAACCGCGGCGGACGAGGCAATTAGGAGTCGGATCAGCGGGCCGGCAAGGGCAAGCATCCCGCACGAACAAGCGCGATACCGGATTCATGCGGACTGGCAAGCACCGCCGATTTCGGCTCATAACCCGGAGGTCGCAGGTTCAAATCCTGCCCCCGCTATACGTCGATCGGCTTGGACAAGCGCCCTCCGGGAGTCGAGGGCGTTTTTCGTTGGAGGCGTGTCAAACCGCTGTCAAACGCGGTCAGCTGGTGCACCCACGCGAAAGCGGAACCGCGTGCTTTATGTCGAGCGCCTCGGCACCCCGCCCGCGAGGTGTCTGACCCTGCGACTCGGCACAGCGTCCGGCACGACCTACGGGATTTGGTCCTCTACGGCCCGGAGTTGCTTGACCCACTTGCGGAACGCAGCCTCGATCCCTGCGATGTCATCCGCCGAGAGAGGGGTCATGTGCGCGAACACGCGGCGTGAGACGTTCATATCCCGGGTGATCAGTGTCTGGATCCAAGCCTGGTCGGGGAACAGATGCTTGAACTCGGACCAGTTGCGCTTGATGATCGCCCAGAGGTCGTTGAGGAGGATGTAGTCGATGGGCCGACCCCCTCGGGGGTCGTGCCACCCATCCTCGGCCTCGTTCGCTTTATGGTCGTCAGCCGTATCGCGCACCTTGCGCGGAACGGCGGTCTCCCACCAGTCCTTGCCAAGCCTCGCGCGGAGCACGGCCTCGATCAAGTCGCGGACGGAGTTCTCGAACACGTATAGGGTCGGGTACACGCGCTCGGACATCCGCTTGGCCTCAGCCGCATGTGACGACTTCAGCGCGGGGACCTTGCCCACGTCCACGCTCGCGATCGTGATCCTGACCTCCTTTGCCTTGGCGGGCGCCCTCTTGGGTTTCGGCGCGGGCGGCGCCGGGCTCGCGCCGCTCTGCCGCAGCGACGCGACCAGACCTCTGACCTCCGCGGTTTCGTCGGTGTTGAGGTCTTTGGAGATGTCGATCCCGTTCTCGTGCGCGATCGTGTAGACGGCCTGCGGTGTGCCCATCGGTAGCTCGGCCTTCCTCGCTTTGACGAGCTGGCTCAGGCGCTGCGGTGAGACGTCGAGCTGCTTGAGCAACTCGGCCTTGATCTCCGGGTTTGTTGCCGCCATCCACTCAGGCTTCTGACATCGACGGCTCGTCGACCTCGGCCGGCAACCCGAGGTCCTCGAGGCTGACAAGGTGCTTGGTGCGCGGGCGGCCGGTTTCCGGCGCGAACTCGTAGGCAATCCCCAGGTCTCGCCAGCGGCGGGACCACCGGGACACCGCTGCCTCGGACATGCCGACCAGGGCGGCCACCTCGGTGCCCGTCCGCGTGCCATCGAGCGCTTCGTAGCAGTGGCGCAACGTGGTCGTGCCGAGGGCTTGGTCGATGGTCCGCTTGACATCCGGCAGGACGGCGGCCCGGGTCCACCTCAGCTGATCCTGCGCAGTGGCCAACAGCCGGGCGAGCAGTTCCTCTGAGGTGGCCATCAGACAAGCCCCGTTCGTCGGTACTCGAGCTTCCGCTCAGATCCGCGCGTGTCGAGGGCCCCGCGGGACACGAGCTGCGGAAGCCTGTCGCGGACCGCCCGCGTGGTCCTGCCGGTCGTCTTCACGACCGCCGCCTGCAGGTTCGTCGACGGCGTCCAGTCCTCGGTCGCGTCGAGGATCGCGGCGCTAATCGCGTCGGCGCGGATCTCCTCGCTCGCCTCCGCGAGTTGGGGGGCGAACGCGAGCGCGAGCGTCGCCTGGAGCCGGTCAAGCCGCTCGAGGACCTCGTCGCCAGCCATCACTTGGCTCCTTTCGTCGTGCTCTTCTTGCCAGCTCGGCGCTTGGACTTCGCCAACGTCACGTTCACGGTGCCCGGCGTGGTCCCGAGCAGATCGGCGATCCGCGTCGGCCCGAACCCCGCCTTACTGAACTCTCGGATCACGTCCGCCTGGCTCTCGAAACGCGATCGCACCTGCAGGGTGAGCAGGCGCACGATCTCCTCTTGAGCATCCACGGTCAGTTCGCCTTCGCGCGCTGGAGCGCCTTCCGCACCGCGCCCACGTTCTTACCTGTGATGATCGCGATGTCCTCTGCGTGGACCCCCGCCCGACCGAGCAGCACCTCGGTCTTCGCCATATCCTTATCGTTCTTGGCGCGCTGTTCCCGCTCACTCACTAGCAATGCCAGGATGCCGGCCAGCGAGGCCTCGGCCGAGATTGTCTGTTGGTCTTGTTTCTGCGCAGTGTCAGCCATTGGGACTCCTTGTCGATATTTGCTAGGGATCACAGTACAGGATCCCCCGGACATCCCTTAAATCATCGTGATGTCGCTCGACAGCTAAGTTAGCAAAGTCTACAGAGGCGTCCCACAGCGATGCAGCAGTTTGGCTCATCTTGCGCCGATTCGTGCCTAGACAGCTCGGAGTAGGCGCCGATCACGGCAGACCTCCGCACTTTGCGGGCTGTTATCGCTTCGCCGCTCTAGATCGTCCGCGCCGGCCGTGCGGGCTCGAGTTCGATCAAGTCGGTCTGGGCCTCCGCCCGCGTGTCGTAGGCGTTGAGGCAATGGTCGGCCATCGGCAGCTAAAGACCCATTGCGCCAAGGACATCCCTGGGAGTCCGAACACATCTACCTCCGTCCTGGGAGCGGAAAGAGGATGTGCGGGACCTGCAACCGCGAGCGGTCGAGGAATAGAAAAACCTAGCCGCTCTCGTAAGGCCCGGGTCTCAATAGGCGCAGATGTCCGCTTTGCATGGAGGCTGTCGCGCAAAGCCAGGCGAAAAGGGCAACGAGGGAGAGTGATCCCGTGCCCGACCGAGATCGGCCGCCCGATCTACGTGTCGCTCTCGCGCAAGGATTGGATCGGCGCGGTGCTCGCCGGCTCCTGGGAGGGGCGGCTCGGCGCGGGGGAGCGCGGCGCCGGGACCCTTGCCGCCGCCGCCGCGCTCGCGGTCGACGGCGGCGCGCTGATCCACCGCCTCCACGACGTCGCCACGCTCGACGCGATCAGGGTGGCGGGGCGGATCGCGTCCCGATCAGCGAGACCTTCCTGATCCCCCCGGAATCGAGAATTTAGCCTCCGGGGTCGATCCGAGTGACAGTGCCGTCGCCGGCATTTGCGACCCAGACGCTACCGGCGCCGGTAGCGATCCCGCTTGGGCGATCGCCGACGTCGATGGCCTGCCCGATCTGTCGGCCGGTGGCCGGGTCGATCACCGCCACGCCGGACTGCTGCTCGCTTCGAAGTGGTCGCGCCCCTCCGACCAACGTCGTCCAGACGCCACCCTCGCCGGCGGCGATCCGGACGGGGATCGCGGCATCCACCGCCACGGACTCCTCAGCGACCTCCGAGGTGCTCGGATCGATCCGGACGACCTCGATCTCGCCGGCAATCAGCTCGTCGCTCTTCGCCACCCACACGCCGTCGGTGTCAAGCGCGAGCGCGAGGACCTGCTCCTCTGCCACTGGAATCGGCGGGCCTGCCGCCCCGGAGGCGCTGTCGACTCGGCTGACGCTCCCGTCGCGCGTGTTGGCGACCCAGACCGCGCCGTCTCCGACCGCGACGTCAGTCGGGAACTCGCCGACGGCGATCGGATCGCCGACGACGTCCCCGCTCGCCGGGTCGATGCGGACGAGCCGGTTCGCGGCGGAGCTCGTCACCCACACCGAGCCCTCGCCGGCGGCAATGCCTCCCGGCTGGCTCACCCGAAGGTCCAGGCGGGTGCTCTTGCCGGTCGTCGGGTCAACGCGGGTGATCGAACCATCACCGCTCGCCACCCAGACGGCTCCCTCACCGATTGCGATCGATGCCAACCCTCCTGCGATCGGGATGCGCTCCTGCTTGCCGTCGGGTCGCTCAGGATCGAGCCGCAGCAACGATCCGGAATCGTCGACGAGCCAGACGCCGGACTCATCGGCGGCGATCGCGACCGGCGTGCCGCCGACCTCGATCGGCGGGTCGGCGCGCGGCGCCAGCGTGGCCGAAGCCGGCTCCGCATCAACCAAATCGCTGGGGTCACCGCCGCAGCCGCCGATCGCGAGCACGATCACGACGCCCGCCAGGGTCGCCGCCGACCTTCTCGGGCTTCGAACCGGCGCAAGAGGGCATTCGCGTCTGCGCCGATCCGGTGATCCGAACGAGCGGGGGCTTCGTTGGTGGATGGCAGGGACAAACTCTAGGAAAGGATTGGGCATGAGGCGGAGCGTAGTGAGGCCAGGGATGAAGTCAGGGATCGCGGTTGCGATGATCGCCGCAACGGCGATAGCGATCCCGCTCAGCAACGGCTCCAGCCACCGCGAGTCCCCGAACCTCCAGCTCGACCCGACCGCGGACAACACCGACACCTACGCGTTCACGGCCCCTGGCGCACCGGGTTCGATCACGGTCGTCGGCGATTGGATCCCGGGGCAGAACCCGGCCAACGGTCCGCTCTTCTTCCGCTTCGACGACCGGGCTCGCTACTACCTCAACTTCGACAACACCGGCGACGGCAAGGTGGACGTCCGCTACCGCTTCGACTTCGACACCAAGCTGGCCATCCCGAAGTCGAACCTCTACTCGAAGGAGAACGTCCAGGGCTTCTCCGATCCTGGCCTGAACGTACGTCAGACCTACGACGTCACCCGGGAGCGCTACGAGAACGGCAAGCGCAAGAGCAAGAAGAAGGTCGCGAACAACGTCCCCTCGCCGCCCTCCAACGCCGGACCGAAGACGTTCCCGAACTACCAGAACTTCGTGGACGCGTCGATCCACAAGCTTCCCGGCGGCGGCAAGGTGTTCGCCGGTCAGCGCGACGATCCGTTCTACCTCGACCTGGGGGCCACCTTCGACTCGATCAACCTGCGGGCCGGAACCGGCAACACCGGCCTGGGCAAGGACGACTTCTCGGGGATCTCGACCTCCGCGATCGTGCTCCAGCTCCCCGAGAAGGCGGTCACAAAGAACCGCAAGAAAGTCGCATCGATGGACGCCGGTAACGCCGTGGTGGGCGTCTGGAGCTCGACCGAGCGCAGACGCCTCGAGCTGACCAACAGGCGCTTCTCGGGAGGCTCACCGAGGAAGGTCGGCGGGAAGGCCAACAGGTGGGTGCAGGTCTCGCGACTGGGCAACCCGCTCGTCAACGAGCTGCTCGTCCCGATCGGGAAGAAGGACAAGTACAACCGCCTCTCACCGAACAGGGACCCGAAGTTCCTTCTGAAGTACGTCGAGACGCCTGAGCTGGCACGCGTGATCAACCGGCTGTTCCCGTTCGTCGGCGCGCCCACGCAGAACCGTGACGACCTCGTCCAGGCGGTGCTGAGTGGCATTCCGGGCCTGAACCAGCACTCCGGCAAGAACGCCGGGACCCCGGTGGACACGTTGAAGATCAATCTCGGCGTCCCTCCGGCAACCACCCCCAGCCGATTCGGGGTGATCGGCGGCGACAACGCCGGCTTCCCGAACGGCAGACGGCTCGAAGACGACGTGGCCGATATCGACATCGAGGTGGTGGCGGGGATCCTGGCATCACCATCGAACCCGCGCTCACGCGTGCTCGGGGACGGCGTGGACCGCAACGACAAGCGGTTCCTCCCCTCGTTCCCATACCTGGCAGGACCCGACTCAGGATTCAAATCGAACCCCAGCCAGCGGTTCGAGCCCGCGCACGCGCCGGCAGTCACCGGAACGCCGACGGGCGGCTAGACGGGGTCAGGTCGAACTCGACGGGACGCCGAGGGTCGAGAGCAACCGAATCGGATCACCGGCTCTCGCCCCGCGCTCATGGAACGCACGCTCCATCCCAGCCCGGTCCAGCTCCTGCGCTGGCTCGCGCCCCTCGCCGTCTTCGCGACCCTCCTTCTCCTCTTCGGCCTGCTCAACCGCTCCTCCGCCGGCGGAGCAGACCCCGCCTCCGCGCCTGCGGATCTCGCCTCTGCGGCGTCGGCGGGCGACACCGAGAGTCAGATCGCTCTGCTCCAGTCCGCGCTCGCGGAGGATCCGGCGGATGCTGCGAGCGCGGCCGCGCTCGGCAACGCCTATTACCAGCGAGCACGCGAAACCGGTGACGCCGCCTTCTACTCGCGAGCGGACGAGGCATTCGCTCAGTCGCTCGCGAACGACCCCGAGCAGGTCGCCGCCATCACCGGTCAGGCAACGCTCGCTCTCGCTCGCCATGATTTCGACTCGGCACTCGGGCTGGCCCAGCGCGCTCATTCGCTCGAGCCCGATCTGCTCGCCCCCTACCCGGCGCTATTCGATGCGCAACTCGAGCTCGGACGCTACGAGCAGGCGGCAGGCACCCTGGACAGGCTGATCAGCCTGAAGCCCACCCTCGCCGCCTACTCGCGGGTCTCCTACTTCCGTGAGCTCAACGGCGATCTTCCCGGAGCTCTGCAGGCGATGCGGTTCGCCGTTTCGGCCGGGTCGGGAAGCGGCGAGAACGCGGCATTCGTGCAGGCTCTTCAGGGCAAGCTTCAGGGCGATCTCGGCCGCTACGAGGAAGCGGAGGCGAGCTACCGCCTGGCACTCAGAACCGACCCCTCCTACCTCCCCGCTCTCGCCGGCCTGGCGAGCGTCGAGGCCGGGCACGGCGACTATGCTCAGGCGATTCGCCGTCTCGAGCGAGTGGTCGAGGCACTGCCGCTGCCCCAGTACGCGATCGCCCTCGGGGAGGCGGAGCAGGCCGCAGGAAGGACGGGTGCCGCGCGGGACGACTACGCCCTCGTCGGGGTCGAGACAAAGCTGCTGCAGGCGAACGGGTTCAATACCGACGTCGACCTCGCCCTCTACGAAGCCGACCATGGAAGCGCAGCGAAGGCGGTCACGTTTGCTCGCGAAGCGTGGCGCGCGGCTCCGAGCGTGCGTTCTGCGGACGCGCTCGCCTGGGCCTTGAGCGCTTCCGGCGACACAGCCGGGGCAACCCGCTTCTCAGCCGAGGCGATGAAGCTCGGCAGTCGCGACCCTTCCTTCCTCTACCACGCCGGAATGATTGCCCGGGCGGACGGGCGGATCGCGGACGCCAGGCGCCTGCTCGGCACCCTCGTCGTTCAAAGCCCGCGGTTCAACCCGCTCTTCGGCCCGCGCGCGCAGCGGGCGCTCGAGGGACTCGGATGAGGGCCCCCCGCGTTCTTTTCGCCTGCCTGGCGGCGATTCTCGCTACGAGCCTGCTGGCGAGCGCCGCGCAGGCGCACCCGCTCGGCAACTTCACGACGAATCAGCTCGCCCAGGTCACGATCGACCGCGACCAGGCGCAGGTCGACTACGTGCTCGACCAGGCCGAGATCCCGAGCTTCCAGCAACTGCAGAGCTTCAATGCCGACGGATTGGATCAGGTCCCCCCCGACGCACTGGCCGGCATCGAGGCCGAGATCCTGAGCGAGGTGCAGGCCGGCCTCGTCCTCAGCGCCGACGGCCAGCCCGTGCCACTCGGCGATGCCACCGACGTCGCACTGAGCTTCCCACCCGGTCAGGGTGGCTTGAGCACGACCCGCCTGGAGGCGAGCTTCGCCGCGCCGCTTCCCGCCACGACAACGGACGTCGAGCTTGTCAACGACGCGTTCGCCAACCGTCGCGGCTGGACCGCGATCGAGATCCTCCCCGGCGCCGAGACGTCGGTCGACTCCACGGTGCCTGCCAGCGACCCCACCGATGGTCTTCGCGTCTATCCGGTCGACCTTCGCTCGAGCCCACTGGACCAGCGCTCGGCGAGCTTCTCCGTAGCCGATGGCGACGGCGAGGTTTCGGCCCCCGCGGGGTTGGACGGCTCTGGCGTCACAGCCGACCGCTCCGGGGACGGGTTCGCCGACATCCTCACCAGCAGCGACACGAGCGGCATCCTGATCATCTTCCTGCTCGCCGCCGCCTTCGGCTGGGGCGCGCTGCATGCGCTCTCGCCCGGCCACGGCAAGGCGATGGTCGCCGGCTACCTCGTCGGCGCTCGCGGAACCCCCCGCCACGCCGTGATCCTCGGCATGACGGTGACGGCAACCCACACCGTCTCGGTCTTCCTGCTCGGCGCGATCACGCTTGCCGCCTCTCAATTCATCCTCCCCGAGGACCTCTATCCGTGGCTGACCATCGCCTCCGGCCTGATGGTCGTGTCGATCGGCCTCGCGGTGATGCGGTCGCGCTTTCTGCGCTGGCGGCAATTGCGCGCGGAGGCTACGGGCTCCGGCGTGGCGACGGCGAACCACGACCACGGCCATACCCACGCCCACGCCCACTCCCATGACCACGGGCATTCTCACTCCCACGACCACGGCGACGGGCACTCCCATTCCCACGGGGGGCACACGCACTCCCATGTGCCCGAAGGGCCGATCACGATGAAGTCGCTGATCGCGCTCGGCGTGTCCGGCGGGATCATTCCCTGCCCCTCGGCCCTGGTCGTCCTGATCGCGGCGATCTCTCAGCACCGCCTCGGCCTCGGCATGGTCCTGATCTTCGCGTTCAGCCTCGGGCTCGCCGCGGCGCTGGTGGCCGTCGGCCTGGTGGTCATCTACGGCGGTCGCGCGATCAAGCGCTTCCGACCCGAGAAGCGGCTCATCGGCGCCCGCTTCGCAGGTGCCCTGCCGGCGCTCTCCGCCTCGATCATCATCGTCGCGGGATTGCTGATCTCGCTCCGAGCCCTCCCGGAGCTGGGCCTGTGAGCGCGGCGCATTCAATCCTCGCCGGGCTCGACTTCTCGTGGCTCTTCGGGCCGGTGGAGCATGTCGACGAGTGGCTTGCCGGGCTCTTCGAGGGGGCACCGCTGCTGACTGCGCTCGGAATCGCGTTTCTGCTCGGCCTGCGCCATGCCTCCGACCCCGACCACCTGGTCGCCGTCACGTCCCTGATCGCCGCGGACCGCGATCAGGGCACAAGGCAGGCAACGCGGCTGGGGGCCTGGTGGGGACTTGGCCACGCACTGGCACTGCTGGTCATCGGAATTCCCCTGATCCTCCTTCAGGCCAGCCTTCCCGGATGGCTCGAGGCGGGCGCCGAGAAGGGGATCGGCCTGATCATTCTCCTGCTCGCCGCGCGCGTGGTCTGGAAATGGGTTCGGGGCGACTACCGGACCGGCGGTCATCTCCATTCCGCCGAGACGCCGCCGGCGGCCGCGACCACCGATGACCCTCACCACCATCTCCGTCGAGGCGACGAGGATCGATCACACGGCCACCGGGCCCTTCGAACCCCTCAGCAGGCCTTCGGGATCGGCCTCCTTCATGGTCTCGCCGGAACGGGCGCAGTCGTCGTGCTCTTGATCGCCGCAATGCCGAGTCAGGTCGAGGCGGTCCTCGCTTTGACCGTGTTCGCCCCGATGACGATCTTCTCCATGACAGCCCTGACCACAGCCTTCGCCTGGGTCCTGACCCGGCCTCTCGTGGAGCCGCTGTACCGGGCGATCCTGATCCCGTCGATGGGGGTCTTCGGAATCCTCTTCGGCCTCTGGTACATGGGCCTCACCTGAGGCGGAGCGCCGCACCGTGGGCCTCGGCCCCACTGCCGTCGCTCGTTACGTAAACCCCCATATACGTCCTTTTCGTAACGAACGTCCGAAGCGGGGTCGGCTCAGGTCGTAACTTGGACGGGACATGGCCGCCGACCCGACCCAAGCCCTCGACCTACCCTGGAGCTCGGTTTCTGGTCGCCTGACGGCCCGGCATGGAATTGAGCGGTCGAGACAGCTCCCACGAACGATCTGCGCCGAGAGCGCCGAAAGAGAAATGAGCGAACCTCACCTGGGAGCCGACGCGGACGAAAGGCGGGTGATCGCAGCGCTGCAAGATCCCACTTGACAACCGGCCCTCCTTCAAAGAGAAAGCGGTATTTCGGCCGGCGTCAACTGCATTCCGTTTCGTGGGCCGAGAGACATTTCGCCTACCCCGCCCCTAGTCGTGCCCAAGCGAAGCGCCAGATCGTGGTGGCCCTCCACAGTCGACCCTCGTGGGCTGCTGTCGAACGGCTTGTCGCTGTTCGCAGGGTTCAAGGCCGCCGCTCCTCATGTTACGGGCCTTTTCTTGGCCGCGCGGCGACGCACGTAGAGCTTCTCACGCAAAGTCATCGCGCCGGGGTGGCCTTTGCCGGGCCAAGGGGTGAGTAGCAGGAGCAATCGTGCATCGGATCTGGCCACGACCTCGTGTCGCTCGGTCGCCGCGAGTTCGACGAGCAGCCCGCTGCTGCCCAAAACGGGGTCGCCGGCAGCGCCCGCAAACTCGACGTCTCCGTCGAGAACCACAAACCACGCGCGCTCATGCACCTCGTGATCCGGGAGTCCCTCACCAGCCCGGAGGTCAAGGGCTATCGCGCGTGCCTCGGGCGTCGAGGAGAGGATCTCGGGCAGACGCGGCACGAGGTCAAGCCTCAGGATGTCCCAGCTCTTCACGCGGTCTCCTTTCTGGCGGCTTCAGGTGGGCGGCTTGCGGCTGAACGATTGACGGTAACCGGAGAACTCATGGTTTCGTTGCTCCCGCCGTAGCCGGAGTCCGACAGATCGGATACTCATCGCGCCATGTCCGCGCTCCTGCCCCGGCTCGGGCATGCAGAAGCCTGGCGCGCTGACTCTGCGGGGCCGTAAGAGAACGACCCACCCTCCGGGGTGGGTCGTTCTCTGGTCTTAAACGTGTTCGGGGCGGCGCTTTGAGCGCCGCCCCGTTCTTCGTCCCTACGACCTGAGCGGCGTGACCCCCTCGCGGCTCGGAAACCCGCTCGCAAGGCGGCTCAGCGTCAGAGCTCCGAGCAGGAGCCCGAAGTCGCGGAGGGCGATGTCGCCGTAGCCGCCGACGAGCAGCAGGCTGACGATGATGCCGCCGAGCCAGCTCGCGACCAGAAGGCCGCCGAAGCGGGGCGCGATCGCGACGGTCAGCCCGGCGATGATCTCCACCACGCCGACGATGTGCATCGCGTCTGCGGCGGTGCCGGGAATGATGTTGTTGAACTCGACGGCGAGGTAGCGAGTCCAATCGTCGGTGAGGACGTTGGCGAACTTGTCGATGCCGAACAGGATCGGCGCGACCGTGAACGCGATCCTTAGGAGCATGAAGGCCTGGGCGGCAGGGTCTCTGCGCAGCAGGTCCGCTCCGGGGATCGGGATCGGCCGCAGTGTGGCGGCGATGGTGCTCATGTTGGGTCTCCCTTCGAGAGCCTGGGTGTGACGACCGCAATCGGCGGTCGCTCGTCTTAGCGACTTGGCTGGCGAGGTCCTTACCTTGCGCTCGTTGCGGGGCGGTTGATCCCGGCTCCACACTGCGGAGCCCGTCGTCCCCAACCAGGGCGAATGCTCCAGGACGAGATCCCTGGCACAGTGACCCGAGAGACCCGCAGCTTGGTCTTGCGCTGTAGACGACGGCCGAGAACCCAGGGGAGCGAGACCCCTAGCCTCCGATCCCGTTCGAACAGCAGGATCCGGTCGGCAGGGTATTCGTCGAGCACATCTGTGATCGCGGCCAACTGCTCGGGATCGCCAACGCTGGCCCTGATGACCGGTAGACCGGCAGTTCGCAATTGCTCGACCAGCTCGGCAAGCTGTCGCTCGGCACAGGGTCGACTGGCGGTCGAGTCGCCGATCCACTCCAGGCGTCCGAGCTTCGCGGGCACGAGCAATGCGAACTCGGACGGATCGCTTTGATCGTGAGCGCTCAGCGCGTCGCTGACGGACTTGGGATCCAAGCTCCGGTCAGCCACCACCAGCACGCGTGGGAGCGTTGACCTCGAGCCGCTGGATCCTTCGATTCGCGAGTTCATGGATGCCTCCATCCGTCCGGGTTCCCAGCTTCAGCGACCGATCCCGGTCGGCTCTTACCCGAGGCCGGTAAGAATCGCGGTGGTCCGCGCGCAAAGTCCGGCGTGACGAACTTCGAGCACCTAGCCGCGGCCCGCCAATCTCCCTCCGGACGACCAGCCGAGGGGGGAGAAGGACTCCACTCCGTCCCGGTGCAGGCCGGTGGGCTGGACCGCCGCCGGGCCGAGCGTGCGGCACGCGAGCTCCTGCTGGCACTCGGAATCGACGTCGAGAATGAGAGCACGCGCGAGACGCCAGGGCGGATGGTCGACGTCTTCGAGGAGCTGCTCACGCCGATCAGCTTCAACCCCACCACGTTCCCCAACGACGGCGGCTACGACGAGCTCGTCGTCGCGAGGGCGATCCCGTTCCATTCGCTCTGCGAGCACCACCTGCTCCCTTTCGTCGGCGTGGCCCACGTCGGCTATCTGCCCGGGGAGCGGA
>JAABUR0100000194.1_pt1 | contig 142967 bp, 145 predicted proteins | sample 5560091 | NCBI WGS metagenome assembly JAABUR01 (sample SAMN10711879, study PRJNA513375) | rock metagenome | isolation source: Antarctica rocks | place: Antarctica: Victoria Land, University Valley sud | reverse complement strand
GCGACTCCCGGGCCGGGAATCCAAGGGCCACCTGCAGCAACAACTGTGAGGGCGACTCCCGGGCCGGTGGACCCCCACCAGGCGGCGGGGAGCGCAGGCTATCCACGGGATACAAGTGTGTGTCGTCGACTCTCGGCGTGCCGTTGGGCTCGGCGGGCAACCGACATCGGGTCGGCGACCAGCGCTCAGCTGTTGGCACTGGAGCCGGCGTGATGGGGTCGCAGCGGGGCCGAGAACGGCTTGGGGGCGGTCGACGCGTCCGCACGGGTGCGCCTCGGCCTTGCCGAGCCGCTCGCGCGGCCAGCGAGCCACCGCTAGCCGAGTGGGCCGTCGGCCGGCCCGTCCCGGCGCCGCGCCGCTGACCGCCATTCGGCGGGCCGGGTTGGTAGCCGAGGTGCCGTTACAGCCCGCCCCGGTTGTCCGCAGGGGGACGCCGTCGTAGGAAGGCAACAAACCCCGGCCACTGCAGCCAGGAGCGCCCGGCTGTGGTAATTGGTCACAGCCGCGGCGCGAGTTGGCGCCGAACCTGGTGCCCCAGCGTGAACCTCGCGGCAGGTCGGGGGTCCCCTGCAGCCTTTCCGCCTTCCCGGCAGTGGAGGGCGTTTACGGCGCCGGCATCGGGTGGCGCCTTGAGCGCCCGATGGACGGTTGTCCATCGAGGCCGGGCGCAATCGGCCTGCGACCAGCAGCCGACACGAGGGTTGTCCGAACAAGTGTCCCTGGTGAGCATCAAGGCGTACAGCAGCAGGCGAGGTGACCGATCTGATCGCCAGTCGATGATCTACTCGGGACAATGGGCGAAACGCCGCTCCAGGAGGTGCGCCGCCGCGCCCCCGGCCGGTGGCGACGGGCCCGTGCGGCTCTCATCGAGCCACTGACTGGGATCTGTGGCGGCCGGCCGGACGACGGGCGGGATTCGGACGGGTGCAGGCCGAGACGTCGGGCAACCCGACGGGCAACGGCGAGGGGGATCGTGCCGGTTGACCCGATCCGCGGAGGTGGACACGCCATGGTGGTTCCTGATCGGCAAGCCCATCACGTTGCCGGCCTGGTTCGGCTAACCGGCGACGGTCCAATGCATACCGCCCCAGCCTTGCCACACGGCACCCCGATCCCCCGTGACCGGGGGCCGAGCGTGCCGCCGCCGCTCCTGTCCATCGAGGACGTCGCTCATTATCTCGGGGTGTCTCCCCGGTGGGTGTATGGCCAGGTCCGCAGCGGCCGGTTGCCGGCCATGCTGATCGCCCGGTCATGGCGGCTCCGGCAGGAAAACGTCGACGGCTTTGTCGAGTCGTTCCGGAACGACATGCCCGACGCGCCTCCGTACTGACCGTGCCGGCTTCGCACGCGAGGATGGGCTGCGATGGCCAGGACACGCCTCCGGAGGGATGAGCCGCCGCCGCGGAGGACCGCGAGAGTCCTGCGCGGGTTGTTAGGGGCCGGGCTCGGCGCAGTGGACCTGCGCGCGGCCGCCATGACCAACCATGAGCTCTACGGCTTCTTCGGCGTCTCGATGTGGGTGGCGGACGCCGACCACTCCGTCCAGGGCCTCGAGCAGAGCAAGCTGGTCAAGTTCGACCGGTACTCTGAATTCACCGTGTCGGACCTGCTCGACCGTGGCCTTCAGCTATGGGCGACCGGACAGCAGCCGCACTACGATGTTGTCCACAGCGAGGCCGATGACGTCGAAGCGCTGGTCGATGCGCTGCTGGCCTCGCTGTACCGGATCCGGGTCAATTCGCACGTCGACCGGGAGGAGCAGTGAGGTGATCTACATCGACCTGCCGGCCGACCTAAACATGGAAGACGATGACGGCCGTAACGTGGCCCGCCTCGGGCAGGCCGTGAATCCGGATCGCGTGACGGTCGATGCGGTTCTAGTCGCCGGCGCGCCGCACGCATGGTCCTGGGTCGTCGTCGACGCCGTCGAGGACGGCTTCGTGTACTTCCGGCAGGTCAGTGCGCGCGAGGCCGGTCAGCGGGGATCGCTCGTCGCGCCGCTCCCGCGCCCCGCCTGAGCGGCATCCTCACCTCTGCGCCCGGTGACGGGTCTTGCGGAACGCCGCTAGGGCGCGGTCTCCCGCGTCGGGCAGCGTGCCGAGGTACTGCTGCGTCGTCGTGATCTGCCGGTGGCCGAGGCGCTCCTTGACTACCTGCAGGTCTGCACCGCCGGCCAACAGCCAGGACGCGTGCGCCGCGCGCAGGCCATGGAACGTCACCTTCCCGAACAGCCCCGCCGAGGTCACCGCCGGCAGCCACACCTTGCTGCGGAAGTTGTTGCGGGAGATCGGCGTGCCGGCCGCGCTCGTGAACAGCAGGTCCTCGTCGCGCACGCCGTAGCCGAGCATGTGCTCACGGATCAGGGTGACGGTCTCGGCTTCGATTTGTACGACACGGTGCTCGTCGTCCTTGGGGTAATCCTTGAAGAACAGGCCCTGGCCGGTAGGGCTGTTCTTCTTCGCCACCTCGACGACGGTGCGCCGTACGTGCACAGTGCGGGTCGGGAACTCGATGTCGCACGGGCGCAGCGCGACCAACTCGCCCCAGCGAAGACCGGTCTCGATGTCGAGCAGCACCATCGTCTGATACCGAGCGTCGATGCCGGCCAGGATCGCGTCGAACTCGTCGGGAGTGATGATCCGTTTCGGCTTGAGCACGACCTTGGGCAGCTCGGAGTGGGCGCACGGGTTGAACGGCACGACGCGGTCGATGACCGCGCGAGCGAAGACCTTGTGCAGCAGTGCGTGGTACTTGACCACCGAGCGGGGGCTCAGGGTGGCGGTCGCGTCGTTCACCCAGGACTGCACGGTGGATGCCGAGATGCGCTTCATCGGTAGATGTCCGAACCGCGGCATGAAGTGCTTGTCCAGGTAGTAGCGGTAGGCGGCGCGGGTGCTGACCTCCAGGTGCATGGTGGTGGGCCAGTAGTGTTCCTCGACGTACCTGACGAAGGTCGTCTTCGCCGACAGCGGAGAGACCCACTCGCCGCGCTCGGCCTCCACCTCGCGGGTGCGCGCGACCTTCTCCGCTTGACGCCTGCTGCCGAACCCGCCTTCTTCGTGATACCGGCCATCGGATCCGAGGTAGACCCCATACCAGCGAACCGTCCCGGTGCTCAGCCGCTTCTTGCGTGCGTACGCCATGCCGGCCCCTTCGACGAAGATGATCTCCGTTCCAGATCCGTTCCAGGAAACTCGGTGCGTCCCGAGAGCAGTCGAAGCCGGTCGGTGCTAGCATGACTTCGCCTCTGACCTGCGCAAACACCGACATAGTCCCACCTCGCGTGGGTGCTGTCTATGCGCCTACTTGTCGCTCATAACCCAGAGGTCGCAGGTTCAAATCCTGCCCCCGCTACCAGAAGATGCAGGTGAGGGACTTGATCGCCAGGGATGGTGATCAAGCCCCTCGTCCTGTCGTTCGCTTCTCGTAAGCAGTCGTGCTCACACTCGCGGGCCGTCGCGGATGTCGTCCGGACGCCATGGCCTCTGGGTCGCAGCGCATGCCTGACCCCAGGCTCGATGGAGAATGTCCCCGTGAGCGATCAAGCCCTGGACGGGCTCGTCGATGACGATGACGACGGTGCGCCTGACTCGGTCGGGGCGGACGCGGCCGGCATACCCCCGTGAACCGGCCTAGCGGACCGCGGGACGCCGAGAGTCAGGCAGGCAAGCTCCCTTGCCTGCGGTCGCCAGACAAGGTACATTGTCGCAGTGCGTATCGGTGCACCGGCGCGCAAGCACTAGCCTCGCCGACGCCGAGATCCGGCACGCCGTGCGTAACGCGACGCGTCTGGTCGTGATGGACGACGAGCTCACCCTGCTGATCGGGCCATCCACCGAAGGATCGATGCTCGAGTCGCTGTGCTCGACCTCGACGGTGACGACCCCGTCGTGATCCATGCGATGCCGCTACGACCGAAGTTCTACCGGTTCCTCAGGTGAGGAGGTGATCAGCATGCGACACACAGAGGAAGAGATCGAGCAGGCCGCGAAGCGGTTCGAGCAGCTGGCCGAGGCACTCGACCCGCCGACCGTCGAGGCGCTTCGTACGGATGATCTACGTGCGGTCGCCGTGGCCTCCGAAGCGGTCCGCGTGGACGAGGCCCGGCTGCGCGAGGCCGTGGAGGTTTCCCGTGCCCAAGGCCGATCCTGGAACCAGATCGCCGTGGCACTGGGGGTTTCCCGACAGGCGGCGAGGCAGCGGTTCGCCGAGAAGATGCACTCCGAGCCGTGATCGGGTGTATCTCGTGATCCACGTCTTGCCCGACCGTTACCGCAGGAGAGACCGATGACCGACAAGCACGTCCTCGGGTCCGACATCGACCTCGACGTGGAGGTCGTGCGGGACGAGAAGGGTCGGCGGATCACCGAGGCCCGGGCGCAGCGGCTCGCCGAGGAGGCGTTGGCCAGGCCGGAGTCGGCCGTCCCTCGCTCACGGCCCCGGGGGCCCGGTCCTCGGAGGTCAAGGCGAGGGTGCCCGCCGAGCTGAAGCACCGGCTGGAGCGGGAAGCGAAACGCTGCGGCGCGACCACATCGACGCTGATCCGCGACGCGTTCGATCGCTACCTGCGCGGTGCCTGATCGCCGACCATGACGTCACCGTCGCGTAAGCAGAGGACGTCCTGCGCGAGATGGCGCAGGGCGGGGTTACCCGGCGCGTTCCTCGAGCACGCGATCCTCGCTGGCGGGGCCTGGTACTCGACGGGCATCGAGGCCAGGGATGGTCGCTTGGGCAGCTGTGCCAAGCGGGGAAGCCCAGGATGAGTCAGTCGGACGTCCGACCGCAGGGCGTCGGGGCGTGCGTCCGGTCAAGGTGGCCGGTCTACGGGAACGCGGGTCATGCTCCGCGGTCATCGCACCCGGCGGACGTTCAGGCTCTGATGCGCTTCGTTTCATAGGCCCACATGGCGATCTCGACTCGGTTCCTCGTGCCGAGCTTGTTCATGAGGCTCGTGAGGTGGGTCTTGACGGTGCTGAGACTGATGTGGAGTTCGTTGGCGATCTCGGCGTTGGTCAGCCCCCGAGCGACGGTGATCAAGACCTCCTCCTCCCGCGCGGTGAGGGGTTCGATCGGCTGGGCCGGCGGCTGGCTGGTGCGTACGTCCGCGAACGCAGCCAGCAGGCGCACCGTGACGTTCGGAGCGATCAGTGCCTCACCGTTGGCGGCCGCATGGATCGCCTGGGTGAGCAGCTCAGGTCCTGCGTCCTTGAGGAGGAATCCACGGGCGCCCGCCTTGAGCGCGCCGTGGACGTACTCGTCGAGGTCGAACGTCGTGATGACCACCACCGCGAGCGGATCCTCGACGTCCGGCCCGGCCAGCGCGCGCGTCGCCTCGAGCCCGTTGAGCTGGGGCATGCGGATGTCGAACAGGCACACGTCGGGACGCAGCTCGCGAGCGAGGGAGACGGCTTCCCGGCCGTCGCGCGCCTCGCCGACTACGTCGATGTCGGGCTGGGCATCGAGGATCATCCGCAGCCCGGTCCGGACGAGCTCCTGGTCGTCGGCGACGAGTACGCGGATGCTCATCGGCTCGGCCCAGCCCGAGGAAGCACCACGTCGACCACCCAGCCATGGTCGGGCCTGGGGCCGGCCGCGAGGGTCCCGCCGAGGAGTGCCGCCCGCTCCGTCATCCCGACGACGCCGTAGCCGGCAGCGACGCCGGACGCGTGTACCGCATCGCCATCGTCGCTAACCGTCAGCCGTACGGCGTCCTCGTCTCCGACGACCTGTACGTCGATCCGGGTGGCGTTGCGTGCGTGCCGCAGCGCGTTCGTCACCGATTCCTGGGCGATGCGGTACGTGGCTGACCCGACCGCCGGACTGAGCTCGTGGAAGTCGCCCGTGAGGCGCACCTGCACCCGTGGCTCGTCGTCCACGCTCCGCGCGAGCCGCTCGATGTCGGCAAGGCTGTTCTGCAGGGCCGGGTCGGCATCCTCGCGATCGCGGAGTGCGCCCACCATGGCCCGCATCTCGGCGAGGGTACGGGAGCCTTCCTCCTCGATGACCTTCAGCGCATCGATCGCCGCCACCGGTTCCGACGTAGCGACCACACGTCCCGCCTGCGCCCTGACGACCATCGCCGAGACGTGGTGCGCCACGGTGTCATGCAGCTCGCGCGCGAGCTGCGCGCGCTCGCGCAACCTCGCTTGCTCGATGTCGCGAGTTCGCGACGTCGTCCAGAAGCGGACCAAGGCTCCGAGAAGTGCGGGGAACATGAGGAACACGAAGCCTGCCGCCGCTTCGCCGAAGCCGTTGAAGTCGCTCGCGATCCCGAGCAGGCCGGCGACCACGATGATCGGCAACCCGATGATGACCTCGCGACCAGACCCCCATCGAAACAACGAGTAGGGGACAAGTAGCACATAGACCATCGTGTCCAGCCCTACGGATGTTGCCGGAAGCTCGATCAGCGTGGCGAGATTCAGCACGATGACCGCGCCGAAGACCACGGCGACGACGGGAAGTGGGTGCGTCCGCCGCCACAGCAGCGGAAACACCAACGCCAGCGCCAGTACGAGCGCTACCGGGCGCCACGCGACGTCCGTACGAATAGTGCCTTCGAGTGCGGCCGTGAGCACCAGGACGGCGACCAGCGCCCAGTCCCGCCAGACACGTGCCGGTGGATGCGGAGCGCGGGGCTCCGCCCACAGGGCCCTGACCGTGTTGCTGATCATGTCACGAGCCTAAGGAACGGCTGGCATTCCGCCTCGGCCAAAAGGACCAGACGCGCACCCTTCCGGAGAACGGGAAGCCGGCCGCCCCTGCGGCCGATGTGCACTCCGGGTCGCGTTGCCACCGTGACGGACATGGCAGTCGCGCTGCCGCCGTCGATCTGGAGGACGACCGATGATGTCGCAGTCTCTGCACCGTCTGGGCCGCTCGGCTGCCCGCCGCCCGTGGGTCGTGATCGGGTCCTGGCTGGTCCTGACCCTCGTCGTCGTGGGGGCTTCCAGCGCCTTCGGTCACCGTCTCAAGGACTCCCTGCAGGTGCCGGGACTCGACTCACAGCAGGCGAGCGAGCTGATGGCCGCCGCCGGTACGGGTGGGGCCGGCCTGACGGCTCAGGTGGTCGTGACTCCGCTCGACGACGACTCGACGTTCTTCGGCTCAGCGGAGGCAAGGTCTGCGCTCGCGCAGGTGCAGGCCGGTGCCGCCGCACTGCCCCACGTCCTCAGAACGACTGATCCGGCGGGTGCGCTGGCCTCCGGTCCCGAGGTCGCCGTGCATCGCGGTGACGTGTCGGCAGACGGACGCGTCGCTCTTCTCAGGCTGCAGTACCCGCTCGTGGACGAGCTCTCAGCCGAGGACCTCAGCAACCTCGAGGCGTTCGGTGCGGAGGCAGCGGCGGGGTCGCCGCTGCGGATCGAGATGGGTGGCGACCTCTACTTCGCGTTCGAGCAGTCGCAGCCCCGTCTGGCCGAGCTCATCGGCCTGCTCGTTGCGGCGCTCATCCTCTTTCTCGCCTTCGGGTCCCTGGTCGCGACGGCCCTCCCGCTCGGCACGGCCCTGCTCGGACTCGCCGTCGGTGTCAGCTCCATGTCGCTCATCGCCAACGTCATCGACATCCCGAGCTGGGCGCCGGTCCTCGGGGCCATGGTTGGGCTGGGCGTGGGAATCGACTACGCCTTGTTCATCGTGAGCCGGCACCGTGACTACCTCGCTCGCGGCCTGCCGGTCGAGGAGTCGGTCGGCTCGGCGCTGGCCAGGGCCGGCAAGCCGGTGGTGGTCGCCGGCGGCATCGTCGTCGTGGCGATCCTCGGGCTCGTCGTGGCCGGCGTCCCGTTCATGACTGCGGGTGGGATTGCGGTTTCGGTCGTGGTCCTCGTCATGGTGTGCGCCTCGATCACGCTGCTGCCGGCGTTCCTGGGCCTTGTCGGGCATCGCATCAACCGGCGCGGGCGGCGTCCCGGGCGCGGCAGCGTCAACGCTCCGGACAACCCAGGCTGGTCGAGGTGGATCCGGCACGTGACCCGCAAGCCTTGGCCCTACGCGGTGGGTGTCACCGCGTTGCTGCTCGCTCTCGCCGCCCCCGTGGTGGCGCTGCGCGCGGGCATCCCCGACGACGGTGCGCTGCCCGAGGGCCGTACCGAGCGCCAGGCCTACGACCTCGTGGCCCAGGGGTTCGGTCCGGGGAGCAACGGCCCGGTGGTGGTTGCGGTCGACATGGCCGGCGATCCAGCCGTGGTCCAGGCTCTTGTGGAGGCGGTCAGGGCCGACCCCGGGATCGCTTCCGTGGGTGCCCCCGAGGTGCACCCCGACGCCGGTGTGGCTGTCGTGGTCGCGATCCCGACGACGGGGCCGCAGGACGCCGCCACGCACGAGACGGTCGAGCGGTTGCGTGCGGACGTGCTGCCCACCGTCCTCGCCGGCAGCCCCGCGCGGGCCCACGTCGGTGGTCAGACGGCGAACTTCGCCGACGTCGGGGCACGCGTCAACGAACGTCTCCCGGTGCTGATCGCCGCGGTGCTCGGGATGTCGTTCGTCCTGCTGATGCTGGTCTTTCGGTCGGTGCTGGTGCCGCTCAAGGCCGTGGTCCTCAACCTGCTCAGCATCGGTGCGGCGTACGGCGTGATGGTCATGGTGTTCCAGTGGGGTTGGGCCGCCGGTCTCATCGGTCTCGAGTCGACCGTGCCGATCGTCTCCTTCATCCCGATGTTCATGTTCGCGATCCTCTTCGGTCTCTCCATGGACTACGAGGTGTTCCTGTTGTCGCGGGTGCGCGAGGAGTACGTCGCCACGGGCGACAACCAGACGTCGATCGTCAACGGCATCGCCTCGACGGGGCGGGTCATCACGTCGGCTGCGCTCATCATGATCTCGGTGTTCTTCTCCTTCGTCCTCGGTGAGGACGCGGCCACGAAGATGTTCGGCCTCGGCCTGGCCACGGCAATCTTCGTGGACGCCACCCTCGTCCGCATGGTGCTCGTGCCGGCGACCATGACCCTCCTCGGCGACGCCAACTGGTGGATCCCGGGGTGGCTCGACCGACGGCTCCCGAGCGTGGGCGACGAGGCGGGGGAGCTGGCATCGGATCAGCTGGTCGCGCTCCCTTCGTGATCCTGCGGACCCCGGTGACGCACGGGATGGGAGGTTGCCGCCAAGCACGGCGGGCGGCACGTCGGGGAGTTCGTGGTTCGTGCCCCACGCCCCCTCGACCCTGTGCCATCGACTTCACGGGCCTAGGCTGTCGGGCAGCGGTGGCATCCTCGCAGCATGAGCCTGCTCGACATGAATCGTCGCCAGCTCGCGGCTGCCCGCGCCGGCGCGGCCAAGGAGCAGACGGCGGTCGCCAAGGCTTCCACCGAGATCGCGAAGAAGTCGTCGCAGCTGTCGCGCACCAAGAGCGACTTGCAGCGATCAGCTCTGGCGAAGCAACTGGAATCTCTCGAGAAGAAGCGGGCGGCCTCACAAACGCGGCTCGGGAAACACATGACCGACGCCGCGCGCCTGGAGCGGAAGGTGGCGGACGAGGAGCGACGGCAGGCTCGCCGGCTGCAGTCGGCGGCGCTCCGGCCGCACGCCGTCGTCCTCGAGCAGGTCCAGGTCCTCGTTGCAGCGGATCACGCCCCGCGCGAGCACGACGTCTACCTCTGCCACGCGAGCCCCGACAAGCCGGCCGCGCGGATGCTGCGGGAGGCGCTGGAGGAGCGCGAGCTGAACGTCTGGTTTGACGAGACCCGGCTGGTACTGGGTGAGTCACAGTCCATTCAGATGGACCGCGGGATCGCATCGTCCCGCGTCGGCGTCGTCCTCGTGACGCCGGCCTTTCTTAAGGGCCGCAGGTGGACGGAACGGGAGCTAGGGGCGATGTTCAGCACGGACAGGCGCGTTATCCCAGTCGCCCACGGCGCGACCTTCGATGAGCTCGCTGCCTATAGCCCGTTCCTGGCCGACCGAGCCGGGCTGACGCTCGACGACGGTGTTGCGGTGGTGGCGGACGCCATCGCCGCCGCCTTGGTCGGCTGACGGAAGAACCTCATCCTGCCCAGCGTGCGGGCTACCTCATCGCGCACTCGTTCGGCGGGGATGCTCTACGGCGTGGGCAGCCGCCTGGATGGTGCCGTCCGGATGGACCTCCGGCAATCCTCCCACGGCCGGGTGCCCGGTAGGTTCGGGTCCGTGGAAGCGGTGCATCTCGCGGCCGAGCAACGCGCTCGCACGCTCATCGACCGGCAGCTGACTGACGCCGGCTGGTCGGTGCAGAGCCGATCCGAGCTCAACCTCTTCGCGACCCAGGGCGTCGCCGTCCGCGAGGTGATCATGGCCGCCGGGCATGGACGCGCCGACTATCTCCTGTACGTGGACCAGCGGGCGGTGGGCGTGATCGAGGCGAAGCCCGAGGGGACGCCCTTGTCGGGTGTGGAGTGGCAGTCCGCGATGTACGCCGAGGGCCTCCCAGCGGAGGTTCGGCTCAAGGCAGTGACCGTCGAGGGCAGGCTTCCGTTCGTGTTCGAGGCTTCGGGTTCGGAGACGCACCTGACCAACGGCTTCGACCCCGATCCGAGGGCACGACGGGTGTTCGCCTGCCCACGGCCTGAGACGTTGGCACGGGTGTTGCGTGATGCCGACGCGGACCCGACGGCGCCGACGTGGCGGGCCAAGGTCAGCCGGATGCCCGCGCTGATCACCATCGGCCTGCGCCCCGCCCAGATCGAGGCGGTCACCGGGATCGAACGCAGCCTGGCCGAGCAGCGCTTCGACCGGTCCCTGGTGCAGATGGCCACCGGCGCAGGCAAGACGTTCACCGCCGTGACGTCGTCGTACCGGCTGCTCAAGCACGGTGGGTTCCGGCGCGTGCTCTTCCTGGTCGACCGCAACAACCTCGGTGACCAGACGCTGCGGGAGTTCCAGAACTACGCCACCCCCGACGACGGGCGCAGGTTCACCGAGCTCTATAACGTCGACAAGCTCACCGGCGCCGGCATGGTCGGCTCCTCCCACGTGGTCATCTCGACGATCCAGCGCGTGTACGCCGCGCTGCGCGGTCAGCAGGTCGCCGACGTCGACGACCCGGGCATCGACGACTACATCCCGGCCGCCCCGGTCGAGGTGATCTACAACGCGCAGATGCCGCCGGAGGCGTTCGACCTAGTCATCGTCGATGAGGCCCACCGATCGATCTACGGGGTCTGGCGCGGGGTGCTGGAGTACTTCGACGCGCACATCGTCGGGCTCACCGCGACACCGGTGAAGCAGACGTTCGGCTTCTTCCAGCAGAACCTGGTCGCGGAGTACACCTATGCCCAGTCCGTTGCCGACAACGTCAACGTCGACTTCGACGTCTACCGCATCCGGACCCAGATCACCGACCAGGGATCCACCGTCGACGCCGGCACGATCGTCCCGGTGCGCGACCGCCGCACCCGCCGCGAGCGTTACGAGGCCCTCGACGACGACCTGTCCTACACCGCCACCCAGCTCGACCGGGCGGTCACGGCACGCTCGCAGATCCGGCTCGTGCTGGAGACATTCCGGGACCGGCTGTTCACCGAGATCTTCCCGGGTCGCTCGACCGTGCCGAAGACGCTGATCTTCGCCAAGGACGACAACCATGCGGAGGAGGTGCTCACCCTCGCGCGTGAGGTGTTCGGCAAGGGCAACGACTTCGCCGCCAAGATCACCTACAGCGCCCGCGACCCGAAGGGCCTGCTGCAGCAGTTCCGGACTTCCCCCAGCCTGCGTATCGCGGTCACCGTCGACATGATCGCGACGGGTACGGACGTCAAGCCGCTGGAGTGCGTGTTCTTCCTGCGTGACGTGCGCTCCGCGTCGTACTTCGAGCAGATGAAGGGCCGAGGCGCCCGCACCATCAGCAACGCCGACTTCCAATCCGTCACCCCCGACGCGGCGACCAAGACTCGCTTCGTGCTCGTCGACGCGATCGGGGTCACCGAGCACGACTACGTCGATGCGAGCCCGCTGGAGCGAGTGAGGGGCGTCTCGCTGAAGAAGCTGCTCGACAAGGCCGCGAGCCTCACGCTCACCGAGGACGAGACGGCGACCCTCGCCTCTCGACTGGCCAAGCTCGAGCTGCAGCTCACGCCCGCCGAACGGGAGGAGCTGGACACGGTCGCCGGCAGCCCGCTGAAGGACGTCGTACGGGAGCTCGTCGCAGCCGTCGACCCCGACGTCCAGTCGCAGGCCACCGCCCAGGCACCTCTCGTCGAAGGCGTCGTCGACGCTTCGGCTGCTGTGCAGCGGCTGCTCGACGACGCCGTCCGCCCGCTGGCGGCGAACCCCTCCCTTCGGCAGCGGATCCTGGAGCTGCGGGCCAGCCACGACCAAGTCATCGACGAGGTCAGTGTCGACGTGCTACTCGACGCCCGCGGGGTCGTCGATGTCGAGCGGGCGAAGTCCGTCGTCACGTCGTGGCGCGCGTACCTCGAGGAGCACCGCGACGAGATCGCGGCACTGCATGTTCTTTACTCCCAGCCGCGGTCGGCTCGGGTCTCCTTTGCGGAACTGCGCGAGCTGGCCGAACGCATCCACCGCCCGCCGTACAACTGGACGCCCGACCTGATCTGGAGCGCCTACGCGGCGATCGAGGTCGACAAGGTCCGGCGCGCCGATCGACACACCGTCACGGATCTCGTCTCGCTCGTGCGCTTCGCGCTCGGGACCGACGACGAGCTCGTCCCCTACGCCAGCAAGGTCGAGGAGCGGTACGCCGGCTGGCTCGCGCAACAGGCCCAGGCCGGCGCCGCGTTCACCGAGCAGCAGCGCTGGTGGCTCGACCGCATCGCCGACGTCATCGCGATCTCTGCCGGCGTGACCGCCGACGACCTCGACAACGCACCGTTCACCGAACGCGGGGGAGTCGATGGCGCCGTCCGCGATCTCGGCCGCGAGGCGGGTCGCTACCTGAAGCAGCTCAATAAGGAGTTGACCGCCTGACGGTCAGCGGTGACGTTCGCGCGGCTTGGGCCGCTGATCGCGCTCGATGTAGGTAATCAGCTTGGGGTCTGGCTGGTACGGGGGAGGTGGCGGGACCTGGGGGGCCGGACTCGGAGCAGGGGCGTCCTTCGGCGGCGCGGTGCTGTCAGCCATGGTGTCCTCCCACGATGATGCCTGCCGCCAGGATAACCGCACCGGCACCTAGAAGCAGGACGGAAAGCCTCAACAGTCGGGCCTTGTGCTCAAGCTCTGACGAGCCTGTCTGGATCATGGCCAGCTGGGTGTCGTGCAACCGTAGCCTGGTGAAGTCCACGTCGGCCCGCAGGTATGCCCGCAGCTCTCCGACATCCAGGACGGGCAGCTTTCGAGGGAAGAACGCAGTTGCGGCGACGATCGCGGAGAGCCCGAGATCGATCACACTGGCATCGCGGAACCAGTTGCTCACCTGTGATGACAGGGCGATCAACGCAGCGGCGAAACCGAGGACGATGCCGGCCTTGGAGTCCAGCGCATCGAAGTGGCTGAGCTGCGCTGTGCGCTCCTGCCGAACAGTGTCCAAGAGCAGGTCCAGGGAATCCATCATCGAAGCGTGTCTGTTGGGTCTGACACAACGGGGGAGTGCCTACTCATGCAGGTGTCCGTCGGACCAGTGCGCGAGACTGCGTCCATGCTCCGCCCGGCTGACGCTCCGGTGATCACGCAGCAGGCTTTGGTCGGTGCCTCGTTCAACGCGCGGCAGGGGCGGTGGCGCGGCCGTATCGCCGACGTCGTCGCCGCCTCCGCCGGTGTGACTGCCGAGGACCTCGACAACGCACCCTTCACCGAGCGGGGAGGGGTTGACGGCGCGATCCGCGACCTCGGCAGCGAAGCAGCCACCTACCTCGCTCAGCTGGACGGGAGCTGACCACATGACGTCACTCGGGTGGCGCGTCGCCAGTCTCGGCGATCTCGTCAGCCTCGTGGCGGGGTCCACGCCGAAGGGATTGATTGAACATCTGATCGACGGCCCGGCACCGATCGGCAACATTCCCTTCTTCAAGGTCGGGGACATGAACCTCGATCCGGTCTACTTAGGCGACGCCCGCGTCTCACTGTCTAGAGATGCCGCGCAGAGGCTGAACATGCGCGTCGTGCCCGAGGGCGCTGTGGTCTTTCCCAAGGCTGGCGGGGCGATCGCTACGAACAAGAAGCGCGTCGTTGCCGCTCCTGGGGCCATCGACCTGAACTGTATGGCGGCCGTTCCCGGACGGGACATCGATGGTCGCTTCCTCAGGCTTTGGTTCGAGTCCATCGACCTAAGCAGGCTTTCCGACGGATCAGTTCTGCCACAGCTGTCGAAGAAGACGATGGCGAATGTTCCTGTCCTGCTGCCCCCACTCGAGGAACAGCGGCGGATCGTCGAGATCCTCGAAGATCACCTCTCGCGCCTCGACGCAGCATCCACCTACCTCGAATCGGCAGGTGCCAGACAAGCAAGGCTCGTCGATCGTTATCTGTCGGCCGCAGTTGCGGCGCTGAGTCCGCGAGCATGGCCGGTCGCGGAGTTGCTCAGTCAGCCGCTGATCAATGGCCGTTCGGTCCCAACGGCCGATGCGGGCTTTCCCGTGTTGCGCCTGACGGCCTTGCAGGAGGGAAGGATCGATCTCACTGCTCGCAAGACGGGTGCATGGACCGCGAGCGAGGCGGCGCCGTTCCTCGTACGTGAGCGCGACTTCCTCATCGCTCGCGGCAACGGGTCACTGCGGCTCGTGGGACGCGGAGGGCTCGTGGTGACGGAGCCGGATCCTGTGGCTTTTCCCGACACTCTGATTCGTATCCGGACGCAGCCAGACATGGTTCACCCCGAGTTCCTTGCGCTCGTGTGGAATGGGTCGGAGGTTCGACGACAGATCGAGGCGGCTGCCAAGACGACGGCGGGCATCTACAAGATCAACCAAAAGGACGTTGAGCGTGTTGTCCTGCCCTTGCCGACCCTGACGCAGCAGACAAATCTCGCTGCTGATGTCTCGGCCTTCCAGGATTTTGTTGAACGCCTCGATCGGGCGCGCACCGCGTCGGTCGCTCGCGGCCAAGCCCTGCGTCGGGCGCTTCTCGCTGCCGCCTTCTCGGGGCGGCTGATCGGTCGTTCGACTGATGCCGAGGTCGTCGAGGAACTTGCCAGTGTCTGACGCCCAGCTCGGTCGCGAGTTTCGCAAGGCGTTCGCCCGCCGACCGATCGAGGCGATGGCGGATCGGCGGTCGTTCGACCGAGGGCTGCTCTACGCCGCCAACGGCCGGGTCGGCAAGCCCGCGGCCACCGAGTCGAGCGTGAAGGCGAAGGTGCGTGGCTCCTCGTCGTACCAGGTGAAGCTCTGGCTCGACGATGGGCAAGCGGCGTTCGACTGCTCGTGCCCGGTCGGGGTGGAGGGCAGGTTCTGCAAGCACGTGGTCGCGGTTGCGTTGGTGGTGACTAATGCCGTGGCCGATCCGGGGCAGCGGGCCGAGGCCGTGATCGACATCCGGGCGTACCTTGCCGGTCTGGACCAGGACGCGCTGGTGGACCTTCTCGTCGAGCGCGCGGCCGAGGACGACGTGTTCGACGCGAGGCTGCGGATGTCCGCCGCGCGAGCGACGGCCGGGCCCCCGCCGATCGCGATCTTCCGGCACGCCCTCGACGAGGCGTTCGTCGTCCATGACTACGTCGACTACCGCCACATGTACGACTACGCGAGCACCATCGACTCCGCCCTGGACTCGCTGCAGGAGCTGCTCGACGACGGCCACGCGGAGGCGGTCATCACGCTCGCTGAACACGCCATCGACAGGGCCGAGGACGCGGTCGGCTACGTCGATGACTCCGACGGCTACATGTCCGGCATCGCCGAACGGCTGCAGGACCTGCACCGCGACGCCTGCGCGGCGGCCAAGCCGGAGCCCGTCGCGCTGGCCCGCACGCTCTTCGAGCGGGAGCGGCATTCCGGCGATCTCGACGTCTTCCATGACGCCGCAGCCACCTACGCCGAGGTCCTCGGAGCAGAGGGCATTGCCGAGTACCGGCGGCTGGCGCAGGCGGAGTGGGATGCCCTGCCACCTCTGGGACCGGGGCAGCAGGAGCGCAGCTATTCGTCACGACGATTCCGGATCACGCAGATCATGGAGACGCTGGCGGAGCTGACCGGCGATGTCGATGCCGTGGCAGAGGTGCTCGCCCGCGATCAGTCGTCGGCCTACCAGTTCGTCCGGCTCGCCGAGCTCTACCGCAACGCGGGACGGTACGACGACGCGCTGGGGTGGGCGGAGAAGGGGTTAGCACTGCACGGCGGGTCGGACCCGCGACTGCTCAACGCTGCCGCCGAGGAGTACCACCGGGCCGGGCGGGGTGCGGACGCCGTACGGATCGCGTGGGAGGCGTACGACGCCTCGCCGGACTTGCGCACCTACCGCCAGGTCTCGGAGCACGCGACGCGAGCCGGCCTCTGGCCGGACTGGCACGACAAGGCCATCACGTTGTTGCGAGAGCGCATCGCACAGGCCCGACGCAAGCCCGATCGAGGCCGCGCGAGTCAGTGGGCGGTGCGGGAACCCGACAATTCAACGCTGGTCGAAGTGCTCCTCCACGATGGGAAGGTCGATCGGGCCTGGGCGGAGGCCGGCGCGGCCGGGTGCCGGCGAGACCTCTGGCTCGAGCTGGCTCGTCGACGGGAACGGGAGCACCCGCTCGAGGCCATTCCCATCTGGCAGGGCGAGATCGACCGCGTCATCGATGCCAAGAACAACCACGCGTACGCCGAGGCGGTCGATCTCATCGTCCATGTTCGACGGCTGCTGATCGCCGCGGACCGCGAGGCAGACTTCGCGCCGTACGTCGCGAAGCTGCGGACGGCCCACAAGCCCAAGCGGAACCTCATGAAGCTGTTCGACGAGCGGAGCTGGTAGGTGTCTGACGCGAGACGACTGGTCGACAAGCTGTGGTCGTACTGCAACGTGCTGCGCGACGACGGCGTCTCGACGATCGAGTACACCGAGCAGCTGACGTACCTGCTGTTCCTGAAGATGGCGCACGAGCGGGAGACGCGGCCGCTGAGGCCGGAGCGGATCGTGCCGCCGGAGTGCTCGTGGGAGCGGCTGCTGGACAGCGACGGCGACGAGCTGGAGGTGACCTACCGGCACATCCTCGAGCGGCTCGCCCGCCAGCCGGGGACGCTCGGTGTGGTGTTTCGCAAGGCGCAGAACCGCATCCAGGACCCGGCGAAGCTCAAGCGACTGATCGTGGACCTGATCGACAAGGAGAACTGGTCGGCGGCCGGCGTCGACATCAAGGGTGACGCCTATGAGGAGCTGTTGAGCAAGGGCGCCGAGGACATCAAGTCCGGTGCCGGGCAGTACTTCACGCCTCGCGCGCTGATCAAGGCCATCGTCGACTGCATCGACCCTTCTGTCGCCGACACTGTCGTCGACCCGGCCGCCGGGACGGGCGGCTTCCTGCTCGTCGCTCATGAACACGCCGCACGCGACGCCGAGGACCTGAACCCGGATCAGCGGGCACACCTGCGTGACGGATTCGTACGGGGAACGGAGCTGGTCGACGGCACGGCAAGGCTGGCGGCGATGAACCTGCTGCTGCACGGCATCGGTACGCCGAACGGGCCGAGCCTGATCGACGTCAAGGACTCGCTGATCGCCGACCCCGGTGAACGCTGGTCGGTCGTCCTGTCCAACCCGCCGTTTGGCCGGAAGTCCTCGATCACGATGGTCGGTGCCGACGGCCGGGAGGCGCGCGAGGACCGGGAGATCGAGCGACCCGACTTCGTGGTCACGACAGCCAACAAGCAGCTGAACTTCGTGCAGCACATAGCCACCATCCTCGACATCAACGGGCGCGCGGCGGTCGTCGTACCGGACAACGTGCTGTTCGAGGGCGGGGTCGGTGAGACGCTGCGGCGACGCCTGCTCGCCGACTTCGACGTACACACGCTGCTGCGACTGCCGACGGGGATCTTCTACGCCCAGGGCGTGAAGGCCAACGTGCTGTTCTTCGACAAGAAGCCCGCGCGCGAGGCAGCGTGGACCGAACGGCTGTGGGTCTACGACCTGCGGACTAACCAGCACTTCACGCTGAAGCAGAACCCGCTGCGCCGCGAGCACCTGCAGGAGTTCGTCGACTGCTACCGGCGCGATCGGGTCGAGAGCGAGCGGTTCCGGTCCTTCGGCCACGACGAGCTGATCTCGCGGGACAAGGTCAACCTCGATATCACCTGGCTGCGTGACGAGTCGCTCGAGGACTTGGACAACTTGCCGGCTCCGGAGGTGATCGCGCGAGAGATCGTGGAGGATCTCACCGCTGCGCTCGCGGAGTTCGAGGCCGTCGCGGCGGCGCTGGAAGCGAGCGCGACCCCGCCGTCATGACGGTGGACATTGCGGCGAACCTGCAGCGCAACACCAGCGACCGCACACCCGCGGCCACTGACCTCTCGGAGAGCGGTTGGACTCCCGAGAGACGGCGCCCACGTCGTCCACCCACCTGCGCAGTACCGCGCCCGCCAAGGCCCATGTCTGCGACGATCACGTCGTGCAGGAGGGTCCCGACGTCCTCGGCTCCGAGCGAGAGCCGCGAGAGCCGTTGCCGCGCTGGGTTCGCCTCCTCGCGGTGGGTGCCACCGGCCTGGCCGTGGCCGGGTGGGTGGCCGTGCCGCACTTTCGCCACCGCCCGCCCACACCGGCTGCACCGACCCCATCGCGTACCGATGCGGTAGTGGTCCGCGACGCTGAGCACTGCGGCCCCCCGGGTCGGGACGGAATGGCCTGGTCCGCGCCGCAGGTCGGCGAGTTGAGCGACGGGCGGGTCGCGTTGGCGACCGTCCTGGCGTGCAACACCGGCCCTCGCCCTGCCACCGTGTTGTCCCTTCGCGCCGCTGGCCGCGGCCGCGCCGATCTTCGTCCTCAGGACTATGCCGCGCTGACCGGGTCCGGCGGCCCTGGTGGTCCACCGGGGACCGTGCCGCTCCCGGCCCGGGTTCCGGCCGGTGGCCGGGCGACCGTGATGAGCGCCTCCGTTCTCCTCGACTGCACCGACGTGGCGGCCACTCTTCCACCGCTGCGAGCCGAGGTCCGCCTCGAGGGAGGCGACACCCATACCGACGCGATCTTCAGCCAGCAGGACACCGGTCTCGGTTCCAGCTGGTGCGGGCGGTCGCCGGCCATCTCGCTCGAGCGGATCGGACCGCTCACAGTGACCGTGGACCGGAGCCGACGCACCATCGACCTCGAGGTGGGGCTGCTCAACCCGAACGCCGAGCCGATCCAGCTTGCGGGCATCGGCAGCCCCAGCCCGGGCGTCCGCGTCCTCGTCGACAACCTGCACGGGCGTGCGGTGCCCGCGGGAAGCGTGGTTACCGCAACCGCGCGGTTCCTGGTGGAACGCTGCGGCTCGGTCTTCGTCGACGGGCCGTGGTCGCTGCCGGCTATGGCCCTGGGCGCTGTCCCGGCGAGGCCGGTACGCCTCTCCACCTCGCCATGGCAGCTGGCAGCCGTACGCACCTTGTGCCCGACACGTCACCCGTTGCGCCAGGCGCACGCTCCGGCCGTGCTGGAAGTCACCGACGGCGGCGTTGGGTCCAGCCTTGCCGAGGGCGGGCTGGCGCGGCTTGACCTCTCGATGCAGGTGCTGAACGCCGGCCGCCGCCCTTTGGTGTTGACTCGGCGGGAGGTCCCGGTGCCGGGAGCGGCGCTGACGGCCGTCTCGGTGCAGACAGGTGACGGCGGCCAGGGGCTGGTGGAGCCGCTCACCCGGTTCTCGCTCCCGGTGGGAGCCTCGGCCACCGTGACCATGACCTATGAGGCACCCACCACCCTGACGGACGACTGCGGGCTGCGCGCCACCGACGGTTGGCCGGCCCCGGTGGGCGTCTCCGATGCCGCCGGTCGACCTCAGGTTGCGAAGCTCGTCGGCGGGGTGCCCGATGTAGGCGGCCCGGGGTGGATCGGCTCGTGGCTGTTGTCCTCTCAGTTCGGTTGTCCGCCGCAGCAGTCGCACCGGGGAGCGGACCCGCCGTTCTTGTTCGTCGACCGCCCGATGCCGCTGAGCGGGAAGCACCTACCGCTCACGCTATTCGGCCTTCCCGGGTTGCCCGCCGCTACCGTCGTGAGCGTTCGCGCTGTCGGAGCGTCGGCGGACCTAGGGGTGTTGGCATCGCGGCTGCCAAGCCGAATAGCCCCCGGTCAGGCGGTTTCGCTGCCGTTGACCCTGGGCTCCTGTCCCGACGGCACCAACGCCGTACGCGTCGCGGTGAACTACCGGGTGCCGGGCCGCACCGGCATACCGCCTCCGTTGCTGGTGGACCTGCCCGGCTGTGGCCTCCGGTAGCGTCGCTGGGCGTTCCAGGTGTTGTGAGAGTCCGACAGCCCAGGATGCTGGGCGAGGAGGATGAATCACGATGAAGCGACACCGGCACATCCCCGAGCAGGTGATCCGCAAGCTGCGCGAGGGCGAGCACCTGCCGGGTGAGCGCAAGGACTTGGTCGAGGTGCTCCGCCTGCTCGAGATCAGCGAGGCAACGTGGAACCGCTGAACCAGTACGGCGGGATGAAGGCGAACGGCGCCAAACGGCTGCGCGAGCTCGAGGTCGGGAACGGCCGGCTCAAGACGTTGCTGGCTGAGGCGGAGCTGGACAAGGCGCTGCTGGAAGGAGCTGGCCGAGGGAAACGTCTGACCCCGGAACGCCGGCGGCGGGCCGTGACGGCTCTGCAGCAGCGTTTCGGGGTCTCTCAGCGGCGAGCCTGCCGGGTCGTCGGCCAGCACCGCTCGACCTACCGCAGCCCGGAACGACCGCTCACCGATGACGAGGCGGCGCTGCGGGCGCGGTTACGTCGGATCGCCCGGGAGCATCCGCGGTGGGGCTGGCGGATGGCGCATCGGCTGCTGCGCCGCGACGGTCACCAGCTCAACCACAAGCGGATTCGACGACTGTGGCGGGAGGAAGGGCTACGGCGACCGGTGTCGGGCCGCAAGCGCCGTCGAGTCCGCCCGGACACCGGCGAGCGGCCGCACGCGCGACACCCGAACCATGTCTGGGCGATTACTTCTAGTTCGATGAGACCCCGACGGGCGGCGGCTGAAGCTGCTCAACATCGTCGACGAGCACACTCGGGAGGCACTCGCCATGACCGTCGGGCGGGGCGCCGACGCGGACGCAGTCGTTACCGTGCTCGAGCAGCTCACCGCCGGTCGCGGTGCACCGGCACAGCTGCGGATGGACAACGGGCCGGAGCTCATCGTCTGGGCGCTGCGGGACTGGTGCCGCCTGTCCGGCGCCGGCACGATCTACATCGAGCCGGGCTCCCCGTGGGAGAACCCCTACGTCGAGTCCTTCAACGGCCGGGCCCGCGACGAGCTGCTCAACGTCGATCAGTTCGGCTCGCTGATCGAGGCCCAGGTGCTTATCGAGGGTTGGCGTCAGGAGTACAACACCTACCGCCCGCACTCCGCTCTCGGCGGCCTGACCCCCGCCGAGTACGCCGAGCGATGGACCGAGGAGAACCAGCCAGCGCTCTCATAGCAGGTGGACCGACTATCGGGGTCCCGTCAGACGCGGTGCTGTTCTGCACACCGGAGTATGCAGGAACCATGCCGGGATCGTTGAAGAATCTGCTCGACTGGACCGTCGGCGGCACCGAACTCACCGCCAAGCCCGTCGCCTGGGTGAAGGCAGCAGCAGACCAGCGCCGGGGAGAGGGCGCGCACGCAACGCTGGCCACGGTTCTGGGCTGTGTCCAGGCCAGGGTAGTGCAGGATGCGTGCCGCCACGTGCCGCTCGCCCGCCATGCGGTCGGCCCGGACGGCTTGATCACAGATGCCACCGCGCGCTCCCAGATCGCGGAGGCCATCGAGGCCCTGCTTGACGCCGACCCAACTGCTTAACTCAGTCCCATCCCGATCACGACCGTACGGGGATCGGCCGCGGACGCTGGCCCTGCAAGAATCTCCAGGTGGATCGGCATGGGGACGCTGGATGCCACCGCATGACCCGGCTTGACCTGCTGCGTGCCCACCGAGCCGGAGTCGAGCGCCACATCGCCGACCGGCAGGGCATCTCGCGGCCTCGCCGGAAAAGCCGATCAATCACTGCGAAGGCCTGCGCAAGCAGGCCGGAACGGACGCCGCATGACGAATGACCAGCAGCTTGGCCCGTACCTCCTCACGCCCGCCGTCGACCGTGCCCGGTACGACCGTGGTTTTGCTGTGCTCGCGGCCGTTGACGGCGAGGGCGGCCAGCGCGTCGTCGACGCCCTCGCTGACATCGCCCCCGCCCTGGCCCACCACGTCGTCGCCTACGGCTTCGGCGACGTCTACAACCGACCCGGACTCGCACCTCCGCAGCGGCAACTGGTGACCCTCGGCATGCTGACCGCGCTCGGCGGCTGCGAACCGCAACTCGAGGTGCACATCAACGCGTCGCTCAACGTCGGGCTCAGTCCGGTTGAGATCGTCGAGGCAATGACCCACGCAGCGGTCTACTGTGGCTTCCCGAAAGCGCTGAACGCGATCTTCGTCGCCAAGCGGGTATTCGCCGAACGCGATCTCCTACCCGTCGACGCACCATCGGCCTGAGCGAAGTCGCCTCGCTGACAACCTGCCCCATTCGGAAAGCGGACTTCCGTACGCCAGCGAGTCTAGCGACGGAAGTGGGTCGGAGGAGGGCGCAGTTTCGGAGGTCCTCGAATCCATGATCCCCACAACCAAGCGCCATTCAATCGCATCGGGAAGTAAGTACGGGGGTATTGGCTAACGTCGCTGGGGCTAACGGCGTGAACAGGTAAACCAACCCAAGGCGCCAGCCGGCCGGACGAGTTAGCGGGTCAGTCTTGAACACTGGGTCGCGGATCATCATGGGCGTTGGGTTACTTCTGCTCGTCGCCCGGCATAAAGCTTGACCCCTACCTGGCGGCAAACATCGGGGCAACAGCACCTCTCATCCTCGGAACGGCTTAACCGAGGGATGCCGCCTATCACTCCAGGGACGGTTCCAGCAACTGGCAAGGGCAGGCGCGGTCCCCATGATCGCCTAGCCGTCTGGCCGCGACCGTGCCATTGGACGCAGGTGAAAGAGCGCCCAGCCGCCGATGAGGCCCGCGATGAGTAGCAGCTGGAGGGCGACCTTGTAGTGCCGGATGGTCAGCTCAGCGACCCCGACCATGGCCAGGAGCACCGCGACAACGAGGTACTGCCACCAGCGCCGGTAGAGACGTTCCAGCCGGATTAGCACGCGATCAAGTCTACCGGCGTGGGTTTGTCAGGGCACACATCGCCGGCACATGCTCATCGAGTGCCGTCCGCCGAGGAGCGACTGTCAGTCCCGGCTCGTACGCTTCCGAGCGTGAAGCGGATCCTGCTGACTGGTATGTCCGGGACCGGAAAGTCGAGTGTCACTGCGGAGTTGGTCGCCCGCGGGTACAAGGCCGTCGACACGGACGACGGGTGGTGTGAGCCCCAACTGGACGGCCGACAGATGTGGCGAGAGGACGCCATCCAGACGCTGTTGACCACCGAGGACGCCGACGTCTTGTTCGTTGCCGGCTGCGAGGAGAAACAACGAAAATTCCTTTCGCAGTTCGGACCAGATCGTCCTGCTGAGCGCACCGGTTCAGACCCTGGTCGAGCGGCTGGCCAGTAGGGCCAACAACACGTACGGCAAGGCACCCGAGGAACGGCGTCGCTTCCTTGAAGACGTGCGAACCGTTGAACCATTGCTGCGCCGGGTGGCCGATCACGAAGTTCGAACAACGACGCCTCTGGACGAGGTGGTGACGACAATTCTGCGTCTCGTCGACGTCTGAGATCGTGTCGCCATTCTCGCAGGCTGCAGGGCAGCGCTCGGCGGTAACAGCTCCAACGCCGTCGGTGCGGAGCCCCAGTCCTGCCGGGATGGCTATGGGAGAGGGTGGTCGCGTGACTCCTGGCTACCGACTTGTCTTGGCACCTCCACCGGTCCCGGACTACCTGCGGCTGCGGCAGGAAGCGGGGCTGTCGCCGGTGACCGAGGAGCAGGCCAGGGCTGCGCTGCCTGGAAGTTGGGCTTCCTGCCATGTGGTGGAGGAAGGCGGCGGCGAGGTCGTCGGCATGGGGCGCCTGCTCGGGGACGGGGGCTGGTACTTCCACGTCGTCGACATGGCGGTGCTGCCTCGGCACCAGCGGCGCGGTTTGGGCGACGCGATCCTGGGCGCCCTGCTGGACCGCGTCCGGGAAGTGGCTCCCCCCGGCGCTTACGTCAACCTGCTCGCGGACCCGCCTGGTCGCCGCCTGTACGAGCGACACGGCTTCGCTGAGACAGCGCCCGGCTCCGTCGGGATGGCGCTGCGCCTCAATGCTGGGTAGGTGCCCCTAGCGGGGTGTGGCCGTTGGCGCATCATCGAGACGATCCGAAAGGCGATGGACTGATGAGCACCGACCTGCTCGGCAAGGTGCCGACCGACCTGTTCATCGGCGGCGCCTGGGTCGCGTCGTCCGACGGCGGCCGCTTCGACGTCACCGACCCGGCCACCGGCGAGGTCATCGCCCAGGTGGCCGACGGCTCGGTGGACGACGGCCTGGCCGCGGTGACCGCTGCGCACGAGGCCATGGCCGGCTGGGCCGCGACTGCTCCGCGTCAGCGGGCCGAGGTGCTGCGCCGCGCCTTCGAGCTCATGACCGAGCGCGCCGACGAGCTCGCGACGCTCATCTCGCGGGAGAACGGCAAGGCTCTCATCGACGCGCGGGGCGAGGTGGCGTACGCCGCCGAATTCTTCCGCTGGTACGCAGAGGAGGCGGTGCGCTCCGAGGGAGCCGTGATGACGGCGCCCGCCGGGGCCAACCGCATCGTCGTGATCCACCAGCCGGTGGGTGTCTGCGTCCTCGTGACGCCGTGGAACTTCCCGGCCGCAATGGCCACCCGCAAGATCGGCCCGGCGCTGGCCGCCGGTTGCAGCGTGGTGCTCAAGCCGGCGAGCGACACTCCGCTGACCGCGCTGGCCGTGGCCCAGGTGCTCGACGACGCCGGCGTCCCGGCGGGCGTCGTCAACGTCGTCCCGGCACGTCGCTCGGGCCCGGTGGTGTCGGCGATGGTGCACGACGCGCGGGTGCGGAAGCTGTCGTTCACCGGCTCGACCGAGGTGGGCCGGGTGCTCCTGCGGGAGGCGGCCGACACAGTGGTCAACACATCGATGGAGCTCGGCGGCAACGCGCCGTTCATCGTTTTCGCGGACGCCGACCTCGACGCCGCGATCGAAGGCGCGATGGTGGCCAAGATGCGCAACGCCGGCGAGGCCTGCACGGCCGCGAACCGGTTCTATGTCGAGGCGGGGGTGGCTTCGGAGTTCTCCCGCCGGCTGGCCGAGCGGATGGGCGCACTGCGCGTCGGTCCCGGCGTCGACGAGGGCACGGAGGTGGGGCCGCTCATCAACGACGCGGCGGTACAGAAGGTCGACGAGCTGGTGCGTGGCGCTCTCGACAGTGGGGCGTCTGCCCTGGTCGGTGGCTCGGTGCCGGACCGGACCGGCTGCTACTACGACCCGACGGTGCTCGTCGACGTACCGGCCGACGCCGCGATCCTGCGTGCGGAGATCTTCGGGCCGGTCGCTCCCGTCGTGGCGTTCGCCGACGAGGCCGACGCGGTGCGCTGGGCCAACGACACGGAGTTCGGCCTGGTCGCCTACGTCTACACCCGTGACCTGGCCCGCGGGCTGCGGGTGAGTGAGGCGCTGGAGACCGGCATGGTCGGGTTGAACCGCGGTCTGGTCAGCGACCCGGCTGCGCCGTTCGGTGGCGTGAAGCAGAGCGGCATCGGCCGCGAGGGCGGCCACGAGGGCCTGCTCGACTACACCGAGAGCAAGTACATCGCGGTGGAGTGGTGAGAAGCCAACGCCTATCCGATACCGCAGAGCCCCACGCTACCTTGGGCCTGATGGACGAGAACCGGGCTCGACAGGTGGTAGACCGACTGCGCGACCGCGGTGTCGACGCCCACCTGGCGAGGGCAGGGGTGTACCAGTTCGGGGTGGGTGTCTCGCTGCCGGACGGCCGTGAGGCGGTCTGGGACACCGACGGCACCGCCGGGCTCGAGGCCCAGGTGATGCGCAACGGCATGCTCGTGGGCTTCGTACCGGTCATCGACGCGTCAGAGACCTTCGACCAGCAGCAGATCATCGATGCCATCACCGGGACCGACTACGACCAGCCCGTAGCACGGCGGCGTACCGCCCCGGCCGAGCCGGCCCAACCCCTCCCTCGTCCTGGTGGCGTCTTCCGGCGCTTCCTCGACGGCTTCCGATACCGGTAGCGCCGCTACCGGCCCTCGAACGACGCCGCGATACGTCGCAGCAGCGGTGGGGTCCAGTGGTTGCCGTACGCCGCCTGGAACTCCAGCCGCCGACAGTCCCGGCCGGTCACCAAGCCCCGACACCGTTGCGCGGCGCACCGGCAGGCCAGCTGCCCAGGCGCTCGACGGCCTCCCCTCGGCCACCGGCTCGCGGGCGACGAGTCCAAGCCCCTCGATGGGGGAGCGGCGTACCTCTGTCTTGGCGGAGCCAGCTGACCGCCGGTACTTCCACCGCGTTGCCTAGCGGGAAACGGCGGGTTCGCCGAGCGCCAGCGGCTCGGGCGCGGCAGCCACGGCCAGCTGGCCGCGCCCCCGGTGACGGAGGCCGTCGATGGTGAGCACGAGCAGTGCCGTCCAGACCAGGGCGAACCCGGCGAGCCGGCCGGCCGGCATCGGTTCATGGCGCACCAGCACGCCCACCAGCAGCTGGAGCACCGGTGCGACGTACTGCAGGAGGCCCAGCGTCGATAGCGGCAGCCGGCGCGCCGCGCCCGCGAAGAACAGCAGCGGTACGGCGGTGACGATGCCGGCGGACATCAGCAGCAGGACATGGTCGGCACCGTGCCCCTGCCAGCTGAGCGTGCCCTGTCCGGCCAGCACCGCCAGGACGACCATTGCCGGCACCGCGAGCACGCTGCTCTCGACCAGCAGTCCCTCGGCCGCGCCGATGGCGACCCGCTTCTTCACATAACCGTAGGTGCCGAAACTACCGGCGAGCAGCAGGGCAAGCCAGGGCGGCCGGCCGTAGTCGACGGTCAGCACCACGACGGCCAGCGTTCCGAGCCCGATCGCGACCCACTGCACCCGGCGGAGCCGCTCACGCAGCAACACCACGCCGAGCGCAACGGTCACCAACGGGTTGATGAAGTAGCCGAGCGAGGTCTCGACCACGTGCGCGTGGTTGACGCCCCAGATGTAGCCGCCCCAATTGACCGCGATGACGGCTCCGGCCAGTGACAGCCGGATGGTCGAGCCGCGGTCGATCCCACGCAGACGTCCCAGCCGCCGACGGGCTACTAGCACTACGCCGACGACCGCGGCCGACCACAGCACCCGGTGGGCCAGGATCTCCAGCGCGCCCGCCGGTTCGAGCAGCGGCCAGTAGAGCGGGAACAGCCCCCACAGCAGGTACGCCGCGAGCCCGTAGGCCAGCCCGCGCCGTCCGGAATCCATGAGCTCGACCGTATGTCACGATGCGCGACGCTCACCGGCGCGGGTGCGGCTCGCCGGCGAGTGCGCCGTTGTCGTCGTCGACGAAGAGGAGGCGGCGGCCGTCGCGGCAACGCCGCCCGACCGGCGCGTGGTCACCTCGGCGCCCGCGGGGCCGGCTGGTGCGACCGCGAGGTCACCGGCAGCTGCCCGGCCTTCGCGGTCGCCAGGGTCGACGCCGTCGGCGCCGGCGACACCCTCGCCGCTGCCCTGGCGGTGGCCCTGGCCGAGGGCCCCGACCTCGCGGGTTCTGTACGTCATGCCCGACGGGCCGCGGCCGGTGCCGCGGGGGGTGCCATTCGTGCTCAACGCCGCACCGACGCCTACCTCATGGCAGGCGACCGCGACCCCGAAGAAGTCCTGGCCGACGCCATCGGACGGACGCTTGCCGACGTGGGGCAGAACTTCTCGCCGGTGCGCTGCCCTCCGGTGTCCGAGCGTTTGGATCACGAGATCGGGATAGATGAAGCGGTCGATGGCTGCCTCGAATGTGCTGCACCACGTGGCGGGCATCCCACTCGGGCCCGGCGACGGACTCGACCATCGCTCGTCTGCGCAACCCTGCTGGTGAAGTCGCCGCGCTACTCCCTCATCGCTGATCCGTCACCCTCCCTCAGTCGAGCATGGCGGCCGGGGGAGACGCCTGGTCGGGCTCGGTCGCCAGGTCTTCGAACTCGGTGATCTCGTCGAGTTCAGTGCCCATCGCGATGTTCGTGATCCGCTCGAGGATCACTTCGACGACGACCGGCACACGGAACTCCGCCATGAGCTTCGCCGCCTGCTCGAAGGCCGCCGGCAGCTGAGCCGGCTCGCGGACCCGGATCGCCTTGCAGCCGAGGCCTTCGGCGACCTTCACGTGGTCGACGCCGTAACAACCGATGTCGCGAGAGTTGACGTTCTCGAAGGAGAGCTCGACGGCGAAGTCCATGTTGAAACTGCGCTGGGCCTGCCGGATCAGACCCAGGTAGGAGTTGTTCACGACGACATGGATGTACGGGATATTGAACTGGGCGCCGACCGCCAGCTCCTCGATCATGAACTGGAAGTCGTAGTCCCCAGACAACGCAACGACCGTGGCGTCCGGCTCGGCGACGCACACGCCGAGTGCGGCCGGCACCGTCCACCCGAGCGGACCGGCCTGGCCGCAGTTGATCCAGTGTCGGGGCTTGTAGACGTGCAGGAACTGTGCGCCGGCGATCTGTGACAGGCCGATCGTGCTGACGTAGCGCGTCTCCTTGCCGAAGAACCTGTTCATGTCCGCGTAGACACGCTGCGGCTTGATCGGCACGTTTTCGAAGTCGGTACGACGGTGCAGAGTGCGCTTTCGCTCGGCGCAGTCGCTCACCCAGCCGGTTCGGTCCGGCAGCTTACCGGCGGCGTTACGCTCGCGGGCCACCTCGACGAAGCGCTCCAGGGCAGCCTTGGCATCGGAGACGATGCCGTAGTCGGGGGCGAATACCCGCCCGATCTGCGTCGGCTCGACGTCCACGTGGACGAACGTGCGTCCCTTGCGATAGGTCTCGAGCCCGCCGGTGTGGCGGTTGGCCCACCGGTTGCCGATGCCCAGCACGAAGTCCGAAGCGAGCAGCGTGGCGTTGCCATAACGGTGTGCCGTCTGCAGGCCGGCCATGCCTGCCATCAGCCGGTGATCGTCGGGAATGGTGCCCCAGCCCATCAGGGTGGGGATTACCGGCACGTCGAGCAGCTCGGCGAGCTCGACGAGCAGGTCCGCCGCGTCGGCGTTGACGATGCCTCCACCGGCCACGATCAGTGGACGCCGGGCGCCCGCCAGCATGTCCAGCGCCTTGACCGCCTGCGCGCGGGTGGCGGCCGGCTTGTAGACCGGCAGCGGCTCGTAGGTCTCGATGTCGAAGTCGATCTCAGCCATCTGTACGTCGAGGGGGAGATCGAGGAGCACCGGCCCGGGCCGGCCGGAGCGCATCAGGTGGAAGGCCTGCTGAAAGGCGCCCGGCACCTGGGCCGGCTCGAGTACGGTCATGGCCATCTTGGTGACCGGTGCGGCGATCGCGGCGATGTCGACCGCCTGGAAGTCCTCCTTGTGCAGCTTCTCGACCGGCGCCTGGCCGGTGATGCACAGGATCGGGATCGAGTCGCCGGAGGCCGAGTAGAGGCCGGTGATCATGTCGGTTCCGGCCGGGCCACTCGTGCCCACGCAGACGCCGATGTTGCCGGCCCTGGCCCTTGTGTAGCCCTCGGCCATGTGGGAGGCGCCTTCGACGTGGCGGGCCAGCACGTGCTGGATGCCGCCGCTGGCACGGATCGCCGAGTAGAACGGGTTGATCGCGGCACCGGGCAGCCCGAAGACGTGAGTGACCCCCTCGCGCTCGAGGATCTGGACCGCCGCGTCGATCGCGCGCATGCGAGCCATGGCGTTAGGCCTCCTCGCCCGGGGAGCGGCCGGACAGTTGCTCGACGACAAGCAGCAGCGCGCTGTGGTCGAGATCGCCATGTCCCTGGGCTCGCAGCGAACCCACGAGCTGGGCGACGTGCCCGCCGAGCGGGATCGCTACGCCGGCCTCGCGCGCGGCGGAGGTGACGATACCCATGTCCTTGTGGTGCAGGTCGATGCGGAACCCGGGCTTGAAGTCCCGACGGAGCATGCCCGCCGCCTTGCGGTCGAGGATCGCGTTGCCAGCCAGGCCACCGGCGAGCACCTTGACGGCCGCCTCCATGTCGACGCCATGCGCCTCGAGGAAGACGATCGCCTCGGCGACGAGCTCGATGGTGCCGGCGACGATGAGCTGGTTGGCGGCCTTGACGGTCTGCCCGGCACCGTGCCCGCCCACGTGTACGACGGTCTTGCCGACCTTCTCGAGGATCGGGCGCACCTCTGCGACGTCAGCCGGGTCGCCGCCGACCATGATCGATAGGCTCGCCTCGACCGCCCCGGGCTCGCCGCCGCTCACCGGGGCGTCGATGACCCTCAAGCCGCGCGACGTGCCCTCGTCGGCGACCTGCCTGGCGACATCGGGCCGGATCGATGAGCAGTCGACGTACACCGTGCCGGGCTTGGCGTGGGCGTAGATGCCTTCCTCACCGAGCGCGACGTCCTCGACGTCGGGGCTGTCGGGCAGCATCGTGATTACCACATCGGCTCCGGACACGGCCGCAGCGACGCTGTCGGCGCCTCGTCCTCCGTGCTCGACGAGGCGGTCAACGGCCGGTCGGCTGAGGTTGTAGCCGACGACCTCATAGCCGGCGTCGACGAGGTTGGCGGCCATGGGGCCACCCATGATGCCGAGTCCGATGAAGGCGATTGTGGTCATGTGGCTCCGTTCGGAGACGCGGTCGGGTTCAGGCGGTGGTTGACGCGGCGTCGCTCCGGGGGCAGCCAGGCGAAGCTGCGCTCGGTCGACGCGGTCGGGACGTACTCCAGGCCGATCCAGCCGGAGTAGCCGGCGGCCTCCAGCGCGCCGAGGTGCCGATCGAGGTCGATCGCCCCGGTGCCGGGCTCGTGACGCCCGGGGGCGTCCGCGACCTGCACGTGGCCCACGCGAACCGCGTGCGTGGTAACAACGCGATCGAGGTCGTCACCGTTGACGGTGAGGTGATACAGGTCCGCGAGCAGGCGCAGGTTGTGCGCGCCGGCGTCGCGCTCGACCCGGTCGATCACGGCGACCGCGTCATCGGCCGTGCGCAAGGGGTACCGCGGCGCGCCGCTCACCGGCTCGACGAGCACGACCGCGCCGATTCGAGCGGCTGCCTGGGCAGCGAAGGCCAGGTTGGCCACGGCCAGTTCGTCCTGCTCGTCCGGGCTCGCATCGTCGACCCTGTTGCCGTAGAGCGCGTTGAAGGCCGGCGTGCCGAGGCGCTCCCCGATGGTCAGGACGGCATCGACGTTGTCACGGAACTCCGGGCTGCGAGCCGGCCACGAGAGCAGGCCCCGGTCGCCGCCGGGCATGTCACCGGCCGCGAAGTTGAGCCCGATCAGGCGTACATCCGCGTCCTCGATCGCGGCGACGAAGCGGTCCACGTCCGAGCCGCCGGGGAGCGCGTCTGGGAACGGCCACCAGAACTCGACGGCGTCGAAGCCGGCCGCCTTGGCCGCGGCCGGGCGTTCGAGCAGCGGCCGCTCGGTGAACAGGATCGAACAGTTGACCGCATAGGGCAGCCGGTGACTCATTCCGACCTACTTCCGCACAGCGGAGACAACTTCTGCGATGCGGAAGAAGATTAGCCTCGACGCCTGGTGCAGTCAAGGCAGGCCCGAGTGCCCGGTGGGTGATAACTTCCGCAATGCGGAAATGGTCCTCCGCTAGGAAAGGACGGGCCCATGGCGGACAAGCGGGCGGGTGGGGGGGTGCGGTCTCTGGACCGTGCCTTCGACCTGGTCGAGCGCATGGCGCAGGCCGGCGGCTCGGTCGGGCTCTCTCAACTAGCGGCGTTGACGGGCCTGCCGGTGTCGACCATCCATCGGATTCTGCGGTCGCTGGTGGACAGCGGATATGTTCGGCAGGAGCCGTCCCGCCGCTATGCCCTTGGCCCGGCTCTGATCCGGCTGGGCGACCTCGCGGGGCGCAGGCTCGGCTCGTGGGCGGTGCCGCACCTGGGCGCGCTCGTCGAGGAGACCGGTGAGACCGCCAACGTGGCGATGCTCGAGGGTGACGCCGTCGTCTACGTCGCCCAGGTTCCCTCGGCGCACTCCGTGCGGATGTTCACAGAGGTCGGTCGGCGGTTCCTGCCTCACTGCACGGGCGTGGGCAAAGCGTTGCTGTCCCAGCTGTCGAACGGCGAGGTTCGCGACATCGTGCGGCGCACTGGCATGCCGGCGCAGACGGGACACACCATCACCACGCCGGAGGCACTGGTGACGGAGTTGGAAGGCATCCGCGGTCGCGGCTACGCCGTCGACGATGCCGAGCAGGAGGTAGGTGTTCGCTGCGTGGCGGTGCCGGTCGAAGCGGCGCCGGCCCGGGTGGCGATCTCGGTGTCCGGGCCCACGGGCCGGGTGACCCCCGAGCGGGTCGCCGAGATCGCCACGGCGCTCCAGCGGGTGGCGGCCGAGCTCGCGGTCGACCTGCGAGGTGACGCTGCTGAGCGCGCTGGCCAGCCGCTCAGCGGCCCAGGACGACCGGCTCGCTGAGCACGAGCGGCACGTGGCCGGCCGTGAGGGCCGACGAGGGGTGGGACCGGTGGCGGATACCGTCCACGGTGAGCACCATGAGAGCGACCCAGACGAGTCCGAAGCCCGCAAGCCGGCCCGCCGGCATGGGGTGGTGTCGGCGCTGTGCGCCGGGCGTCTTCGCACACTGGAACGGGCCGGGGTGTACCAGTTCGGCGTTCGGGTGGTGCTCCCGGACGGTCGCGAGGCGGTCTGGGACACCGACGGCGCCAGCGCTCTCGAAGCGACGATCATGCGCAACGGCATGCTGGTCGGCTTCGTCCCGACCGTGCCCGGCTCTGGGGACCCTCGACGACGCCGGCGTGGGTGCAGCGAAACCAGCCGCCCGTGTCTCGCCCCGAGCGCAGTCCGCCGGGCGCGCGGTGCGATGGTATGCCGGTGCGCTACTTCGAGGACTTCGCGGCCGGTCAGGTCTTCGACCTGGGATCGCACGAGTTCACCCGGGACGAGATCGTGGACTTCGCGCAGCGGTGGGACCCGCAGCCCTTCCACCTCGATGAGGCCGCCGCCGGCGCATCCGCGTTCGGCGGTCTGGTAGCCAGCGGCTGGCACACCGCCTGCGTGTTCATGCGCCTGTACGTCGACGCGTTGCTGCTCGACGCCGCCAGTATGGGATCGCCCGGCCTGCAGGAGCTGCGCTGGCTGTTGCCGGTCCGCCCGGGCGACGTCCTACGCGGGACCGCGCACGTGACCGACGTGGCCCCCTCCTCGGTCCGTGCGAACCGTGGAACGGTGTCCATGCGGTGGGAGATGCACAACCAGCGCGGCGAGTTGGTGGCCGGAATGACCGGTCGCGGCCTGTTCGGTCGGCGGCCGCCCGGCTAGCGCTGGCTCAACGCCAGCTCGCACCAGACCCGTTTGCCGTCCGCCGGTTTGGACTCGAAGCCCCAGTCGGCACCCAGCGCCTCGAGCAGCGCCAGCCCCCGGCCACCCTCCAGGTCGGTCGCGAACGGCCGGTGGCGCGGGCGTCCCGGCCCGGCGTCGCCTACGGCGATCCACAACCGCTCCGGGGACAGCTCGAGCTCGAGACTTCGTGGTGCGCGACCGTGCCGTAACGCGTTGGTGACCAGCTCACAGGCCACCAGTACGGCGTCGCCGGCCACGGTTGCATCAACCGACCAGCGCGCCAGCTGTGCACTCACGAAGCGGCGGGCACGCTGAACCGACCCGGCGTCCTCGGGAACGGCGAGCTCGGCGTGAGAAGCACCCGGCAACACGGCGCGATGTCCCTCCGGTCGGCGGTTCGGGCGGTGTCATGCGCTCTTTGGACCCATGCGATATACCCGCCTATCGCCCTAGCGACGCTCTTGTTGCTGGCACGGAAGGAATTGCCGCCGAACCGGGAGGGGTCGACGCACCGGCTCCATTAGCGTTGTGCGCCATGCAGGGCGATCCGGCGGCCGCGGTCAACGAGGCGGTCGAGCTGCTCGGGCTGCTCGCGGCGGCCGACCGGCTCCGGGTGGTGGCGGCGCTGGCCCTCGGGGCTGGTTCAACCGCAGAGGTGGTCGAGCGGTCGGGCCTCGCCACCCGCGACGCCGTTCGGGCCCTGCACCGGCTGCAGGCCGGCAGACTGGTGTCCGGCAGCCAACAGCGGTGGATCCTGCACGCCGAACGTTTCTCGGCCGCCGCCCGCGCAGTCGCTCCGCCGCTCGACGATCACGGCGCCGTGGACGCGGCGACCGCCGGAGTGTTGCGAGCGTTCCTCCGAGATGGCCGGCTGGTTTCGGTTCCCGCCGCCCGGGCGAAGCGCCGGGTGGTCCTCGACCACGTCGCCCGGGTCTTCGAGCCGGGGGTCCGGTATCCGGAACGGGACGTGGATGCGGTGCTGCGTGCGTTCCATCCCGACTACGCGGCGCTGCGCCGCTACCTCGTCGATGAGGACTTCATGGCTCGGGAGGCCGGCATCTACTGGCGTACCGGGGGATCCGTCGAGATCTGAGTCGGACGGCCCTACGGCTCCACGACCCGGTTGGCGAGCAGGTGGCGCAGCGACCGTAGTCGCCCCGGCGTGGCGCGGCCCGCCGCCACCCATTCGTCCAGCGCACACCGCGGGATGAGGTGCGAACACCCCTGGGGACAGTTCTCGGTGCCAGGTACCAGATCGGTGAAGGCCGCGACCATCCGGTCCGCGGGCACGTGCGCCAGCCCGAAGGAGCGCAGCCCGGGAGTGTCGATCACCCAGCCGTTCTCGTCCAGTTGAAACGCGACCGCCGAGGAGGAGGTGTGCCGGCCGCGGCCGGTCACCGGGTTCACCGTGCCGGTGGCGCGCTCGGCCGCGGGGACGAGCGCGTTGACGAGAGTGGACTTGCCCACACCGGAGTGACCGATGAGCACCGACAGCCGCCCGGTCAGCCGCTCCCGCAGAGCCTCGACCCCGGCACCGGCATCGGTCCGCCCCACGACGACCGCAGCGACCCCAAGTGGCCGATAGGTCGCCAGCAGACTCTCGGGTGACCCGAGGTCGGACTTCGTCAGGCACAGGACCGGGTCCAGGCCCGCGTCGTATGCCGCCACCAGGCAGCGGTCGACCAGCCCGGTCCGGGGGGGCGGATCGACGAGTGCCGTGACGACGACCAGCGTGTCGGCGTTCGCGACAACGACGCGTTCCACCGGGTCGGTGTCGTCCGCCGTACGCCGCAACGCCGATGTCCGGTCTGTCACCCGCACAATCCGGGCGAGGGCGTCCGGGCCGCCGCCGAGCTCGCCGACCACGGCGACCCGATCGCCGACCACGACCGAGCGTCGACCGAGCTCGCGGGCGCGCATCGCGGTGATGTCCCGGCCGTCCACCCGGCAGGTGAACCGACCGCGGTCGACCGCGATGACGAAACCCGGAACTGCGTCCTGATGGCGCGGTCGGGTGCGGGTGCGCGGCCGACTGCTGCGGCCCGGCCGGACCCGGACGTCGTCCTCGTCCAGCCGGCTCAGACTCGCACCGTACCCGGGCCCGACATGGCGCTCCTCTCGGCACGGTTCGGGCTCGAGGTTACCGACTGCCACAATGCTCCCAGGCAGGCGCTGCGCCGTCCTGCCGACCGCCGTCGGGTTCCCCGCTCTTGTCAGTACCGGCTTGGACCGGTAAACACCACCAATCGCGACCGTGGCGCCGCCGCGTCGTGCCGACCGAAAGGCATCGCGTGGACGTGCAGATCGCCCGAGACCGCCTGGAGCGGTTGCTTGCCGACCTCGACCAGTCCGCGGCCACTCTGGAAGGCGAGTTGGCCGGGGACAGCGGGGAGCTGAGCACGCTCGATCAGCACCCGGCGGACTCGGCCACCGACCTGTCCGACGCCGACCGTGAGGAGGCGATTCTCGAGGTGGTCAACGGCCAGCGCGACCAGGTCAAAGAGGCGCTGCACCGGATCGACGAGGGCAGCTATGGCACCTGCGTCGACTGCGGTACGACGCTGCCGGACGAACGCCTGGAGGCACGTCCCGAGGCGGCCCGGTGCGTTGCCTGCCAGGCCAAGCTCGAGGGGGCTCGATGAGCGGACCGCCGCCGGCGGCGGCCGCCATGAGTCGTTCGGTTCGCCGCGATCCCCGCTTCCGGGAAGCGATGGTCGCCCGCACCGCCACCACGGGCTGGCGCAGCGCGGGGCTGTGCCTGCGGCACGATCCCGAGTTGTTCTTCCCCAACGCCGCCGAGGACCCGGCGCCGGCGCTGGCCATCTGTCGCAGCTGCCCGGTTGCCGGTTCGTGTCTCGCCGCCGCGTTGGACGCCGGTGAGTGCGACGGGGTCTGGGGTGGCACGACGCCGGAGGAGCGCCGACGCATGCGCCAGGTCTGGGTGGCCGTGGCGCCGGTCTGAGCCGGTTCGTCGTACCAACCGACGAGGGGGAAGCGGGCGTGGAGCTCGCCGTCCCCGACGGTGGCGCTCGAGCACTCGTCGTACTCGGTCACGGCGCCGGTGGTGGCATCACGGCAGCCGACCTGTCCGCGCTGGCCACTTCGCTGCCGAGGGCCGGCTTTGCCGTGGCGCGGGTCGAGCAGCCCTACCGGGTCGCCGGCCGGCGCACGACGCCAGCCCCTGCACGTCTGGACGCGGCCTGGCTCACCGTCCTGGCCGAGCTGGGCACCCGGCCGGAGCTGGCCGGCCGGGTCCTTGTCGTCGGCGGTCGCAGCAGCGGCGCCCGCGTGGCCTGTCGAACGGCGGTCGCCGCCGGTGCCGCGGCGGTGGTCGCGCTGGCGTTTCCGTTGCGACCGCCGGGACGACCGGCGAGCCGGCTCGGGGAGCTGCTCGCCGTACCGGCACCCACGCTGGTGGTCCAGGGCAGCCGGGACGTCTTCGGCCGCGGGGCGGACTTTCCCACTCCTCTGCCCCCCGGAATCGAGCTGGTCGAGGTTGCCGGAGCTGATCACTCGTTTCGCACCCGGCGCGCCGACGGGCGCACCACCGCCGACTGTCTCGACGAGGTCACCCGCGCGGTAGGTGGCTGGCTCAGCCGCTGCCTCGGCTTCACTCCGCCGCGGCGAGGCTGACGAAGACCTTCGCCCCGACGAAGCGGGGAAGCTCGGTTCGCCCGGTCGAGCTCAGCACGGCCAGTCCGTCGGCTTCGCCCCCCACCATCTCGACGGTGGCGCCCGGCACCAGCCCGCCCTGCTCGAGCAGCAGCATGTAGTCGGCGCGGTTCTCCAGCTCCTCGTCGATCCGCCGAACCACCGCCCTGCCGCCGGGGGGTACCTCGGCCAGCGGCACGGTCGGGCCGACGTCGACCGCGTGAGTGGAACCGGGGATCGGGTTGCCGTGCGGACAGGTGGCCGGGTCGTCAAGAACCGAGATCAGATGCGCCTCCAGGTTGGCGCTGATCGCATGCTCCAGTCGACCCGCCTCCTCGTGCACCTGGTGCCAGGGGACGCCGAGCACGTCGACGAGCAGGCGCTCGGCCAGCCGATGTCGACGCATGATCGCGGTGGCCAGCTGCTGGCCGCCCGGCGTGAGGCGGATCACCCGGTTCCCGTCGAGCGTGACGTGTCCCTCCCGCTCCAGCCTGGCCACCGTCTCCGAGACCGACGGGGCCGAGACCCCGAGCCGCTCCACCAGCCGGGCCCGCATGGGCGGAATCGCGGACTCCTCCAGTTCGTAGATCGTCTCGAGGTACTGCTCAACGGTGGGGGACTGGTCCGCCATGAGTGCCATGCTAGGCGGACGGGAATCGGCGGCAAGCCCCCGGCGTTCCGGCTGTCGACCCGCGACCGCCGGAGGCGCCATGATCGGCCAGCAGATTCCCCAGCGGGGTCGCCCCGCTGGCGGCCGGCCGCCGGGCCGCTCCCAGCGCCTCGGGGAGGGACGCCACGACCCGCGCAACCGGCCGGCCCGCGTATCCTCGGCGCCAAGAGGTTCAGCCGCGGGCAGCATGGAGGTGGGTTCGGTCGAGGAGACCCTCGAGCAGCGCAGCGCGCGTTTCGAAGCCACCGCGCTGCCCTTCCTGGACCAGCTGTACTCAGCCGCGCTCCGGATGACCCGTAACCCGACGGACGCCGAAGATCTCGTCCAGGAGACCTTCGTCAAGGCGTTCGCGGCCTTCCACCAGTTCACCGAGGGCACCAACCTCAAGGCGTGGCTGTACCGGATCCTCACCAACACGTTCATCAACACCTACCGGAAGCGGCAGCGCGAGCCGCAGCAGTCCGGCGCCGACGCGATCGAGGATTGGCAGCTTGCCCGCGCCGAGTCGCACACGTCCACCGGGTTGCGCTCGGCCGAGATCGAGGCTCTTGATCACCTGCCTGACAGCGACGTCAAGGAGGCGCTACAGGCACTGCCCGAGGACTTCCGGATGGCGGTCTACCTGGCCGACGTCGAAGGGTTCTCCTACAAGGAGATCGCCGAGATCATGGGGACGCCGATCGGCACCGTGATGTCCCGGCTGCACCGGGGGCGCCGCGGGCTGCGTGCCGCCCTCGAGCAGTACGCCGAGGACCGTGGTTTTCTGCGCCGTACGCCGGACGCGGTCGGGGTCTCCTCGGACCGCTCTGAGGGGGGACCGGCGTGAGCTGCGGCGACCCGCACGAAACCGACTGTTCCGAGGTGCTGGCGGAGGTCTACCTCTACCTCGACGGCGAGCTGACCGACGATGAGCGGTTCCGCATCCGGACGCACCTGGACGAGTGTGGGCCCTGCCTACGCATGTACGGGCTCGAGCAGGAGGTCAAGCTGCTGGTCGCCCGCTGCTGCGCCGACCGGGCGCCGGAGGGGCTCCGCGACCGGGTACTCCTGCGGCTCACCCAGGTCCAGGTGGACATCGGCCAGGTCGAGTACCGGGCCGATTGAGGCCGGGCAGTAACAGCGAAAGCCGACGCGGGCGGCGCGGCGGCTACGGCTGAGGGTCAAAGCGTCAGGCGTTGGGTCGCTTGCCGTGGTTCGCCTTGCTGCGCTTGCGCGCCTTGCGCTTGCGTGACTTCCTCGCCACCGGTTGCTCCCTTGTTGCTCGCGGGTGCCATCACTCTCTCACGCGACCGGCCGCCCCGGATCAGCAGCAGCGCCAGGCCGGCCGCCAGCAGGCAGTCACCGGGGCTGACCACCTCCCGGTGTGGTGGCAGCGCAAGCGGTACGACGTCCCCCAGAGCAGCCAGCCGAGTGGCGTCGCCGGCCGGCTCGTGCCGGGGATCCGTCGCAGGCACCGCCGTGGCGAAGTCCACACCGGCCCGCGCGGCGGCGTACCGGGACACCGGCATCGCAGCGTTCGCCGTCACCACGAGTGCGTTGAGTAGCAAACCGAGGGTCACCAGCGGTACGCCGGCAAGCCGGCGGTTGCGGGCGAGGAACACGCCCGCCAGCAGGGCCGAGAGCAGCAGCCCGACCCGGTAGCCCGTGATCCCGAACAGCGCCCCGCCCGCCTGCGCCAGCACGGCGAGGAGCAGCAGCGGCCAGCCCCGTACCGGCTCCTCGCCCGCACCGATCGGCCCGCCGGCAGCCAGGCCGACGGCCACCGCGGCGACCAGCACGAGGATCACGAGGGCCATGCCGGTTAGTCTGCTGCCTGCCCTCGCGTCGCGGCAGTGAGGTTGACGTGACAGAGAGGTGTCCGGTGTTCGAGTCCGTTCTGGTTGCGAACCGGGCCGAGATCGCCCGCCGGGTCATCCGCACGGTGCAGCGGCTCGGTGTCAAGGCGGTGGCCGTGTACTCCGAAGCCGATGCGGCGCTGCCCTACGTCCGGGAGGCGGACGAGGCGGTGCTGCTCGGGCCGGCCCCGCCGGCCGTGTCGTACCTCGATATCGCCAAAGTCCTCGAAGCGGCCCGGCAAACCGGCGCTCAGGCGGTGCACCCGGGCTACGGCTTCCTCGCCGAGAATGCCGGTTTCGCGCAGGACGTGCTCGATGCCGGGCTGGCCTGGGTCGGCCCGTCCCCGGATGCGATCGCGGCGATGGGGGACAAGATCAGCGCACGCAACATGATGGCGGCGGCCGGCGTACCGGTTGCTGCCGGCGGCTCGGAGCCGGTCACTGATGTCGACACCGCGGTCGAGGTCGCGAACGGGCTCGGCTACCCACTGATGGTCAAGGCGGCGGCCGGTGGCGGTGGCATCGGCATGGGGGTGGCCGCGGACGAGAGTGGCCTGCGGAGCGCATTCGAGACTGCCCGCAGCCGGGCCGAGCGGTTCTTCGGCAACCCGGCCATCCTGCTCGAGCGCTACCTGCCCCGTGCCCGCCACGTCGAGGTACAGATCCTCGGGCTGGCCGACGGGCGCGTCGTGGCCCTCGGCGAGCGCGACTGCTCGGTGCAGCGCCGGCACCAGAAGGTGGCGGAGGAGACGCCGTCGCCGGGCGTCTCCGCCGAGCTGCGGCAGCGGCTCCTCGATGCGGCGGTCCGTGCGGGCGAGGCCGTCGGCTACCGGAACGCGGGCACGGTCGAGTGCCTGGTGGCCGGCGAGGATTTCGTGTTCCTGGAGATGAACACCCGCTTGCAGGTCGAGCACCCGGTCACCGAAATGGTCACCGGGCTGGACCTGGTCGAGGAGCAGCTGCGGATCGCCGCCGGGGAGGACGTGACCTTCGACCCGGCCGCGGTGGCGCCGGTCGGTGCGGCACTGGAGCTGCGGGTGTACGCCGAGGATCCCCAGCGGTTTCTCCCCTCACCCGGCACGATCACCGGCTGGCAGGAACCGACCGGTGACGGCGTACGGGTCGACTCGGGGTACGCCGAGGGCAACACGGTCACGCCGTACTACGACCCCCTGCTGGCCAAGCTCTGCACGCACGGGTCGGACCGCGCCGAAGCGCTCGACCGGGCGCGGGCGGCGGTCGGGCAGTTCACGGTGACCGGCCCCAAGACCAACCTGCCGTTCTTCGTCGAGCTGCTGGACGACGCGGAGTTCCGCTCCGGCAGCTACGACACCGGCCTGGTCGAGCGCATGCGCGCCGCCCGTTAGGGCGACGGTGCACCTCGCGTGGTTGGATTTGCCCCGGCAGCGACGATCGAGGGGAGCGGTGTGGCCGGGGAGGTTCGGGCCGAGATGGTCGCCAACGTCTGGAAGATCGTCGTGGCGGTCGGCGACCCGGTCGAGGACGGCGACACGCTGGTCATTCTCGAGTCGATGAAGATGGAGATCCCGGTGATCGCCGAATCGACCGGCACCGTGACGGAGCTGCGGGTGAGCGAGGGCGAGGTCATCCAGGAGGGCGACGTCATCGCAGTGATCACCTAGAGCTGCGACGTCAAGCCGGTCGCCCGGTCGGCCGACACCCTGAGCGTGACCGAGCCCGACCGCGCCACCACCCTGATCGAGCCACTGCTGCGTGCCCTGGTGGAGTGCGCCGGGTCGGACCTGCATTGCAAGGTCGGCTCGCCGCCTCGGATCCGCATCGACGGCCGACTGCGTCGACTGCAGACCCGCGACCTCACGTCGGCCGACACCGAAGGCATGGTGGCCGAGGTGCTTCGGGCCGACCTCGCCGAGGAGTTCCGCCGGCGGAACGAAGCCGACTTCGCCTACTCGTTGCCCGGTGTGGGCCGGTTCCGGGTCAACGCCTTCCGCTCCCGCGGCTCGGCCGGGCTGGTCTTCCGGAGGGTGAGCATAGGTGCCACCCCGCTGGTCGAGCTGGGGCTCCCGCAGACGCTGGAGGCGCTGGCGCTGGAGCCCAGGGGGCTGGTGCTGGTCACCGGCCCGACCGGCTCCGGCAAGACCACCACGCTGGCCGCCATGATCGACCACATCAACGCCAGTCGCGAGGTCCACGTCGTGACGATCGAGGACCCGATCGAGGTCCTGCACTTCGACAAGCTCGCGATGGTGAACCAGCGTGAGGTCCGGGTCGACACCGAGGACTTCGCCACCGCCCTGCGGGCGGCCATGCGCCAGGACCCGGACGTGATCCTGGTGGGGGAGATGCGCGACTTCGAGACGGTCAAGGCCGCGCTGGCCGCGGCCGAAACCGGACACTTCGTGCTGTCCACCCTGCACACCACCGACGCGCAGGAGACCGTGAACCGGGTCATCGACTTCTTCCCCCCGCACGAGCAGAAGCAGATCCGGCTGGCGCTCGCCGGCACTCTCCGAGGGGTGATCTGTCAGCGGCTGGTGCCGAGGGCGGACGGCGCCGGCCGTACCGTCGCTATGGAGATCGCCATCAACACCGGCCGCATAGCCGACGCCATCACCGATCCGGACAAGACCTCCACCATCGCCACGCTGATCGCCGAAGGCGGCTACTACGGCATGCAGTCCTTCGACCAACACCTTGTCCGGCTGGTCCGCGACGAGGTGATCACCCTGGAAGCGGCGCTGGCCGCCTCGACCAACCCGCACGACCTGACCGTGCAGCTACGTCAGGTCGGTCTGGTCGCCTGAGCGTCCGCATCGCGCAGGTCGAGCGCGTAGGTGAGCAGCGTGGCGCCCGGGACCGGGGACCAGTCCCGGTCCGGCGTACGCCGGAAGCCCAGCCGCTCGTAGATGCGGTGAGCCGCCGTCATCGAGAGCTCGGTAGAGAGCCGGATCCCGGTGGCGCCGGTATCCTGCGCCCGCTGCACACACGCGCGCGCCAGCGCCATCCCCGCGCCACGACCCCGGGCGGTCGGGTCGACCGCGAGCATCCGGATCTCCATCTCGCCCGGGCCGGCAAGCTGGGCGTACTCGGCGCCGGCCGGAAAGAGCGCGACCGTGCCGAGCAGCAGCTCAGCAGCGTCCGTTGCGACCGGCGCGGTTGCCACCAGCAGCCGGCCGGCGGCGGCCCGGCCGGCGGCGTCGCGCAGCCTCTCGGCGTACGCCGGGCTGCCATGCCCGTCGGCACGGTAGGCGCGCACCGTCAACTCGCCGACGGCGGCGTACTCCTCGGGCCACGCCACTCGCACCTGCACGCCGGGGTGGGAGCTGGGGTGGCGCGGCCCGGCAGTTGCGATGGTGGGACCGCCTCCAGCGAGGTAAGCGGTGGCAACGCGCCGGCGGCGCGAGGAGGAGCGGGTCAGCCGGTACGGGCGCGGGTGCGGGCTCCGCGGCGCTTGAGCGCGCGGCGTTCGTCCTCCGACGTCCCGCCCCACACACCGGCATCCTGGCCGGTGTCCAACGCCCATTGCAGGCAGTCCTCGATCACCGGGCACCGACGGCAGACCGCCTTGGCCTCCTCGATCTGCAGCAGCGCGGGGCCCGTGTTGCCGATCGGAAAGAACAGCTCCGGGTCCTCGTCGCGGCAGATAGCTCGGTGCCGCCAGTCCATGCCTTCACATCTCCGTTCATCGTTTGGCCCAGGTCGTACCCGCACTCGCGCGGTTTACTGCTCGTATCCGTTGCTACACGTCCAGCGACGGCATGTGAATTATTTCACGAACTAACCCAATACGGAAGGGCCGCTCCGTGTTCCTGCCCGTGCGAACCAGAGCCGTCCCCGACGCCCCCCGGCCGCCGGCACAGTCCGCGGCGACTGTCGCGCCCCACGGCCTGCGTCACTTACACCCTGTCAGCCGCCTCGCACGCTGGCAAGACCAATCCGCGGACGATTCCGGCACGCCGGCGGAGCCCCGGTCAGACCAGCACGGTGAGCGCCCGCGGCTGGGACCGCAGGTGCAGCCGCAGCCGGTCCCCGACGTACTCACCGTCGAGCTGGACGGCCACCGGCTCATCAGCCACCAGCGTGAACTCGTCCAGGTTGTGCAGCCCGAGCATCGACCGACCGTCGGCCGGGCGCCCCTGTGGCGCCAACATGCGGACCAGCGTCGCGCCGGCGGACAGTACGCCGAGTCGCCGCGCGGCAAAGAGGTCCAGACCGGTGTCGATGCCGGCCTCCGGCGATGCCACCAGCGGTCGGCCTCCCAGGTAGGTCCACGGTCGGGTGTTGGAGACGATGCCGAGACAGAGTCCCTCGACCGCGGGCTCGCCGGGACGCTCCAGCCGCAGTGGGGGGTGCCGGCGGGTCCTGGTGGCGACGAACTGGCGCACCGCGGTGCGCGCGAAGAGGCTGGCGCTCGCCCGGGTGCCGCCGGCCCGCCGGCGCTCCACTTCGCGGACGACCTCGGCGTCCAGGCCGAAGCCCGCACAGAAGGTGAACCAACGCTTGTCGGCCCGGCCCAGCCCGACTTGCCGCCGCCGGCCGGCACGTAGCGCGTCGAGCAGCTCGCCGGTCGCCTCCACCGGGTCACGAGCGATTCCGAGGGCGCGGCCGAAGACGTTGGCACTACCGCCCGGTACGACGCCGAGCGCGGGCAGCCGGTCCGGCGGGCCGTCCGCGAGCAGCCCGTTGACCACCTCGTTGACCGTGCCGTCGCCGCCGACCGCCACCACGATGTCCATCTCGTCGGTCACCGCCTGCCGGCCGAGCTCCTCGGCGTGGCCGCGATGCCGGGTGTGTTCGACGTCGAGCTTGAGTTCGCTTCCCAACGCCCGGATCAAAACGTCGTGTCGACGGGTGTTGGTGGCGGTGGCCGCCGGGTTGATGATCATCAGCGCCCGCATCCTCCGCAGCGTAACGGCAGCTATCGTGGCCGCCGTGGCCGCGCATCCCGCCCGCGGTGCGGTGCCGGTGCAGGTACGCCGCGCAGCGGCCGTCGTACTGGTCGAGGGGGTTGGGCTGGTCCTGCTCTGCGCCGGCTACGCCGGGCGGGTGTTCCTCGGCCGGCCGGAGAACAGGGTGTTGGCGCTCGCCGGCGCGGCGATGGGGCTGGCCGCCGGGGTGGCGGTGATGCTGCTCGGACGGGCGCTGTCGCGGGGACGTCGCGCGGCCGCCTCGCCGGTGCTGCTCACGCAGCTGCTCTCCCTGCCGGTCGGCGTCGGGCTGCTGCAGGGCCACCTGCCGATCTACGCCGCGGCGGTGCTGCTGCCTGCGGTCGTCGTACTGGTCCTGCTGGCCGGCACGCCCGGCGGTCGCACCGCCTTCCGCCCTTAGGTCGGGAGCGCCTCAGTCCTCGACCAGCAGGCCCTCGCGGAGCTGGGTGAGCGTGCGGGCCAGCAGCCGGGACACGTGCATCTGGGAGATGCCCAGCTCAGCGGCGATCTGGGACTGGGTCATGTTGCCGAAGAAGCGCAGTAGCAGGATCTTCTTCTCCCGCGGCGGCAGCCGCTCCAGCAGCGGCTTGAGCGACTCCCGGTATTCGACACCCTCCAGCGACTCATCGGTCACGCCGAGTGAGTCTGCGACGGCTGGGGAGTCGTCGTCGCCGCTGTCCGGCGCGTCCAGCGACACCGCGGAGTAGGCATTGGCCGACTCCAGGCCCTCGAGCACCTCCTCCTCGGTCATGCCGAGGTGCCCGGCCAGCTCGGCGACCGTCGGGGAGCGGCCGTTGCGCTGGGACAGCTCGCTGGTCGCCTTGGTGAGTGCGAGCTTGAGCTCCTGCAGCCGACGGGGCACCCGGATTGCCCAGCCCTTGTCCCGGAAGTGTCGCTTGATCTCGCCTACGATCGTCGGCGTCGCGTACGTCGAGAACTCGACTCCACGCTCGAGGTCGAAGCGGTCCACCGACTTGATCAGGCCGATGGTCGCCACCTGAACCAGGTCGTCGAGCGGCTCCCCGCGGTTGCGGAAGCGGCGGGCGAGGTATTCGACAAGCGGTAGATGCATCTCGACCAGCTCGTCCCTGACCCGGGACCGCCGGGGATTGTCCTCGCCGAGTCCGGTGAGCTCGAAGAACAGGGCGCGCGCATGGGCTCGGTCGTGCGACGTGCGCTCCGAACGCACTTCGACCTCGACCTCGGGAGATGCGGCCAGCATGGGCGGGGCTGTTTCCACCTCGGCCTCCGCACTGGCTCGTTGCTGCGGCGCGCCGGCGGTTGTCGCCTCGCTCACTCGAGCGCCGATCCGGCGCCGCGACGCTTCTGCAGGTCGACGGTCAGCCGGTTGTCGGCGTCGACCCGGCTGTCGACATCGCCGACCAGAGCCGACAGAACCGTCCAGGCGAAGGTGTCCCGGGCCGGCGTCTGACCGTCCAGGCTCAGCACGCTGACCGAGATGCGGATCATGTCACGGGAAAGCTCGAACTCGCACTCGAGGTCGGCCCCCGGCTGCGCCTGCGCGAGCAGGATGGCGCAGGCCTCGTCGACGGCGATGCGGAGGTCCTCGATCTCGTCCAGGGTGAAGTCGAGCCGCGCCGCCAACCCGGCGGTCGCCGTACGCAAGATCGAAAGATAGGCACCGGCGGCCGGGAGCCGGATGGTCACGACGTCTCCGACACCGCTGGGTGCCGCGCGTTCGACGCGCGCCTCCAAGGCGTCGCCGGTCATGGCACCTCCGCGAAGTCGGGTTGCCGGCGCAGGCCGGCCAGGTTGATCCGCAACGGTACCGCGCCGCCAGCCGGGCGGAGGAACGCTGCCGATCACGGGCCCTTCCGCGTGACCTCTTCAGGTCGGCCGGGATCAGCCGCCCGGGGTCAGGTTCCACCGCCGGATCACCGGTCGGGAGTGCTCTTCGGACAGCACGCTCACCGTCGCGGTGTCAAGGCGGAACAGCCGACCGCAGGGCGCCGGCAGGTCCAGCCAGCGGGCGGCAAGTACCCGTAGGGCATGTCCGTGACCGACCAGCGCCACGTCGTCGGATGCGTTCGCCGTCGCCAGCTGCGCCCGCACCCGGTCGAGCACCCGGTCGGCCCGGTCGCCGACCTCCTCGGCCGTCTCCCCGTCCGGGGTGCCGCCGCCCCAGATGGTCCACCCCGGCCGTTCGGCACCGATCTCAGCGGTGGTACGGCCGTCGTACGAGCCGTAATCCCACTCGCACAGGTCCGGCTCGGGTAGCGGAGCCGGAAGCGAGGCCAGGGTCGCGGTGCGCACCGCCCGCTGTAACGGGCTGGTGAGGACCAGCGCGAAGCTTCGGCGACCAAGGACCGATCGCAGAGCCCGTGCCTGTTCCTCGCCGGTCGTGGTCAGCGGGATGTCGCTTCGGCCGGTGTGTTTCCCCAGCCGGCTCCACTGTGTCTCACCGTGGCGGACCAGGACGACCTCACCCACTCAGGCGGCTGCCTTGGTCTCCCAGAAAATCTTGGCAATCTCGTCGATGGAGTCGAGCAGCTTCTGCCCGTCAGCGGGGTCTACCGAGCCCTTGCCGCCGGCGGCGCCGGCCTGCTTGGTGGCGTCCCAGAAGAGCTGATGCAGCTGCGGGTACTTCTGCAGGTGCTGGGGCTTGAAGTAGTCGGTCCAGAGCACCCACAGATGGTGCTTCACCAGGTCGGCACGCTGCTCCTTGATCATCAACGCCCGGGTGCGGAACGTCGGGTCGGGGTTGCCGGCGTACTTCTCCATGATCGCCTTCACCGACTCGGCCTCGATGCGGGCCTGGGCCGGGTCATAGACACCGCAGGGCAGGTCACAGTGGCCGTAGCCGGTGATCTTCGGGGTCAACGCGCGACGTAGCAGGTTCATCGGCTGTCCTTCCGAGTTCCGTGGGCGGTCCGTGCGCGACACTACCCTCGGCCCGCGACGGAATGCGGAGCGGAGGTTCCATGCGCTTCCCGTGGCTGCGGATCGGTTTCACCGGCCCGTCGATGCTGCCCACGTTGCGGCCGGGTGATCACCTGCTGGTACGCCGGAATGCCCCCGTCCGGGTCGGCGACATCGTGGCCGCGCGGCGACCGGACCGCCGACTGCTGGTAGTGGTCAAGCGGGTCGAGCGGGTCACCGACGACGGTCGGTGGTGGCTTCGCGGCGACAACGCCGCGGCCAGCGACGACAGCCGGGTTTTCGGTCCGGTGGGGCTTCACGACCTCGTCGGCCGGGTGGTCTGGCGCTACTGGCCGCCCGTCCGCGGAGTCCGGTAGCGCCGCCGACGGACAACCGGGCCGCCGGCGCGTCACCCGAATGGCTCAACCCGGCCCCACCGGTTGCCGATGCGCTGGGAGTCCGGCCACCCGGTAGACGGTGAGGCGAGTGATGACGAGAGGAACAGGTGAGGCGTCGGGCGCTCCGGCGCCGTGCGGCCGCGGCCTGAGGTCGGTGGTGTGGGCGACCCTGCTCACGGCCGCTCTTGTGGTGGCCGGCGCAGCGTGGTTCGTCCCCAGTTCGTTCGCCACGGCGGCTTCCGCGCTGCGGGCGGCAGGCACGCCGCAGCCGGGTACGCACCCGCCCCGGGACCCCTTCAAGCCGCTCGTCGGCCAGCCTAACCAGGCGAACCAGGCGAACCAGGCCGACCAGGCCGACCAGCAGGCCCCGGGCGCATCGTTGGCACCCGTGCCCACCGCGCCGCCACAAGCGGGTCCAGCCCAGCCGAGCTCCCCGCCGCGACGCCAGCGGACGGGGGGGCATCCGACGCCGGCGGAGCCGAAATCCGCGCGTCCCGCCCTTGCGGTCGCGCCGCAGGCGAGCCGGCACGTCGTGGGCAGCGGAGAGACCCTGTGGCAGATCGCTGTGGCGTCATCGGCCCCGGGCTCGTCTGTTGCGGTGCTGGCCGCCCGCGCCAACGCGATCTACGCCGCCAACGAAGCTGTGATCGGCCGGGATCCTTCGCAGCTACTATCCGGCACCGTTCTGGTCCTGCCGCAGAGTGGTTACGCCGGCTAGAGCACCTTGGCCAGGAAGGTCCTGGTGCGCTCGTGCTGCGGGTGGGCCAGCACCTCCCTGGGGAGCCCGGACTCCACCACCACGCCGGCGTCCATGAAGACCACCGAGTCGCCGACCTCTCGGGCAAAGCCCATCTCGTGGGTGACCACCACCATGGTCATGCCGTCTTCGGCCAGGCCACGCATGACGTCGAGGACCTCGCCGACGAGCTCGGGGTCGAGCGCCGAGGTTGGCTCGTCGAAGAGCATGAGCTTGGGCGACATGGCCAACGCGCGGGCGATGGCCACCCGCTGCTGCTGGCCACCGGATAGCTGGTTGGGGTACGCCCCGTGCTTGTCCCCCAAGCCCACCCGGTCCAGCAACGCGCGGCCACGGTCGATCGCGGTCGCCTTGGACTCCTTCTTGACCTTGATCGGCGCCTCGATCACGTTGCCGAGCGCGGTCATGTGGGGGAAGAGGTTGAAGCGTTGGAAGACCATGCCGATCTCGGCCCGCTTCCGGGCAACCTCCCGCTCCCGGAGCTCATGGATCTTGCCGCCGGCCTCGCGGTAGCCGACCAGCTCGCCGTCGACGTAGAGCCGGCCGGCGTCGACGTTCTCCAGGTGATTGATGCAGCGCAGGAACGTGCTCTTCCCCGACCCGGACGGCCCGATCAGGCACATCACCTCGCGCGGGGCCACCTCGAGATCGATCCCTTTGAGCACCTCCAGCTTGCCGAAGGCCTTGTGCACCCCCTCGGCGCGCACCATCGTCATACGTAGCCTCCCTCCGGTCGGCGGAGGCTCAGCACGTTGGCCCGGATGCGCTGCAGCGGCGTACGCGGCAGGTTCCGGCTGGACCCCCTGGAGAACCGCCGCTCGATGTAGTACTGGAAGGTGCTCGCCACCGTCGTCAGCACGAGGTACCAGATGCTGATCACGATGAGGAGCTCGATGGTCTGCAGGTTGCTCGAGTAGATGTTCTGAGCCGCTCGGAACAGCTCTCCGACCAGTACGACAGCCGCCAGTGACGACGTTTTCAGCATGTTGATGAACTCGTTGCCGGTCGGCGGGATGATCACCCGCATCGCCTGGGGGAGCACCACCCGGCGCATCGTTTGGGTCGAGGTCATGCCGAGCGCCGCCGCCGCCTCGGTCTGGCCCTCGTCGACGGAGATGATGCCGGCGCGCACGATCTCGGCCATGTAGGCGCCCTCGTTGAGCCCGAGGCCGAGCAGGGCGGCGGTGAACGGCGTCATGAAGTCGTTCATCGGCTTGCTGAAGACCGCCAGATCGGTGAAGGGCACCGGAATCGTGAAGGTCGAGAAGACCAGCGCCAGGTTGAACCAGAAGACCAGCTGCACGAGCACCGGCGTACCGCGGAAGAACCAGATGTAGAACCACGAAACCGAGCTCACGACCGGGTTCCTCGACAGCCGCATCACCGCGAAGACCACGCCGAGCACGATGCCCACCGCCTGGGCCGCGACGGAGATCATCAGTGTCCTGCGTAGGCCGTCGCGGATGACCTTCGAGGTCAGGAACTTCGGGATGCTGGCGTACTGGATGTTGGCCTTGGACAACGCGACGCCGAGCAGCACCAGCAGCCCGATGACGACGGCGGCCGATACATAGCGGCCCCAGTGCCGGACCGGTACGGCGACGATCGCCTCGCCCCGCGGCGTCCCGGTCTGGGGGCTCGAGCCGAGAACCTCGCTGTCGCCGGTGACCATCGCTGGGTCGCGGGTCAGGAGCCGCCGTTGATGGCCGCGGTCTTCAACGCGCCCTTGTCGACGTTCCACTTCGCCAGCACCTTGTCGTAGCCGCCGTCCGCGATGACGGCCTTGAGGGCGGCCTGCAGGGCATCGCGCAGCTGGGTGTCCTCCTTGCGGACACCGATGCCATACGGACCGGCTTCGATCTGCTCGCCGACGACCTCGAAGTCGTTGCCGCCGCCTGAGGTCTTCGCGTTGTAGGCAGCCACCGGGAAGTCGTTCATGTCAGCCACCGCCCGGCCGCCCTTGATCTGCAGCAGCGCGTCGGTGTCCTTGTCGAAGGTCAGTACCTTGATGGGTCCCTTGCCGGCGGCGGTGCACTTCGCCTGCTGTGCCTTGGCCACGTCCTCCTGGGTCGTCCCGCGCTGGAGGGCGACGGTCTTGCCGCAGAGGTCGTCGAGGGTGTTGATGTTCTCGGGATTGCCCTTCTTGACCAGGATCGACGTACCGGCGTTGAAGTAGTCGACGAAGTCGAGCTCGGCCTGGCGCTTCTTGGTGTCGCTCATCGCCGACATGACGACGTCGAACCGCTTGGACCGCACCGCGGGGATCAGCCCGTCGAAGGTGGCGTTGGTGAACTGGAACTTCACGCCCAGCTTGTCGCCCAACGCTTTCGCCAGGTCCGGGTCGATGCCGATGATGGTGGTCCCGTCCGTGTCGAAGAACTCCACCGGCGCGTACGCGACATCCGAACCCACCTTGATGGTCCCGGCCGACCGGATGTTGGCCGGCAGCTTCGCGGCGAGCGCGTCATCCTTGCCGTCGCCCTTTGGCGCGGTTCCACCGCTGGAGTTGTCGTTGGAACTGCCACACCCGGCCAGCAGCAGGGTGACACTGAGGCTCAGTACGCCGGTGATCCCCGGGCGGCGGAACCGGCTCTGCATGTGATCCTCCCCAAGGGATCAGACCTGCTGGCTGGCGCCCATCTAATCAGGCGAGGCCGCTCCCGACGGCTAGGGTGCGCGGATGCTCGCCGTGACCGCCGTTCGTGTCGATCCGGACGACCCGCTTGGCTGCCTCGAGATCGGCGAGCGCCCGCTGCCTTCGGTGCCGGCCGGATGGACCACGGTCGAGCTGCGGGCGGCATCGCTCAACCACCACGATCTCTGGACGCTGCGAGGCGTCGGGTTCGACCCGGACCGGCTGCCGATCGTGCTCGGCTGCGACGGCGCCGGGGTCGACGAGGACGGCAACGAGGTGGTCGTCCATGGGGTGATCGGGGACCCGGCGGCCGGAGGGGGTGACGAGACGCTCGACCCGAAGCGGTCGCTGCTCTCCGAGCGGTACGACGGCACCCTCGCCGAGCGGGTCGCCGTACCGCGCCGGAACCTGGTTCCGAAGCCGGCGGCGATCTCGTTCGAGGAGGCAGCCTGCCTGCCGACCGCATGGCTGACGGCGTACCGGATGGTTTTTTCCCGGTCGGGGCTGAAGGCGGGCGGCCGGGTGCTGGTGCAGGGTGCCGGGGGCGGCGTCGCGACGGCTGCCATCGTCCTGGCCCGGGCGGCCGGCATGCGGGTGTACGTGACCAGTCGGGCAGCGGACAAGCGACGGCGGGCACTCGAGCTCGGCGCGCACGAGGCGTTCGAGCCCGGTGCCCGGCTGCCCGAGCGGGTAGACGCGGTCATCGAGACCGTGGGCAAGGCCACCTGGTCACACTCGCTGAAGTCGCTGCGCCCGGGAGGCACCGTGGTGGTGGCGGGCGCCACCAGCGGTGCGGACCCCGACGCCGACCTCAGCCGGGTCTTCTTCCTCCAGCTTCGGGTCGTCGGCTCGACCATGGGGACCCGCGACGAGCTCGAGCGGCTGCTGCGCTTCTGCGAGGTCACCGGCGTGCGGCCGGTTATCGACTCGGTGCTGCCGCTGGCGCAGGCGCGGGAGGGGTTCGCCCGGATGGCTGCCGGCGACCTCTTCGGCAAGATCGTCTTCACCGTCTGACGGAGGCGCGCGCTCACCCGCCGGGGCGCCGTCGCGCCACCCGCAGGGGGCGCGTCTTCGCGCTCTCCTCAGTGGATCGGTCCAAGTGAGCTGTACCCCACGATTTGGCCGTTTTCCTCGGGTAGGAGTCACAACGATCGATCGCCAACCGGTGCGTCAGCCCCGCTCGTCGCGCGGAGCTTGCTGGTGGCCGAGGCGCAGCTGGCGTCGGCGTACCGCCAGTGTGTCGAGGACCTCCCCACGTACGACGTCGGGCTCCTCGTGCAGGCGTCGATGCGAGAAGCGGAGCGCCAGCCAGCCGAGCGTGGCGAGAGCTGCGTCGCGGCGCATGTCCCGCTCGCGCTGGTCGTCCCGGAAGTGGTACCGGGAACCGTCGAGCTCCACGTCGACCATCTCTTCGACGTACGCGACATCGAGATACGCCCGGCGCCGGCCAATCGTTATCGGCAGCTGCCGCTCCGCCGACGGCAGCGAGGGATGGCTGAACACCTGCCGGAAGCCCCAGATCTCGAGCTCGCTGTGGCAGCCCGCCGCCAGTAGGTCGATTAGGCACAACAGCGACGCGCGACCTTGCAGCCTGGAGTAGTGGACGGCAACATCGAAGACCCGGGTGGGGGTCGTCAGCCGGCGTTGCACGGCGACGACCAGCGGCGCCCGACGCTCGTAACCCTCCAACAGTGGCCAGCTGGCGACCAGACAGTCCTCCAGCCGTACGACGGACAAGCCCTGTCGGGAGACCACCAGTGGTGGCGCGACCTGGAAGCCGCGGCGGCGGTGGACTATCACCTCGGCGTAGGCCCGCAGCTGCCGCGCGTCGGTTGTCAGATGCAGGGGCAGTCCGGCCGGCAATGGAAGTCCCCACAGGGAGAGGCCGGACGTGTGGCTCAGGGCGGCGTTGTTGCCGGCGTACCGCAGCGCCGTCCGCAGCCTCGCCGTCGGCGCCTCGAGCAGGGCGGGCTCTGAGTAGACCCTGGGCGCGACCCGTACCAACTGGCCCGCGGCCACCGCCCAGTCGACGACATGGGACGGGACCGCCGCCGTGAGCTCCGCACGCTGCAGTACGCCGTCGTTGCCGTCGAGGAGTCGCCGAATCTCGCTCCGCATGTGCTCACGGTCGCCGTCCGCGCTCTCCGGCGGGAGGGGTCAGCTCCCCGCTGGGGACGGCCGGCGAACCTGTGCGTAAGGAGCCTGGCGATCGATCGTTGTGAGCTGTACCCGAGGATTTCGCCAATTCTCTGCGGTAGACGAAACAACGATCGATCGCCGCGGAAGCCGCGGAAGCCCGGCGCGGGCCGTGGACGACTGGCGCCGGGCGTCACTCGTCGTCGTCGAGGCGGGCCAGGTAGGTCGCCAGCCGGTCCACGGCGGTCTCGAAGTCCGGGTGCTCGTCCACGAAGGCGCGCAGCTGTACGGCGAGCCAGCCCAGACCCACCGACTCCGTGCCCCGGCGAGCCTCCAGCTCCTCGATCCCGCGGTCGGTGAAGTACACGCCTAGCCGCCTAGGGCGCTTTGGATCAGTGCCACCTGCTCCGCCTCGTGCGAGGTCGAGGAGCCGGCAGCAGGCGAGGCGCTGGCCTTGCGTGAGATCCGGCGCAGCGCCGGCCGGCCGCCGAGGTGCTCCGGCAGGTTGAGGGCGATGTAGGGCCAGGCCCCCATGTTGGCCGGCTCCTCCTGTACCCACACCAGGTCGGTGGCGTTGGGGTAGTCGGCCAACGCCTCGACCAACTCGTCGACCGGCAGCGGGTAGAGCTGCTCGACCCGCACGATCGCGGTATCGCCCGTCTCCCGCTTTCGGCGGCCGGCGGCCAGGTCGTAGTAGACCTTGCCGGTGCACAGCAGGATCCGGTTCGCCGACGCCGCGGCCGGCGGCTCGGGATCGGCCAGGACCGGCGCGAAACCGCCGCTGATGAACGAGTCGGTCGGGGAGGTGGCGGCCTTGAGACGGAGCATCGACTTGGGTGTGAAGACGACCAGGGGCTTGTTTACCGGCGTGAGCGCCTGGCGCCGGAGCAGGTGGAAGTAGTTGGCCGGGGTCGACGGCACGGCGACCACCATGTTCGATTCGGCGCACAGGGCCAGGTAGCGCTCGAGCCGGGCCGAGGAGTGGTCCGGGCCCTGTCCCTCGTAGCCGTGTGGCAGCAGCAGGGTGACGCCGGAGCTCTGCCCCCACTTCTCCTCACCGGCGGCGACGAACTCGTCCACGATGGATTGCGCCCCGCTGGCGAAGTCGCCGAACTGCGCCTCCCACATCACCAGCGCCTCCGGCCGGGCCACCGAGTACCCGTACTCGAAGCCCATGGCCGCGAACTCGGAGAGCAACGAGTCGTAGACGTGGAAGCTGCCCTGGTCCGCGTCGAGGTGGGCGAGCGGCGTGTACTCCGCCCCGGTCGACTGGTCGACCAGTACGGCGTGCCGCTGGCCGAACGTCCCCCGGCGGCTGTCCTGCCCGGCCAGTCGGATCGGCCGTCCCTCCAGGAGCAGGGACCCGAACGCCAGCGTCTCGCCCATTGCCCAGTCGACGGTGTCCTCGTCGACCATGGCGGCCCGCCGCTGCAGCTGAGGCAGCAACCGCCGGTGCACCGTAAAGCCGGGCGGCACGTTCAGCTGTGACTCGGCGACCCGCTTGACCGTCTCCCGGCTCACCGCGGTCACGACCTGCTCGACCGCCGGTGCGCTCTCGGCCGGCCCGACCTCGCGCGGGCGGTCGGCTTCCCGAGCGTCGGCGAAGACCTTCTCCAGCTGACCTTGGTAGTCGCGCAGCGCCGACTCCGCCTCCTCGAGGCTGATGTCACCGCGACCGATCAGCGACTCGGTGTAGAGCTTGCGGACCGAGCGCTTGGCATCGATGAGCCCGTACATCAGCGGCTGCGTGAAAGAGGGCTCGTCCACCTCGGAGTGACCGCGCCGCCGGTAGCACAGCATGTCGACGACGACGTCCTTCTTGAACGCCTGCCGGAACTCATACGCCAGCCGGGCCACCCGGACGCACGCCTCGGGGTCGTCGCCGTTCACGTGGAAGATCGGCGCCTGGATCATCCGGGCGACGTCGGTCGCGTAGACGCTGGACCGGGCGGCGAGCGGCGAGGTGGTGAAGCCGACCTGGTTGTTGACGACCACGTGCACGGTGCCGCCGGTGCGGTAGCCACGCAGCTGGGAGAGGTTGAGCGTCTCGGCCACCACGCCCTGGCCGGCGAAGGCGGCGTCGCCGTGCAGCGCCAGCGGCAGCACCGTGAAGCCGGCCTCGCCCCGGTTGATGACGTCCTGCTTGGCCCGCGCGATCCCCTCCAGCACCGGGTCGACCGCCTCGAGGTGGCTCGGGTTGCTCGCCAGCGAGACCGGGACGGTGTGCCCGTCGTACGCCGTGTAGGTGCCCTCGGCGCCCAGGTGGTACTTGACGTCGCCGGAGCCGTGCGCCGTACGCGGGTCGAGGTTGCCCTCGAACTCCCGGAAGATCTGCGCGTAGCTCTTGCCGACGATGTTGGCCAGCACGTTGAGCCGGCCGCGGTGCGGCATGCCGACGACAACCTCGTCCATGTCGTCGTGGGCGGCGGCGTCGAGGACGGCGTCGAGCAGCGGGATGACCGACTCGGCGCCCTCGAGGGAGAAGCGCTTCTGGCCGACGTACTTCGTCTGCAGGAACGACTCGAACGCCTCCGCCGCGTTGAGCCGACCGAGGATCCGCAGCTGCTCCTCGCGCTCGGGCTTCGCGTGGGGCTTCTCCACCCGGTCCTGGATCCAGCGGCGCTGGCCGGGGTCCTGGATGTGCATGTACTCGATCCCGACGGTGCGGCAGTAGGAGTCCCGCAGCACGCCGAGGACGTCGCGCAGCCTCATCACCGGCTTGCCGCCGAAGCCGCCGGTCGGGAACTCCCGGTCGAGGTCCCAGAGGGTGAGCCCGTGGTTCACGATGTCGAGGTCGGGATGGCTGCGCTGTTCGAACTCCAGCGGGTTGGTGTCGGCCATCAGGTGGCCGCGGACCCGGTAGGCGTGGACCAGTTCGATCACCCGAGCCGGCTTGCCGACCTCGTCGTCGTGGCCGGCCGAGATATCGGTCACCCAGCGGACCGGCTCGTACGGGATCCGGAGCGCGCGGAAAATCTCGTCGTAGAAGCCGTTGGCCCCGAGCAGAAGCTCGTGGATGCGGCGGAGGAAGTCCCCCGACTGGGCGCCCTGGATGATCCGGTGGTCGTACGTCGAGGTCAGCGTGAGCACCTTGCTGACCGCGAGCCGGGCCAGCGTTTCGGCGGATGCGCCCGAGTACTCGGCCGGGTACTCCATCGCCCCCACGCCCAGGATCGCGCCCTGGCCGGCCATCAGCCGCGGGACGGAGTGCACGGTGCCGATGGTTCCGGGGTTGGTGAGGCTGATCGTCGTACCCGCGTAGTCCTCCAGGGTCAGCTTGCCGGCGCGCGCCTTGCGCACGATGTCCTCGTACGCCGACCAGAACCGGGCGAAGTCCATCGACTCCGCGCCCTTGATCGACGGTACGACGAGCGTGCGGCTCCCATCGGGCTTCTGCAGGTCGATCGCCAGGCCGAGGTGCACGTGCTCCGGTACGACGAGGGTCGGCTTGCCGTCCACCTCGGCGTAGCTGTTGTTGAGTTCGGGCAGGTCGGCGAGCGCCCTGACCATGGCGAACCCGATCACATGGGTGAACGACACCTTCCCGCCGCGGCCGCGGGCCAGGTGTCGGTTGATCACGGTCCGGTTGTCGACGAGGAGCTTCGCCGGCACCGCCCGGACGCTGGTGGCGGTCGGTACGGCGAGGCTCTGCTCCATGTTGGCGACCACGCGGGCCGCCACTCCTCGAAGAACGCTGGTCGAGGCCTCGGTCGGTACGGCCGGTTGGGGCGTCTGCGCCGGCCTCGGAGTCCTGCTGGGGACCGGGGGGGCGCTGGGAGCGGACTCAGGGCTGGGAGCGGGCTCAGGGCTGGGAGCGGGCGAAGGGCGAGGAGCGGGCGGCGGCGGGCTTGTCACCGATGCGGGGGTTGGCGCAGCGGCCGCGGTCGCCTGGCCGTTGGCCGAATCGCCGGAGCGGCCTCTGTCCTCGGGTGCGTAGTCGGCGAAGAAGTCCCACCACGCCTGGTCCACGGAGTCCGGATCGCGCAGGTACTGCTGGTAGATCTCCTCCACCAGCCACTCGTTCGGGCCGAAGCCGGCCAGCGGGTCGGGTTGGGTGGCTGATTGGCCTGGCACGACGCGTTCGCCTCTTCGGAATCGTCTCGACCGGATGCCGTTCCAGGCTACGCCGAGGCGGACCCGGCCCAGCGGCGGACAAGCACCCGGGGGCGGCGCCGGTGCGCCGCCCCCGGGTGCTCGTGCTGGTTAGTGCGAATCCACGAACGGCTGCGGTACGCCGAGCCGACCGTCGGACCAGGTGTAGTAGGTGGTGTTGCCGGTGGAGGCGTTGTCGGTGTAGTCGCCGAAGTTCGGGATGATCAACGACGACGTGCCGTTCCAATCGCTGGAGCCGGTGGTGATCCGGAAGTCCGCGCCGCCGGCCGTCGGCGCGCTGCGCACCTCGCCGAAGTAGTCGGTCCGGGTCGAGTCCGGACCGGTCAGCCGCCGGTCGTACCACGATGTGGAGATCGACCCGTTGTCCCGGACGCTTACCGCCGGCAGGAAGTGCAGGGCGTAGGAGTTGTCGTCGTTCACCTGCTCGATCGGTCCGGAGATGTCGAGGTTCATCGGCAGTCCCCGCATCCAGATGTCACCCAGCGGGTGCTTGCTGGCGTCGTTCCAGACGACGATCACCTTGTTCAGTGCGGCGTCTACGGCGACCCGCGGGAAGTCGTTGCCCAGCCCGCGGTTGTAGCCGGCGATCGCCGCCCCGTCCAGGGACTTGACGCCGCCGTCGCGACTCGAGTTGACCTGGCCCTGCGAGACCACCCGGGGAGAACGTGGGCCGCCCACGACCGGCGAGGAGTCGCCCCGGCGGACCCGGGCGGCGTGGATGTAGACGTAGGGGTTGCCGTTGAACAGGTTGCTGATGAGGTTGCGCTCCCAGGAGATGTATGCGTCGCCACCGGGCGCCAACGAGACGTACGACCCCTGGTTGAACACGAATGCCTGCTCCTCCGGCCACACGGTGATCGGTCGGCTGAAGTCGGAGCGGGTCAGGGTCCGGGCGTCCGCCGGCACGTGGGCCCGCACCATCTCGATCTGCCCGGTGCCGCTCTGGCCGCCGAAGCCGAAGAAGAACCTGGTGTAGGACATCGCCAGCGTCCGGCTGGCCGGGTCGTAGCCCAGCCATTCCTTGTCCAGGAAGGCGGTGTTCGGTGGGGGGTTCTTCTGCCCGAGCTTGCAGACGTCGCCGCCGCTGGCCGTAACGATCGGCTTGGTGAAGCTCACGGCGCCGGTCGAAGACACCGTGGCGACCGAGACGGCCAGGTCGAGCTTGGCCGGCCTCTTCGAGCAGTCGAAGTTGAACGACGGCAGGTAAAGGCTCCCCACGATGAAGTGGCGGCCGTTGTCCACCGCCACGATGGTCGGGTCGCCGAACCACTGCTGGTTGCGGTTGTCGTTCGGCAACCCGATCAGGTCCTGGAAGGTGCGGCCGCCGTCGGCGGAGTAGCCCACACCGGTCAGTGATGCCCGCCGGTCGGTCGACGGTGCGACGAGGAAGCCCGTGGCGTCGTTCCAGCCGACCAGAACCCGCTGGCCGGCGGCGGCGATCGCCGTTTCGCTCTGCCCAGCGGCGAGGTCCTGTCGCGGGTTGTTCGCGTCGACGTTGCTTCCCAGCGAGATCGTGTTGGTCGGACCGGCCGGTGCGTTCGAGCCACTGTCGCGGTTCGGTCCGAGGAAGTAGGCCTTGCCACCAGAGGACAGAGCGTCGGTCCGGATCTTGCCGGGGGCGGGCGGCTGCCCGCTGACGGCGGCTGCCGCTCCGCTCCGCCAGGAATGGGTCGTGCCGGCGGTGGCTACTGGAGTGCCGATGGTGGCGGCGCCCAGCCCGAGCGCCACCATCCCGATGACGGTGCTGCGTTTCACGTGCTCCCCCTACTGATCGGTCGACGATCCTGTTGGCCACGTGCTTGGGCCCGGTGGGGCCGCTCGATGCGTACGCTCCAGTCGTCAAGGGAGCAGGCTGCTGTCTTCTATCGTTCCGGCCTACCATCCCGCAACCACCCGATCGGGCAGCGCCCGAGGCGGAATCTCTGTCTAGCCGAGGAGCAGCGATGGCTGCCTTGACCCAGCAGGTAGCACCCGGAGTGCATCGAGTGGCCGATGGGATCGTGAACTGGTACCTCATCGGGGACGAAACCGGAGTGGCTCTCGTTGACACCGGTTGGCCGCGCAGCTGGCCGAAGGTGCAGCAGGCGGTTCGAGAGCTCGGCCGGTCCCTGCAGGACGTGCGCGCGGTCCTGCTGACCCACGGTCACGGCGATCACCTGGGTGCCGCCGAGAAGGTGCGGCAAGCCGGGGTGCCGGTCTGGGCGCACCGTGACGAGGTCGCTCGGGTCCAGGGGAAAGCCAAAGGCTCCTCGTCGTTCGCGCTGGTGCCGGGCCTGCTTCCGCACCTGTGGCGGCCAAGGGCCTTGGGCTTCGTGCTGCACGCGAGCGCGCACGGCTTCATGACGCCGAAGTGGGTGAAGGAGGTCATCCCGCTGGACGAGTCTTCGCTGCTGGACCTACCGGGCCGGCCGCGGGCCGTAGCCACCCCGGGCCACACCGAGGGGCACACCTCCTACCACCTGCCCGATCTCGGCGTCCTTCTCGCCGGAGACGCTCTGGTGACCCTCGACGTGTTGACCCGACAGCGCGGGCCGCGGCTCATGCCCGATCCGGTCCAAAGCGATCCCGGACGAGCGAAAACCTCGTTGGCCGTGCTGGAGCCGGTCGAGGCCACCATGCTGCTGCCGGGCCACGGCGAGCCGTGGCAAGGGTCAATCGCCGAGGCCGTGGCCCAGGCCCGAGCGGCCGTCAGGTGACGTCGCGTCGTATGACGAACCGCGCGCCCAGTACGCCGAGCACGACGGCGTAACCGAGGAGCACCAGCGCGGCGGCCCACCGCGGGAGCAGGCCGCCCCGTGGGGTCGCCGCGCTGACGAGGGCGTTGGCGGCGCCGCCCGGCAGCCACTTGCCCACGCGGGGAAGTAGTGAGACCAGCAGCCCCTCGGCGATGAACGTGAACGACAGCGCACCCAGCACGGCGGCGATCTGGTTGCGTACCAGCGCCCCAACGCTGACGCCCAGGCCGCCGTAGATCACCGAGGCGAGGAGTGCCCCGCCGAAGACCACGAGGAGGTCGGCGCCGGACGGCGTACGGGCAGCGGTCCGCGCGGCCAGCCACGGTAGTGCGATCGCCAATGTGAACACCATGGCGACCAACGCGAAGATCGCTCCAACTCCGCCGTACACCAGGAACTTGGCGAGGACGACCCGGTCGCGTCGCGGCGTGGCAAGGAAAGTGCCGGTGGCGGTGTTGTGCCGGAACTCACCCGCCATCGCGAGGATGCCCAGCACCAGCACGAAGATCACGCCCGAGCCGGCGCTGGAGAGTACGGCGCGCACGCCGGCCTCCGTGGACAGCGGCGGACCCGAGCCGCGCCGGCCGGCGGTGAGGATCGAGCTGATCACGCTCAGCGCCACCAGCGGCAACATGCCGGCGAGCAGCCCGTAGACCATTCGAGTGGTGCGCAGCTTGATCAGCTCGGCCCGGATCGCGTTCCTCATGCGGATCTCCCGGCGGTCTGTTCCGGCACCCCGGTGAGCGAGAGGAACACGGCCTCCAAGTTGGCCGATCCTGAGCTGAGCTCGTGCAAGACCAGGCCTTCCCGAGCGGCCAGCTCGCCGACCACCTCGGTGGAGGAGTCGCGCACGAGCAGGGCGTCCGTGCCGGCACGATCAGCGCGCAGCCCGGCCGCCTGCAATGCACCGGCCAGTCGGTCGGTCTGCGGTGACCGGACCCGTACGCCGGCGCCGGTCTGGTCCATCAGGTCGGCCAGCGGGGCCTGCGTCACCAGCCGCCCGCCGGCGATGATGACAACCTCGTCGACCGTCTGCGCCACCTCGGCCAGCACGTGACTCGACACGAGCACGGTGCGCCCGCCGTCGGCGAGATGCCGCAGGAAGCCGCGCAGCCAGTGCATGCCCTCGGGGTCGAGGCCGTTGGCGGGCTCGTCCAGGATCAGTACGCCGGGGTCGCCGAGCAGTGCGGCGGCAAGTCCGAGCCGCTGCCGCATACCGAGAGAGAAGCCACCGACCCGTCGCCCGGCCGCATCCGTCAGGCCGACCTGCCGCAGCCCCTGCTCGGCTCGTTCCGTGGGCAGACCGGCTGCCGCACACATGACGCGGAGGTGGTCCCGGGCACTGCGGCCGGGGTGGAAGCTGGACGCTTCCAGCACCGCGCCCACCTGCCGCAGTGGATCCTCGATTTCGGCGTAGCGCCGGCCACCGATGGTCGCGGTGCCGGCGGTCGGCGTCACCAGGCCGAGCAGCATGCGCAGCGTGGTGGTCTTCCCCGCGCCGTTCGGGCCGAGGAAACCGGTGACCGTGCCGGGCCGGACGGCGAAGCTCAGATCGTCGACGGCGGTCACCGCGCCGAAGCGCTTTGTCAGCCCCGCAACCTCGATCGCCGGCATGCTGCCTCCTGCGCTCCGACGCTACCCGGGCCGCCTCGCCGCCCCCGCCGCGGAGGGGGACGTCGGGCGATCCCGCAGGCGGACCACGAACTTGAGGCCCGACCAGGTGGCGTCGATGGCGGCGACCTTCACGTCGACGAGCCCGACGTCGAGGCCGTGGTCGCGCACCACGTTCCCGTCGAGGTCGGTAGGAACCCCGGACGCGCGCTTGGGCCAGCCCACCCACAGCGCACCGGCCGGCGTGAGCCGGGCGGCCAGCGGTCGGAAGCGTCGGTGCAGCCCGGCCGAGTCTGCACAGAAGACCAGTACGACGTCGTACGCCGACCGGCCTGGTCGCCGGTGCACGGTTGCCTCCGGTGGCAGCGGGCGGAGATCGAATCCAGCGGGCGGGTCCACCAGGAGAACCCGCGACCCGGCCCGCACCCCCAGCTTCGAGGGCAGCGGCGTACCGGAATAGCCGGCCGGCTGCGTCACGTTCGGGCGGCGGCCCGGCGGAGCAGGTCGTCGACGACCGACCGGTCCTCCGACTCGATCACCGGGAAGCCGGTCCCCTTCTCACCCGTCCAGGACAGCTCGACACCCGGGTTGTGCACCGCGCCGCCGTCGGCCAGGTAGAGGTGTGGGCTGCCCCGGACCTCGATGCGCTGCGACTCCCGCCACTGATCGAAGATCGCCGAGCGGGCGGTCCCGGACTCCAGGGCCGCGCTCAGCGCCTCGGTGTCGACCCGGTCACAGCGCTCGGCGACCTCCAGAACCACCGTGTGCAGCGTGATCGTCGCCCCCTCGGCGTACAGGGCATGGCGAAGTGCCGCGTCGAGCTGCTCGCTCGCCGCCAGGGCACCGACCCCGTCGGCCTTGGCCGCCTGGACGGCCTCCATGGCCAACAGGGTCGAGACTGCGTACTCCGAATCCCGCCGCTGCCACGGCTGCCAGCGCAGCGCCGGCTCGTGCGAGCCGATGACGGCCACCTCCGCGTCCAGCACCCGCTTGGGCGTCGCCCGCTCGTTGATGAGCTCGAGTGGAAAGCAACGGTGGTCCAGCGATACGGCGTCCGCCAGCCCCAAGCGGTCGCGGGCGGTCAACAGGCGGTGCACGGTCAGCGAGGCCCATGGGCAGCCGATGTCGCTGTAGACCACGATGGTGCCGGGCGGCACGGTGGGGCGGGAGCTCGCGGCCACGCGTCCTCCTGTAGGGGTAGGCCCGCGACGGTAACCGGTAGCGCCGCGACGATGAGTGGGGGAGGCCACGTGGCGCCGCCGCGGGGGGAGCGGATGTCCGTACGCCGCAAGATCGCGGTCGCCACCTGGCGGCCGTCCCGGGACGGCCGGCTCTACGGCCGGGTCGAGCTCGACGCCACCGCCGGGCTGGCCTATGTCGATCAGCAGCGTCGGGTTACCGGCGTACCGGTCAGCCTCACCCACCTGGTCGGTAAGGCGGTCGCCACCGCCCAGGCCGAGGTGCCGGAGACCTGCTGCCGGGTGGCGTTCGGCCGGATCGTGCCCTTCCCGTCGATAGACGTGTCGTTCGCCGTGGACGTGGATGGCGGTGCGGATCTCGGCCCGGTCAAGGTGCACGGGGCCGACGCCAAGTCCGTTGCCCAGATCGCCGCCGAAGTGACGGAGCGGGCCGACCGGCTGCGCCGGCGGGCCGATCCGAACTTCGAGCGCAGTGAGGGCTGGGCCCGGCGTATCCCGATGCCCCTGCTGCGACCCACGCTCGCCGGCGCCTCCGTGCTGCTCGGCGGGCTGGGCTGGCCGGCGTTGGGCCAGCCGGGATTCCCACTGGGGTCCGCCCTGGTCAGCGGCGTGTCCCGGTTCGGGCTGGACGAGGGCTACATGGCACCGGTGCCCTTCGCCCGGGCGGCGCTCTACGTGCTGGTGGGAGGAGTCCGGGACGTTCCGATGGCCGTCGATGGCAGGGTCGTGGTACGGCCTCGTGTCGTCGTGACGGCAACGGTCGACCACCGGCTGGTCGACGGCGCCCACGCCGGGGCGATGGCACGGGTGCTGCGCCGGGTCCTCGAGCACCCCGAGTCACTGGCCGGCTGACCCCGGCAATTCGCCTGCCGAACAGCGTCCGGCCACCCGTGAGTCGGCTACCCGACGGTTGGGGGCGGTTGCCTGGCTTCAGCGCGTCGGCGCGGAGCCGGCGGACGACCCGGAGGGACAGAAATCTTGAGGAGATCACGCACACTCGCTGCCGTGGTCGGCGGTGGACTGGCGGCCACAGCGGCGCTGACCGCCATCGGCGTCGGGGCAGGCACAGCGGCCGAGCCCCTGTCCGGTCTGACCCTGCACGGCGTCCCGGCGAATCCGAAGGTGCCCGGAACGTGGTACCCGAACGTGCTCTCGCCGGAGCTGGCCGAAGTTGCCGTGGCCCACGGCTCCACCCGGCTGGAGAACGGCACCAAGGAGATCCCGTACTACGGCTATCTGGGTGACGGCCCGCTGCTGCCCCTGCTGCCGGGAAGCAACGCGGAAGCGACCAAGACCGAGCCGGACAAGAACACCTACCTGGTGCTGGACGGCCAGACCGGTGCCGACCCCGGCGCGTCATATGGCCGGCATTTCCTCTACCAGGGCCACGAGGGCGGCACCGGCTATATCACCCGGGTCAACCTCGACGCCAACGAGGCGCACCGGGTCACCCTGCTGGCCAGCACGGACGTCAATGGCAAGGCACTGCCGACCTTCGACGGCTCGACGTACGACCCGTTCGCCAAGAAGCTGCTGTTCACCGCCGAGCACGGGAACAGCGACGAGGGCGGCGTCTGGCAGGCAACCCTCGACGTGCCGTCCAAGGTCCGCGACATCAGCGGGGCGCTCGGCCGCGGCGGGTACGAGGCCATCCAGAACGACTCGGCCGGCAACCTGTGGATCGTCGAGGACATCGGCGGCGCCTACGGCAAGCGCTTTCCCAACGCCAAGCAACCGAACAGCTTCGTCTACCGGTTCGTGCCCGAGCAGGTCGGCGACCTGACCCGAGGGCGGCTCGAGGCGCTGCAGGTGATCTCCCAGCGGACGCACAAGCCGATCACGTTCCACGCCAATGCGGCCGACGCCGACATCAAGTCGCCGGACGTCAAGGACCTGCACACCTACGGCCTGTCCTTCACGACCCGCTGGGTGACCGTCCACGATACCGCCACCGCGGGATTCAAGGCGTTCGACGCGAACCTGGCGGCGAAGGCAGCCAGGGCGACCCCGTTCAAGCGGCCGGAGAACGGCCAGTTCCGGCCGGGGTCGGACTTCCGCGAGTTCTACTTCGACGCGACCGGAGACACCAACCTCGACACCGAGGCGGGTGCGCAGTACGGCGGCTTCGGGGCGGTGTTCAAGCTGGTCCAGGACGACCCGGGCGCAAACACCGGGCGGCTGTCGATGTTCTTCCGGGGTGACCCGGCGCACACCGGCTTCGACAACGTGGCCTTTTTCGGCCGGACGCAGCTGGTCTTCGTCGAGGACGCCGGCGACACGCTGCACACCCAGCGGAACGCGCTGGACTCGGCGTACCTGTTCGACACCCGGACCGACTACTCCAACCAGTCGAAGCAGCCGCTGCGGATCCTGGCCGAAGGCCGGGACCCGGCCGCGACCATCGACTCGGCGCTGGGCGACGCGGACACGCCGGACTTCCAGAACGACGGCGACAACGAGATCACCGGAATCCACGTCTCCAGCGGTGACCCAACCGTCAACGGGATTCTCGGGGCGCAGATCCCGCGGCCCTTCGTAACGGGCGCCGGCTGGCGGGCGTTCTACACCGCGCAGCACGGTGAAAACGTCACCTGGGAGATCATCAAGAACCGCTTCGGCGGGTAGCACCGGCTTCGCAGCGGGCCCGCAACCCCAGCCCGGGGGGCGGGCCCGCTGGCGGTCCACCTCCACACCCGTGCGGTCATAGGTCGAGGAAGTCCTGTACGGCGTACCAGACGCCGGCCGACGTCTGCGACGCGCCGATGCCCACGTGGGTGAAGCGGGGGTTGAGGATGTTCGCGCGGTGGTCGGGCGAGGCCATCCACATCGCCATCATCGTGTCGGCGGAGACCGGGCCGTAGCCGATGTTCTCGCCGACGTACTGTGCCTGGCATCCACTCAGCAGGGTTGACATGGATCGATGGACGAGTGCACCGATCACCGCAAGGTGCGCGGCCCAGCTCTCGGCGTAGGAGTCGGCGCACGAGGACATGGACACGGGCGACAGCCCGCGGCTGGTTCGCTGCGTGTTGACCAGCGCCAGGATGCGCGACTCGTAGGCACTGTTCGATGCGCCGCCGGGGGGCGGAGGTGGTGGGGGCGGCTTCGGCCTCGGCTTCGGCTTGGGAGCCGTTTTGGCTGCCGGCCGCGGCGGGCCGGCGGGCCGCACGCTGGTGCTGCGCAGCCGTGGGCGCGCCGACTCGCGGGTGCCCGGTCGGGGAACGGGGACCGCCCGTACCGGCTTCGCGGCCGGCCGCGCCGGCGTGGCGGCCTGGCTCGTCGGTCGCCGGGGGGCGGCCGATGGTCGGTCGGCTCCCGGAGGTTGGTCGCGCGCCGACTCGGCGAGCGCGGCGGACCTTCCTTGCCGGCCGGAATTCCCGGGCTGCGCCGGGGCGGCGGCCGCGACGAGCCCGGCCAGGGCGAGGGTGATGACGAGCCGGGAGGCCGAGGCGGTGCGCACGTCCGGGACCTCGACGCCGGTAGCCGGCAACTTGAGCAGCGCGCAGCGGACGGCTCACGGGTGCACCCGGCCGGCGGCGCTCCACCCGGCGCCGGCCGATCAGGTGGCGCCGGCGCCGGCGGGTTGCAGCGGTGGTGCGGCGACCGCCTCGTAGTCGTCCGGCGTTGTGGCGTCCCGGCCCTCCGGAACCTTCATCGCCCGGAACACCAGGGTGAGCGCCACGACCACGATGACGTTGAGCAGGAAGGCGACCAGGGCGGCGTACACCCCGAAGGTGTGGCCGAAGAAGTGCCACTTGTAGACGGCACCGCCGAAATGGGTGCCGGTGGTCGGGTTGCGCACCGTGTAGGCCATCCAGAGCCCGGTGAAGATCCCCACTGCCCAGCCGGCCAGCAATGCCCAGCGGTGGAACCACCGGGTGTAGAGGCCGAAGACGATCGCCGGGAACGTCTGCAGGATCAGGATCCCGCCGATCAGCTGGAAGTTCAGCGCGTACTCGGTCTTCAGGAAGATGATGATCAGTACGGCACCGATCTTGACCACAAGCGAGACCAGCTTGGCCACCTGGGTCTCCTGCGCAGGGGTGGCGTCGTGGCGGAAGTAGGCCTTGTAGATGTTGCGGGTGAACAGGTTGGACGCGGCGATCGACATGATGGCGGCAGGGACCAGCGCGCCGATGGCGATGGCGGCGAAGGCGATGCCCTCGAACCACTCCGGGAAGACCTGCTTGAAGAGCAGCGGTACGGCGAGGTTGGCGCCGCCGGGCACCTTGGGCGCCTTGATGCCCGCGGCGAGTGCCATGTATCCAAGCAGCGCGATCAGGCCCAGCAGCAGGCTGTACGCCGGCAGCAGCGCAGCGTTGCGGCGGATGACGTTTCGGTTCTTCGAAGCAAGCACCGCAGTGATCGAGTGCGGATACATGAACAGTGCCAGCGCCGAGCCCAGCGCCAGGCTGGCGTAAGGCATATAGCCCTTGGTAGTTGGGATGAACGACGCGTTGGCCAGTTTCGGCTTGGCCGCAATCGCCTTCGCGGCCTTCGAGAAGATCGTGTGGTAGCCGCCGAGCTTGTACGGGATGTAGATGATGGCGACGAGGATGACCAGGTAGATCAGGATGTCCTTGACGAAGGCGATCAGCGCCGGCGCTCGCAGCCCGGAGGAGTAGGTGTACGCGGCGAGAATGATGAACGCGAGAATCAGCGGCAGGTCCTTGGCCAGGCCGGTGCCCCCGATCCCCATCGCCTGCAGCACGACCTGGATGCCGACAAGCTGCAGGGCGATGTAGGGCATCGTGGCCACGATGCCGGTGACCGCCACGGCGAGGGCTAGCCCCGGCGAGTCGAAGCGGCCGCGGACGAAGTCGGCCGGTGTGACGTAGCCGTGCCGGTGCGCCACCGACCACAGCCGCGGCATGACCAGGAACACCAGCGGATACACGATGATCGTGTACGGCACCGCGAAGAAGCCGATCGCGCCGGCGCCGTACACCAGCGCCGGGACCGCGATGAACGTGTACGCCGTGTAGAGGTCGCCGCCGAGCAGGAACCAGGTGATGAACGTGCCGAAGTTGCGGCCACCGAGCCCCCACTCGTCGAGGTGAGCCAGGTTTTCTGCTCGCCGCCAACGGACGGCCATGAAGCCGATCACGGTCACCGCGAGGAACAGCAGGATGAAGATCGTGAGGGCGAGGCCCTGGACCTTGCCGGTCATGGCCGGCCGCCCAGGCGGTGGCTACCGCCGCGCGCGCGGTCACTCGTCGCTTCTGCGGGCGGCGCGTCGCTGGTCGTCGTCAGCACGTAGACCAGGCCGGTGATCCCGGCGCCGATGAACACCCAGAGGAACTGGTACCAGTAGAAGAACGGAAAGCCGAACAGCTCCGGCGTACGCCGCGCGTAGAACGGGAGCCACAGCAGGGCGACGAACGGAATGAGCAGCAACGCGTACCACCCCCGGTTGGTCACCCGAGCCCGGGTGCGGGTGGCCGGGTCGATGCCGACGCCTTCCGCGGTGTTCGGGCGAGGGTCGTTCCCGGGCGGTTCGTCGGGAAGTGGCGGGGTGGTGGTCGTCATCGCGATCCTCCAGCCGGATGGCGGCTCGGCGGCCGCCTCTATTTCCGGGCGGGGGGGATTGAAGCATCCGGCGCACCCGATGTCGAGCCGGACCGGCAGCCGCGGGTCAAGGCCACCCTCAACGGGTCAGCCGGTGCTCGCGTCCGAACTCGTCACCCGGGTCTGCACCTGGGCGCGAAGAAAGGCCGCGGCAAAACCCGAGAGCTGCGCGATTCGATCCGCGGAGTAACCCTGCCGGACCTGGTCGACCGCCTGCTCCTCGGTCCACCCAGGCTTGGGCTGGTTCATCGAACGGATCTCGACCCGACTTGCCGACTTGCGTGCACCTCGTGTACTGCGCGGATCTGTCACAGGGCCAATCCTCGCACTACCGCGGTACCTTTCGGAAGCTGACACAGCCAATGTCTTTCGCTACGGCCGGTGCCACCGAGCATTGGATTGGTTAACCTGACTTGCCCGCGCCGAGCCGCCGAACTCCGGCGGCCGTTGGCTATTAGGAGCCGCTGAACACCTCGGCTGCCGCACTGATGCGCAACTCCTCGAGGACGTCCGCCTGTTGCCTCGCCCGGGCCAGTAGAGCGTCGAGTCGCTGCGCGTCGAGGCGGCCGTCGCGATCAGCAACGGTTCGCAGGGTGCGCCACCCTGCCACCTTGCCCTCCACCCCCAGCTTCATCCCCTCCAGCTCGACGACCGTGCTGAGCGGGGACCGCTCCAACAGGGAACCGTTGAGCTTGAGTCGGCCGACCTTCTCGGCGGCCCACGCGGCGTACAACTTGTAGCGACGGACCGGGATGCCGAGCACGGTCATCATGTCCTGCAGCGAGCCGCGGTCCTCGGCGACCTCCGCGGCCAACTGTTCGAGCGTCGTACCGACCGCCGAACCCCGGTGCGCGCCCGCCGCCCGGCGGAAGAGGTCGACGCCGGCGGTGGCACCGGCCAGGTGGTCGTTGAGGTAGATGCCGAGGAGATCGCGGCCGCGGCCACCCACTCCGGCCGTGCCACTGGTGCCTGCCATGCCGCCTCCGGAGACTGTCGGTGTCGCCGCAGACACTAGAGACATGGCTGACACCGCGGTGTTCCACCCGGTTCCCAGCGGCGACCCGGGTCTTCGAGGACGCCCGGCAAACCCCGGAATCCGCTGCACCGCCCCAGGCCCCCCGAGCGGTGCAGCGGATTCGTCCACGCTGCCGGCGGTCGGTCGCAATCCAGTCGCAGCCGGTTACGACCTCAGCGTCGCCGGTTCCGCTGGCTGCGTCGTCGGCTCTCCAGCGCGACGACGGTCTCCTCGCTGATGCGGGTCGTCGCGCCGGCAGCGGCATCCACGGCGATCCGGTAGGCCGCGACCGGGTCGGTGCCCGCGCTGTGGCCAAGGGGCAGTGCCGCCACATCGGCGGCTTCGGTAGGTGCGACGGGTTGCCGGATGGCCCGCCGGATCGTGGCGGCGGTCGCGGCGATGTCGCCGGCTCGAGGGTCGCCGCGCTCCGCGAGCAGGCGAGCCAGCGCCTCGAGGCATTCGACCAGAACCCAACGGTCGGCGGTGGGCTCCAGTTCGGCGAGTGCCGCCGAGATGTTCGCGCTCGCGGCCCGAGGGTCGCCGGCGTCGAGGTCGAGCCGGGCCAGGTTCACGTTGGCCAACGCCGTCGTCGTACGGGTGCCCGAGAGCCGGCCCGCCGCCAGCGCGACCTGCGCGTAGCGGCGTGCTTCTGCCGGTCGACCCAGCCCGCGGGAGACCGCCGCGAGCCGGTAGGCGACGGTGCCCTCCGTCGGTCGATGCCCGAGCGAGCTGAACGCCGAGAGCGCGCGCTTCCCGACGGCGGCCGCCTCGTCCAGGTCGCCGGCACGCCACAGTGACAGCGTCAGCGCGGCGAGCGCGTGACCCTCCGCCAGCGGATCGGTCCCCCGCTGCGCGATGGCCAGGGCGCGACGCAGCATCGGTCCGCTTTCGACAACCAGCGACTCGTCGGCCAGGAGCGAACCGAGATGCAGCAGCGTCGTACCGATGTCTGGCTCGCTGCCGGCGACCTCGAGCCGGGACAGCGACTGCTCGAAGTACGAGCGGGCGGCGACGACGTCGTCAGCAGCCGCGGCGATCGCGCCGAGTCGGCGCAGCGCACGGCCGGCGCCGAGCGCATCGCCGAGCCCGTCGTATTCCGAGAGTGCGTCGGCGACCAGCCGCTTCCCGAGTTGGAAGTCGGTGATCCAGTAGGCCAGGTGCCCCATCCGGAGCAACGCATCGGCCCGAGCGCGTGGGCGAGCCGGCGCTGCCGCCAGCAGGTCCTGCAGCCACTCCAGCCCTTCCTGCGGGCGGCGCCCGAGCCAGTAGTCAGCGAGGGCGGTTGCGACCCGGAGCCCGGCGGGAGCGTCTCCGGCCGCCGACATCGTGTGCCGCAACGCCGCCCGGACGTGCGGCAACTCTCGATCCAGTGTGGCCAGGACGTCCGCCCGGTCCGCACCGGAGATCCGGGCCGCCAGCTCCTCCGTCCGCTCGAGCACGGCACCGGCGTACGCCGCCTCGGCGGCCGCCCGCTCGTCGGCCGCGAGCTCGGACAGCGCGTAGCGCCGTACGGTCTCCAGCTGCTGGTACCGGACCCCACCGTCCCCGGCACCGGGGCGCACGTCCAGCAGGCTCCGGTCCACCAGGGCCGCCACCCGGTCGAAGACATCCTCGACCGGTTCGCCCGGAGCACCGACGGCGGCGACGAGATCGAGGTCGGCGTCGGCTACGAGTACGCCGAGCCGGCACAGCAGCCGACGCTCGGCCACCGGCAGCCGGCCGACGCTGCGGTTGATCGCGACCCACAGCGTGTCTCGACCCGTCGGCACACCGGCGGTCCAACGCTGCAGGTCCGCGTCGACTCGGACGGCCAGTTCAGCCATCGACAGCAGCCGCAGGTGCGGGGCGACCAGCTCGACGCCGAGCGGCAGCCCGTCGAGGAGGTGGCAGAGCCGGACGGCGGCCGCTCGAGACTCGTCGTCGATCGCGAAATCCGCCCGTACGAGTCGCGCCCGGTCGGTCAGCAGCTCCAGCGCGTCATCGTCCGGGAGCGGTCCGAGCGGGACGAGGGCCTCGTCGAGGAGCCCGAGCCGCTCCCGGCTGGTCGCCAGGACCCGTACGCCCGGGCATCGGCCAAGCACCGCGGCGACATCGGTGGCCGTCTCTGCGCGCCGCTCCTCGCAGCCGTCGAGAACGAGCAGCCCGGACTCTTCGGCGAGTGCGTCAAGCAGGCCACCGCGGGCGTCGCGGGCCCGGGACGGCGAGGCCACCGCATCCAGTACGGCGGCCGCCACCGGCGTACCGGTCAGTCCTTCGAGTGGCACCCACCAGACCTGCCCGCCGACCTGCCGGGCGTGCTCGATCGCGAGCCGGCTCTTGCCCGCGCCGGCCGGGCCGATGACCGTCACCAGGCGCGACCGGGACAGCGCGTCCGCCAGCGCGGCGGCCTCGCTGTCGCGGCCGACCCGGCGGGTCGCGACCCCCGGCAGCGTCGCCCGTTGCCCGGAACCGGGGGGCTCGTTCACCTCGAGCGTGGGGTCCTGGGCCAGGATCCGCTGCTGGAGCCGGCGCAGCGCCGGACCGGGGTCGATACCGAGCTCGTCGGCCAGCAGCGCCCGTGCACTGGCGTAGGCGTCCAGCGCGTCGGCCTGCCGGCCGCTGCGATAGAGGGTCAGCATGAGGAGCTCCCACCGCCGCTCGCGCAGCGGCTCGGCCTCGACGAGCGCGCGGGCCCCGGGCAGCACGCCGGCCGGCGGCCGGGAAGCCAGGGCGACCGCGACCTCCTCCTCGCGGAGACAGTCGGCGAGCTCGCGGAATCGCTCGGCCTCCACCCGCGCTGCTGGAAAGTCCGCGATATCGGCGTACGCCGGCCCGCGGAAACGACCGAGCGCCGTCCGGATGAGGTCCAGGGCGCGCGCCGGGTCGGTGGCGGCGAGCGCTCGTGCACTCTCGGCGAGCCGTTCCACCACGGACGCATCGACGGCGTCCGGTGCGGCGCGCAGCGAGTAGCCGCCGGGAACGGTCTCGATCACCAGGTCGGCGTCGAGGGCGTGCCTGAGGCGCAGAACGTAGTTCTTGAGGGTGTGGCCGGCAGTGCGCGGCGGTTCTTCGCCCCACACCGCCGCCGCAAGCGTGTCAACGGGGACCGGGCGGCCTGCGTTGAGGACCAGCGCCGCGCACACCGCCCGCTCGCGGCGGCCGCCCAGCGGAACGGTCCGGTCGTCGTCGAGTACGACGAGCGGACCGAGCACGCACGCCTGCACATGCGCACGCTACGTCCCGCCGATGCACCGACCGGTACGACGCCCGGCTACCAGACATCGCCACCCCGCCAGTCGCACGCCAGATCGCCGTCCAGCGCGAACCCGGCGCTCACGGGCAGCACATAGATGCCGCCTTCCTCCTCCTCGGTGCGCTGGACTCCGCCGGGCGCGATCACCGAGGCCGTGCCGGTCCACTGCTGCCAACCGCGGGCGGCATAGAAGTCCGCGGCCGCGTCGGAGGCGCCCAGCGCCCCGATCTCGTACCCCCCGCGGATCACTTGCTCGAGTGCTGCCATCAGGGCTGCGCCGTGCCCGCGGCGACGCCGGTTCGCGCGGACGGCAACTCCCTCCACATACCCGGTGCGCAGTGCTCGTCCGCCTGTCAGCAGCCGCCGCATGACCACGGAGCCATGCCCTATCAGCTCCCGGCCCTCCCAGACGAGGGCGTGCATCCCGCCGAGGCTGTGCTCGTAGTCCTCGTCCGTGACATCGCCCTCGAAGGCCGCGTCGAGGAGCTCCCGGATCGCTTGCAACTCCGCCGGGCGCAGCAATGCCGTGTGGGCGGTCCGCAACCGCAACGAGTCGGTCACGCGTGCTGGTTGAGCAGCGCTCGGGCCGCGACTACGAGTGCGGCGTTGTCCGGCGCCGGAGATCCGTCAGGGAGGCGCAGGACGTCCTCCAACCCGATCCGTGCCTGCAGGCGGTGGTGGCCGGCGTACTGCAGTGCCGGCCAGCAGCTCGTGTCCTCCCCGTGCACGAGCACCGGCGTCGTGTGGCCGACAGACCTGACAATCGCGAGCAGCCGGTCGGCTTCGGTCTTGGTGTCTGCCGCGTCGAGACCGGCCGCGAGCTCGATCAAGACGCGGCAGCAGCGGTTCCGGTACGCCGAGGTCGCCCACTCCCTGGCCGCCTGCGCATGCCAGAGGCCGGCCTCGACGCCCACGCCGCGTTCGAGAAGTACTTCCGCTACGTCCTCTGCTCCGGGCTCGTGCCAGTTGACCGAAGCGAAGTCCGGGAGCACGGTCCAAGCGCGGATCGCTTTCACGCGCTCGGCCGGATCCTCGATGGTCCACGTTCCGGTGGTGATGCCGACCGCGACGGTGGGCGCGGCAGCGCGGACCGCTTTGAGCACCGCAGCAACCTCGTCGCCGACCAGGGTGTCGGCGCCGGCGCGGTCCTTGGGGTGTGCGTGCAAGGCGCCGACCCCGACCGCGACAACCCGGGCGGCGTCGGCAGCGAGCGCTGCCGGCGTCACCGGCAGGGCCGGGTGCTCGGCCGGCCGCCGCGCGCCGTTCAAACAGCCCTTGAGCAGCACCCATGGATCCTTGCAGCAGCAGCAGCAGCAGCAGTGCGCTGTCCGGACGGAATGCTCCTGCCCGGTGCGCTACGCGGCCGAGGAGGTCCTTGAGTCGTCGCCGTTGTCAGACGGCGTCGTCGTAAGCAAGCAGCCGGGTTCAGTGCTCGTGGTGGGCGGCGCGTTCCAACGCGGCCCGCAGGTCGGGGAGCGGCGGGAGGCCCGCCGGCCCGGTCGGGGTGGGATAGAGGCGGCAGGCCAGCGCCGGCCGGCTACGCGGCTCGGCGAACGGGTCCTCGCCGTCCAGCAGGATGGTGGGCGAGCCAAGAAAACCGCGGCGGTGCGCTGCCTGTTCGCTGTCGACCGCGGTTGTGCGCACCGGTGTGTCGCCGAGCCCGACCTCGGTCGAGGCGGTGCGCAGAAGTCGGGTCGCCGGATCCGCGTTCGGACAACTTGTCGAACCGGTCTCGCTGCAGCCGTCGGCGCCCGGTACCTCTGCCGGGACGCTCGGCCTGCCCGCGGAAGCACTGTTGCGCCTGCTCACCGGGCGGCTGGGCATGGACCACACGCCTGCCGGCATCACGGTTACCGGTCCGCTCGACATCGCCGCCCTGCGCGCCGTCTTTCCCGGCTTTGACCGGCCGCGCGTCAGGCCCGCGACTCGTGAGCATCAGGTGACCCCCGGCTCTTCCGCGAGCTCGGGTCGATCATTGCCGAGGGATGCGGTCGGCGGGTCCGTGGCGCTGCTGGAGATCGTGTGCCGCAGCAGGGTCCCTCGCGGCGCCGTCCGGGGCAGGTGACAGGTCGATCATCCCGCCTGAGCTCCAAGACTCCGGAGGCGAGGAAAGCGGGGCGGACGCCTTCGACCATGGCCGAATCCGTGCGCCCGGCAGGACTCGAACCTGCGACCTCGTGCTTAGAAGGCACTTGCTCTGTCCAACTGAGCTACGGGCGCCCCGACCCAGAGTGTCGCACCGCCGACGCCAAACGCAGCCTAGAACCGGATTGGGCGGACGGCCCGCCGGCAGGCATGCTGGACGGCGTACGCCGAACCCTCGACGAAGGACGAAGCAGCTCCTCATGGCGCAGTTCATCTACACGATGCGCAACGTACGCAAGGCGCACGGCGACAAGGTCATCCTCGAAAACGTCACGCTGGCGTTCCTGCCCGGCGCCAAGATCGGCGTGGTCGGCCCCAACGGCGCCGGCAAGTCGTCGGTGCTCAGGATCATGGCCGGCCTCGACCACCCCTCCAACGGCGATGCCACGCTGGCTCCTGGCTACTCCGTCGGCATCCTCATGCAGGAGCCGCAGCTCGACGAGACCAAGAACGTTCGCGGCAACGTGGAGGACGGCGTCAAGAAGACCCGCGAGCTGCTGATCCGGTTCGAGGAGATCAACGAGAAGATGGGCGCCCCGGACGCCGACTTCGACGTGCTCCTCGCCGATCAGGGCGAGGTCATGGAGAAGATCGAGCACGTCAACGGCTGGGAGCTCGACTCCCACGTCGAGATGGCGATGGACGCGCTGCGGGTGCCACCTGGCGACGCCGACGTCTCCGTGCTCTCCGGCGGAGAGCGACGCCGGGTGGCGCTGTGCAAGCTGTTGCTGCAACAACCCGACCTGCTGCTGCTCGACGAGCCGACCAACCACCTCGATGCCGAGAGCGTGGAGTGGCTGGAGAAGCACCTGGCCCAGTACGCCGGCACCGTGCTCGCGGTGACCCACGACCGCTACTTCCTCGACAACGTCGCCGGCTGGATCCTCGAGCTCGACCGGGGCCGCGCCTATCCCTACGAGGGCAACTACACGACCTACCTCGACACCAAGACCACCCGGATGCGGGTCGAGGGACAGAAGGACGCCAACCGCAAGAAGATGCTCGAGCGCGAGCTGGAATGGGTGCGCTCCAACGCCCGCGGCCGCCAGGCCAAGGGCAAGGCCCGGCTCAACCGCTACGAGGAGCTGGCCGCCGAGGCGGAGCAGTCCAAGCCGATCGACTTCGACGACCTCCAGATCCCGCCCGGTCCCCGGCTGGGCAACGTCGTCGTGGAAGCCCAGGACGTGACCAAGGCGTACGGCGACCAGCTGCTGATGGAGGGCCTGACGTTCTCGCTGCCTCGGGGCGGCATCGTCGGCGTCATCGGCCCGAACGGCGCCGGCAAGACCACGCTGTTCCGGATGCTGGTCGGCGAGGAGAGCCCGGACGCGGGCGAGCTGCGGGTCGGCGAAACGGTCCAGATCTCCTATGTCGATCAGTCCCGGTCCCAGCTCGACGGCACCAAGACGGTCTTCCAGGCGGTCTCCGACGGGCTGGACTACATCAAGGTCGGCAACCGCGAGATGCCGAGCCGGGCGTACGTCGGCGCCTTCGGCTTCAAGGGACCGGACCAGCAGAAGCCGGTCGGCGTCCTGTCCGGTGGCGAGCGCAACCGGCTCAACCTGGCCCTCACCCTCAAGCGCGGGGGAAACCTGCTCCTGCTCGACGAACCGACGAACGACCTCGACGTCGACACCCTGCGTTCCCTGGAGGACGCGCTGCTGTCCTTTCCCGGCTGCGCGGTGGTGATCAGCCACGACCGCTGGTTCCTGGACCGCATCGCCACCCACATGCTTGCCTTCGAGAGCGACTCGGACGTTGTGTGGTTCGAGGGCAACTACGCTGACTACGAGGCCAACAAGGTCGCCCGGCTGGGAGCGGAGGCGGCCCGGCCGCATCGGGTGACCTACCGCAAGCTGGTCCGCGACTGACCGGTCTGCCGGGCGGGCCGTTGGCGATCAGACGTTGTTTCCTCCACTCGCCGATCTCGGCGAGTCCTGCGAGTAAAAGCAACAACGATCGATCGACCAGGCGCACGAAAGGCGCTCGGACCGGATCTCAGGGCGAGTTGACCAGCGAGTACGCCGCCGACTCCAGGTAGTCCCAGAGCATCGTGTCGGCCGCGGGCGGCAGCTCGAGGGAGTCGACAGCGGTCCGCATGTTGCGCAGCCAGGCGTCGCGCTCGGCGGGCCCGATGGCGAACGGGGCGTGCCGCATCCGGAGCCGGGGGTGTCCGCGTTGCTCGCTGTAGGTTCGCGGCCCGCCCCAGTACTGCATGAGGAACATCCGCAGCCGCACCTCGGCGTCGGCGAGGTCCGCCTCCGGGTAGAGGGGCAGCAGGACGGGGTCGGTCCGGACGCCGGCATAGAAGCGCGCGACCAGCCGGCGGAAGGTCTCCTCGCCACCAACCGCGTCGAAGAAAGTCGTACCGCTCGGCTCGCTCACTGCGCCATTGTCCCGTACGACCGAGCATGCTGAACTACCGTCGGCCGGCCGCGGAACGGCGGAAGGACCGAGCCACGGACGACGGCGGAGACACCATGCACCACGACGAAACCGGCTTCAGCGACGTCAGGTACGACTTGGTGGCAGTGCAGTACCACGCGCTCAAGGGCGGCCAGAACCACGCCAAGTACGTCGAAGACGCCCGCTCCAGCGGCCAACAGGAGATCGTCGAGTTCTTCACCGAGGTGCAGCAGCAGGACGCCGACCGGGCGGCGCGTTGTCGCCTCGGCGAGCGGGGGTTCAGGTATCGCCCGGCCGACGCCCCCGAAGCCGGGTGCGGAGGACAGGCCGGCATAGTTGACTTGTGGGCGTGGGGCAAGCGCTGGTCCTCAACGCGACGTACGAGCCACTCGGTGTCGTGCCGGCACGGCGCGCCGTCGTGCTCGTGCTCAGCGCCCGGGCAATATCGGTGGAGACCGGCGACGAGTTGCTGCACAGCGAGCGGAGGGTGGTGGCCGTGCCGACGGTGGTCCGGCTCACCCGCTACGTCCGGGTGCCTTATCGGGCCGCAGTGCCTCTGACCAGACGGGCCGTGTTCGCCCGGGACGGTGGTCGGTGCGTGTACTGCAACGCCCCGGCCACCAGCCTGGACCACGTCGTGCCGAAGAGCCGCGGCGGCCAGCACAGCTGGGACAACGTGGTCTCGGCCTGCGGCCGGTGCAACCACGCCAAGGCCGACCGGGCGATCGCCGACCTGGGCTGGCGGCTGCGCCGGGCGCCGCGGGCGCCCAGCGGAATGCAGTGGCGGATCCTCGGCAGCGGCCGGGTGGAGCCGGGCTGGCACCGCTATCTCAGCGTTGACGACGCGCTGGACGAGACGGCGACCGCCTGACGTGGCCGAGCTGCATGACTTGACCGCGCTCGAGCAGGCCGCCGCGATCCGCACCGGGGAGATCGATGCGGTCGAGCTGGTCGAGCATTACCTGGCGAGGATCGAGCGGCTCGATGCGGTGGTCGGGGCCTTCGTCACGGTCACCGCCGAGGCGGCGCTGGCGTCGGCCCGCCGGGCGGCGGCCGACGTCGTGGCCGGTAGGGAGCTACCGCCGCTGCACGGCGTACCGACCGCGATCAAGGACCTGACGCTCACCGCGGGTGTGCGGACGGCGCTGGGCAGCGTCGCGTACGCCGACTTCGTGCCGCCGGTGGACGGCCACGTCGTCACCCTGCTGCGCGCGGCCGGGACGATCAGCGTCGGGAAAACGAACACGCCCGAGTTCGGGCTGCCCTGCTACACCGAGCCCGACATCGCCCCGCCGGCCCGTACGCCGTGGGACTTGGAACGTTCCGCCGGCGGGTCCAGCGGGGGAGCGGGGGCGGCCGTAGCGGCCGGGCTGGTGCCCTTCGCGCACGGCAGCGACGGCGGCGGCTCGGTGCGGATCCCCGCCAGCGTCTGCGGGTTGTTCGGCCTCAAGGTGAGCCGGGGGCGGATCAGCAACGGACCGCTGGGCGGGGACGTCAACGGCCTGGGCTGGAGCGGTCCGCTGGCACGCACGGTGGCTGATGGCGCCGCCATGCTCGATGCGATGGCCGTCCCGATGACCGGGGACCCGCACTGGGCCCCGCCGCCACCGCGGCCGTTCCTCAGCTACGCCGAGCCGGACGGCCTCCCTGGTCCGTTGCGGATCGGCCGTTACCGCTCGCCCGGGGTCATCGAGGACCGGCTGCACCCCGACTGCGTGGCGGCCTACGAGGCCGCCAGCGCGCTCCTCGAGAAGCTGGGTCACGAGGTCGAGGACATCGAGCCGCCGTTCGGCCCTGAAGCGATGTCACGTTTCCTGGTCTTATGGTCGGTGGGTGCCGCGCTCACGCCGGTGAGCCCGGCCGACGAGCCCCGGCTTCGCCCGTTGACCCGCTACCTGCGAGAGCGCGGTCGGAGGATTTCCGGGCCTGAGTACTGCGCCGCGCTGGCCGAGCTGCAGCAACAGTCAAGGTCGGCGATCGTGCGCACCGCGGCGTACGACGCCGTGCTGACGCCGACGCTGGCCGAGCCGCCCGCGAAGGTCGGCTCACTGCGCGACGACGACGACCCCGCCGCGGAGCTGGACCGCCAGATCGCGTTCACGCCGTACGCCGCCGTCTACAACGTCACCGGCCAGCCGGCGGTGAACGTGCCGCTGCACTGGAGCGCCGAAGGGCTGCCGATCGGCATCATGCTGGTCGGACGACCGGCGGACGAGGCCACCCTGCTGGGACTCTCGGCCCAGCTCGAAGCCACCGCGCCGTGGCAGGACCGGCACCCCGAAATCTGGTGACCGGCGCGAGGGCCGTCGAGCCGGCGTTGGCCGCGCTCGCCGCCGCCCACGGCGTGGCGACGTCCTACCGGGACGCCGACGACCGGCCGGTGGCGGTGGCGCGGGACACCGTCGTCGCCGTGCTCGCCGCGCTGGATGTGGACGCCGGTACGCCGGCCGCGATCGAGGCGGCCCTCGCGGTGGCCGCCAGCGGACCATGGCGCCGGCTGATACCCCCGACGGTCGTGCTCCGGTCGGGCCGGGCGACGGCGGTCGTCGTTCGTGGCCCGGCCGGGGAACCGCCCCGGTTACGCGCCGAGCTGGCGAGGGGCGGCACCCTCGAACTCCCGGTCGACCCCGAGCCGGTACAGGTCAGCCGGGTGGACGGCGAGCCTTACGCCGCCTGGTCCTGCCGGCCACCGGCGGAGCTTCCGCTGGGTTGGCACCGGCTGGTCGCCACGCTGGCCGATCGGACCGAGACGGCGACCCTGGTGGTCAGCCCCGACAGGCTGGCGCCGCCGGCCGGACTCGACCGGCAGCGGTGGGGCTGGATGATCCAGCTGTACGCCGTCCGCTCGGCCGGTTCCTGGGGGATGGGGGATCTTGCCGACCTGGCCGAGCTGGTCCGGTGGACCGGCATCGAGCACGGCGCGGCGGCCGTGCTGTGCAACCCGCTGCACGCGGTCTCGCCGGTGCCGCCGATCGAGGCCTCGCCGTACTACCCGTCCAGCCGGCGCTTCTGGAACCCGCTCTATTTGCGGATCGAGGAGATGGCCGAGTACCGGCAGGCCGACGCCGGGACCCGGGCCGCCGTCGACGGGCTGCGGCCGGCCCCGGACGGCGACCGGATCGACCGCGACGCCGTCTGGCTGGCCAAGACCGCGGCCTGGGAGCTGCTGTGGCCCGTCGGACCCCCCCTGGCCAGCGCCCGGGAGCTGGCCGACTTCCGCTCGCGGCAGGGGCCGGCGCTCGAGGACTTCGCCCGCTTCTGCGCGTTCGCCGAGCGATACGGGCTGCCCTGGCAGTCGTGGCCGGCCGGGCTGCGCCGACCGGACGGTCCGCAGGTGGCGACGGCGGCCGAGGAGCTCGCCGGCCGGGTGGCCTTCCACGCCTGGCTGCAGCTGCGGTGCGAGGAGCAGCTGGCTGCGGCGCAGCAGGCCGCCCGCAGCGCCGGCATGTCGGTCGGAGTGCTGCACGACCTGGCCATCGGAGCCGACCCCGGTGGGGCGGACGCCTGGGCCCTGCAGGACGTCCTCGCCCAGGGCGTGAGCACCGGCGCACCGCCGGACGCCTTCAACGAGAACGGGCAGAGCTGGGGGCTGCCGCCGTGGCGGCCGGACCGGCTGGCCGAACGTGGCTATGCGCCGTACCGCGACCTGCTGCGGTCGCTCCTCCGGTACGCCGGTGGCCTGCGAATCGACCATGTGCTCGGGCTCTTCCGGCTGTGGTGGGTCCCGGTCGGCCAGCCGCCGGAGCGGGGTACCTACGTCCGCTACGACGACGAAGCGCTGCTCGGCGTACTGGCCCTGGAGGTGCACCGGGCCGGTGCGCTGGTCGTGGGGGAGGACCTCGGGACGGTCGAGCCACGCGTCCGGGCGGCACTGGCGGATCGCGGCATGCTCGGCAGCGCCGTGCTCTGGTTCCAGCGCGACGTCGATGGGACGCCGTTGCCGCCGCAACGGTGGCCCGAACTGGCGGCGGCCAGCGTGAGCACGCACGACCTGCCGACCGCAGCCGGCTTCCTGGCGACGGCACCTGCCCCCCGGCGGGCCGAGCTGCTTGCCGCGCTGCGGTCGTGGGGGCTGCTCGGCACCGATCACCGGAACGACACCGACGAGGACGTCATCGCGGCGATGTACGCGCTGCTTCGGCGTACGCCGTGCCGGCTGCTGCTGGCCGCGCTGGCCGACGCGGTCGGCGACCGGCGCCAGCCGAACCGGCCCGGTACCACCACCGAGTACCCGAACTGGCGGCTGCCCGTCGCGAGTTCTGGGGCGGGCGGTCCGCGGCCGGCGTCGCTGGCGGAGCTGCGCCTGGCTCCCGGCGTACGCCGGCTCGCCGAGGCCCTCGGCGGCGAACCCGCTTCGGCTTCGGTAGCGTCTGCGGGCTACCGACCCGACGGCTCGAGATCGAGGGGACCGTGACAGCACCCGCGTTCCGTCGCGGCACCGCCGTTGTCGTCGGGCTGGCGCTTTTCCTGCTGCCGGCCGGCCCCGTGTTGGCCATCTCCGACGGGGAGGTGCCTGAGCCCGGCCTGGGTCTGGTGGAGACGCTGCTGCTCTTCGGCGGCATCCCGCTGGGCATCTTCGGGCTCATCGCGCTGCTGATTGTGGCGAGTGGGCTGCGACACCGCCCGCGCTACCGGCCCGGCCGCTCGTGGGACTGTGACCCGATCTGGTTCGCCGGCCCGGCGGACCCGGCCGCCGCCCTGGTGGCTGCTCGGCCGGGCCCGGAGGTAACCGGAGGTGGCGCCAGTGCCGAGTGGTGAGCCCTTCACCGACGCGCAGGTCCAGGAGCTGAGCCGGGCGGCGTCGGCCGCGAGCGCGGAGACGGGGCTGCACTTCTCGATGTTCGTCGGTGCCGCTGAAGGCGAGGTTCGCGAGTACGCCGAGCGCCTACAGGCAGCTCTCGGCGAGAAAGCGGCCCGCGGAGTATTGATCTTTGCCTCCCCCGGTCAGCGACGGTTGGAGGTGGTGGTCGGGCGCGAGGCGCGGGACCGGTTGGACGACCGCTCGTGTGCGCTCGCCGCCCTGTCGATGTGCAGCGCGTTCGCCGGGGGGGACCTCACCGGAGGGCTGGTGACCGGGCTCCGGATGCTCGCGGAGGCTGCCAGCCCAGTCCCGGCAGTGTCCGGCTGACCTCGAGCTCAGCCGGCCGCGGCCGCGTCCCGCTGCTGGGCTCGTAGCGCCCGCGCTACCCCGTCGCGACCCTCGAGCAGCAGTCGGCGCAGCGCCGGCACCGGCTGGGCGGTCCGCAGGAACTCGTCGGTGCGGTCCAGCGTCGCCTGCTCCGGGAGCAGGGCGGGGTACAGGCCGACCACCAGGTTCTGCGCCATGTCGACCGTCCGCTCGGCCCACAGCCGCTCGACCACCGCGAAGTACCGCTCGACGTAGGGCCGCAGCAGCTCGCGCTGGGCAGCCTGCTGGAAGCCCGCGATGGTCGCGGTTTGTACGGCGTTGGGCAGCTCGTCGGACTCCACCAGGGCCGACCAAGCCTCGGCCTTGGCCGCCGAGGTCGGCCGAGCTGCGCGAGCGGCTGCGGCGTGACGTTCCCCGGCGGCGGTGCTGTCGCGCTCGAGCTCGGCGTCGATCTCGTCATCCCCGGCGGCGCCGAGCACCACCAGCCGGCGCAGCAGCAGCCAGCGCAGCTCGGTGTCGATGGCCAGCCCATCCACCGGCCGGCTGCCCGCCAGCATCCCACGCAAGATCGTGGCCTGTTCCGAAGAGGTACTCGCGGCGGCGAAGGCGCGGGCCCAGGCCAGCTGGTGGTCGCTGCCCGGCTCGGCGGAGAGCAGGGCGGCGTACGCCGCCTCGGCGAGCCGGTGGTGGCCGGTCTCCCGGTACGCCGGGTCGGCGTAGTAGTCGACGGCGAGCTCCGCCTGGCGCAACAGCACCTGCACGACACCGACATCGGTCTCCCGGGCGATTCCGGCCAGCACCAGGCTGAGGTAGTCACGGGCGGCAAGCTCGGCGTCGCGGGTCATGTCCCAGGAGGCGGCCCAGCAGACCGCCCGGGGAAGTGAGTCGGCGAAGTGGCCGATCGAGTCGGTCACCGTGGCCATGGAGCGCTCGTCCAACCTGATCTTGGCGTAGGTCAGGTCGTCGTCGTTGACGAGCACCACGTCGGGCTGCCGGTGCCCGACCAGCTCGGGCACCTGCGTCACCGACCCCACCACGTCGGTCTCGACCCGGTGGCGGCGTACCAGGCCCTCGTCGGTGCGGTCGTAGAGCCCGATGGCGACCCGGTGCGACCGCAGCGTCGGGTGGTCCTCCGGGGCCTCCTGCCGGAGCGCGAATGCGGAGAAGGTTCGGCCTCCGTCGACATCGAACTCGGCTCGCAAGGTGTTGACTCCGGCGGTCTCGAACCACTCCTTGGACCAGGCGGTCAGGTCTCGACCGGAGGACTCCTCGAGGGCGGAGAGCAGGTCCGCGAGCGTGGTGTTGGCGTACTCGTGGCGGCGGAAGTAGCTGCGCAGTCCGGCGAGGAACTCCTCCCGGCCCACCCAGGCGACCAGCTGCTTGAGCACGGAGGCGCCCTTGGCGTAGGTGATGCCGTCGAAGTTGACCTTGACGGCCTCGTTGTCCTCGATGTCCGCAGCGATCGGATGGGTTGAGGGCAGCTGGTCCTGGCGGTATGCCCAGCCCTTCTCCACGTTGGCGAAGGTGGTCCAGGCCGTGGTGAAACGGGTCGCCTCGGACTGGCAGAGCACCGCGAGGTAGGTGGCGAACGACTCGTTCAGCCACAGGTCGTCCCACCAACGCATGGTCACGAGGTCCCCGAACCACATGTGCGCCATCTCGTGCAGCACGGTCTCCGCGCGTCGCTCGTACGCCGCATCGGTCACCTTCGACCGGAAGACGTAGTCCTCGAGAATCGTCACGGCGCCGGCGTTCTCCATTGCGCCGGCGTTGAACTCGGGCACGAAGAGCTGGTCGTACTTCCCGAAGGGATAGGGATAGTCGAAGACCCGCTGGAAGAACTCGAAGCCCTGCTTGGTGACGGTGAACAGCTCATCCGGGTCAAGGTGCCGGGCCAGCGACTCGCGGCAGTACAGGCCGAGGTCGATGTCGCCGTGCCGGTCGCGCACCACCGAGTACGGGCCGGCGATCAGTGCGGTGATGTAGGTGGACATCGGCGGACTGGGCGCGAACCGCCAGGTCGCGATGTCGGCGCCGGCTGCGCTGGGGTCGGCGGCCGGTGCCATGTTGGACACCACCTGCCAGTTGTCCGGCGCGGTCACGGTGAGTTCGAAGACGGCCTTGAGATCGGGCTGGTCGAAACAGGCGTACATGCGGTGGGCGTCGAATGTCTCGAACTGGCTGTAGAGGTAGATGCAGCCGTCCACCGGGTCGACGAAGCGGTGCAGGCCCTCGCCGGTCCGCATGTACAGGCAGTCGGCAACCACCCGCAGCTCGTTGGTGGCGGCCAGCCCGTCGAGCGCGATGCGGTTGCCGTCGAAGACCTGCGCCGGGTCGAGCTCGACGCCGTTGAGCGTGGCCTCGAGCAGCCTTGGTGCGGTGAGGTTGACATGGGTGCTTGAGCCGGGCTCGCGGCACTCGAAGCGAATCTCGGTGGTGGAGCGGAACGTCTCGTCGCCGGTCGTCAGGTCCAAGGTGACCGTGTTGGAGGCGACGGAGAGCAGCCGAGCCCGTTCCCGGGCCTCGTCGCGGTGGATGTTGTTGCCGGCCACCGGCGCGGGGTCCTCTCGTTCGAGTGGGTGAGTAGCGGGCAGTCTCGCATGCGGGGTCGCACGCTAGGTCGAACGCGGGGTCGGTAGCGGCAGCGCCGGCGACCCCTTCGCGGTTGCGCCGGCCGCTGAGTCAGGGGCGCGGCTGCCAGGCGGGATCGGACCCACCGGCCGCGACGAGGTGCGAGCGTGTGCCGTCGGGCTTGACCACGTAGACGCCGGTGGGCGAGTTGCCGGTGCCGTGGCCATCGTAATGGCCGTATGCGATCTTGGTGCCGTCGGGCGACCAGGAGGGTGCGTCGTTGAACAGCTCGTCGTACCGGCCCTCGTGGTGTACGTCGTGCGTCACCGGCCTTCGGGCCGAGGCGTCGAGGTTCGAGGTGAAGACGTTGCTGACGAAGCCGTTGATGGCGTCGTTGAGCGGATCGTCGTCCGTGAAGGCCAGCCGGGTACCGGCCGGGTTGATGTCGAGGCTGTAGCAACCGCATGGCGGACCGAAGTAGCTGAGGTTGGAGCCGTCCACCGCCGAGAACCGCGCGAGATCTATGTCGGCGCCGTCGGAGTAGAGCGCGAAGTTGACGTTGCCGAAGATGGTGCGACCGTCGGGTGTCCAGACCGTGTGGAACCAACCGAGCCCGCGCTCGGCTTCGGTGTTGACCGTCAGCTGGGTCGGGTGGGTGAGGGGCGAGATGGGGATCCGGTAGACCTCGTAGACACCGGTCCGGTCGCTGACAAAGGCCAGGTCCGAGCCGTTCGGAGACCACGAGGGTGCGGCCTCGCTGGTTTCGCGCTTGGTGATCTGTACGACGCGCGACCCGTCGGCGTTCATGACGTAGACGTCGCGGTTCCCCGACCTGGCGCTGTCGAAGGCCAGCCGGGTGCCGGATGCGTTCCAGGCCGGGCGGGCGTTGTCGCCGGTGCGGGTGAGCCGGCGCGTGCCGGTGCCGTCGGGCCGGACCGTGTAGATGTCGCCGGCCTTGACGAAGGCGATTCGTCCGGGGGCGCCGGCGAAGGTGGCTTGTGCGGCCGGAGCGACCGTCATCGAGGCGGCCAGGCCGACGGCACTCAGTACGCTGACCGCGATCGCACGCACCGAGGCGCTTCTCCGCGGGGCTGTCCGAAGTCGGGCCATGACGGCAAGCTCCTCGGGCTGGCTGATGCTGTTCTCTGGTCCCTTGGCAGGTTCCGCCTGGCCGAGCCGGGAGTCAACGCCAAGTGCCGCCCGATCGGCCAATCATTCTGGGGCGGTCAGCACGGGTCGTGCCACAGCGCACGGTCAGGTGTGCGGCCGGGGCACCAGCGTGGGGCGCACCACCGGCGGCTCAGCCCGCGCCGTGCAGGAACCCGGTGCGTGCCCAGGCCGCCTCGGCGGCCGCCGGGTCGTACTCCGGCCGGTCCGGTTCGGCGAACCAGTGCCGAGCTCCGGGATAGCGGTGGAACTCCACGTCGGCCCCGGCCTGGCGAGGGCGGTCTCGACCTCGGTCACCCACTCCGACGGCTCGAAGTCGTCGATCTCGGCGAAATGACCGAGGATGGCGGACGAAGGCCTCGCCCCGGGCCGGAACCTCCCCCGTGCCGTAGTAGCAGACAATCTTTCTCCGGTGGTTGCTCGCCGAGGGCCAGATCCAAGGCGAAGGAGGCTCCCAGCGAGAACCCCACGACCGACAGCGGTCCCGACGCCTGAGAACGCAGCTCGTGGGCGGCGGACGCCCCGGGCTGTGGCCGCCTCCGGGTCGAGCGCGCCGCTGAGCTGGGTCGCCGCCGCGACCGTTGTTGCGGTGCGGCCGTCGTACAGGTCAGGCCCGAAGGCGGTGAACCCGGCGTTGGAGAGGCGGTCGCAGACGTCGGTGACGGTTCGCACCAGCCCCCACCAGGCGTGCAGGACGAGGACGGGCGGACCTCCACCGTCAGCGAGGTAGCCTGCTCCGGCCGTCGTCCCGGGTGTCAGCATGACCGGCTGCATACCAGAGGGCAGCGACGGAATCGCCCGGACCAGCCTCGGTCGGACAACCCGGGAAGGAGCAACCGCATGGCGCCGCTGGACCGCACCGCGCTCTACATCGACGGCGGCTGGGTCGCCCCTGCCGGCCAGGAGACGATCGAGGTCGTCAATCCGGCGACCGAGGAGGTCCTCGGCACCGTCCCCGCCGGTACACCGGTAGACGTCGACGCCGCAGTGGCGGCCGCCCGCCGCACGTTTCCTACCTGGGCGGCGACCAGCCCCGAGGAGCGGGCGAAGTACCTGTCCGCGCTGCAGGAGGCGCTGGCCGCCCGGCAGGAAGAGGTCGCGCGGACGATCTCGGCCGAGATGGGGGCCCCCACCAAGCTCGCGATCGCCGTGCAGACCGGGCTGCCGCTCGCGGTGCTCAAGAGCTATGCCGAGCTGCTGTCGGCGTACCCCTTCGAGGAGCAGGTCGGGAACTCCCTCGTCGTCCGCGAGCCGATCGGCGTGGTGGCCGCGATCACGCCATGGAACTATCCGCTGCACCAGGTGATCGCCAAGCTGGCGCCGGCGCTGGCTGCCGGCTGCACGTTCGTCCTCAAGCCGAGCGAGGTGGCGCCGCTGTCGGCGTTCCTGCTGGCCGAGCTGGTCGACGAGATCGGATTGCCGGCCGGCGTCTTCAACCTGGTGACCGGGACGGGTCCGGTCGTGGGGGAGGCCCTGGCCGCACACCCGGACGTGGACATGGTTTCCTTCACCGGCTCGACCCGGGCGGGCAAGCGGGTCTGCGAGCTGGCCGCCGGGACGGTCAAGCGGGTGGCCCTGGAGCTGGGCGGCAAGTCGGCCAACGTCCTGCTGGCGGATGCGGACCTGCCCAAGGCGGTCAAGGTCGGCGTCGGCAACGCCTTCCTCAACTCCGGCCAGACCTGTACGGCGTGGACGCGCATGATCGTCCCGGCCGAGCACTACGACGAGGCGGTCTCGCTGGCCGCGGCGGCGGCCGAGGCGATGCCGGTCGGCCGGCCAGAAGCGGAGGGGACAAAGCTGGGGCCGGTTGCCTCCGCGGCGCAGCGGGACCGGGTCCGCGCGTACATCGAGCTCGGGGTGGCCGAGGGCGCCCGGCTCGTGACCGGCGGCGCGACGGCGCCCGACGGGCTGGAGTCCGGCTACTACGTGCGGCCTACGGTGTTCGCCGACGTACGGCCGGACATGACGATCGCCCAGGAGGAGATCTTCGGTCCGGTGCTCGCGATCATCCCGTACGCCGACGAGGACGAGGCGCTCGAGATCGCCAACGACAGCATCTACGGGCTGGCCGGCGGCGTCTGGTCCGGCGACCGCAACCGGGCGATCGCCTTCGCTCGGCGGATGCGCACGGGTCAGGTGGACGTCAACGGCGGCCGGTTCAACCCGCTGGCGCCGTTCGGTGGTTACAAGCAGTCCGGCAACGGCCGCGAACTCGGCCGGTTCGGCCTCGAGGAGTTCCTCGAGACGAAGGCGATGCAGCTGTAAGCGGAGACTTATCCCGCTCCGGCGGTCCTACCAAGTCGCTGAGCTCAGAGGCGGCGGTGCATGACGTGCAGCCCGACGTACCCGTGGACCGGATGGTGGAAGCCCTCGGGCACGGTGGCCAGAACCTCGAAGCCGAGCGAGCGCCACAGCGCGACGGCTCGGGCGTTGGTCTCCACCACGGCGTTGAACTGCATGGCGCGGTAGCCCTGAGCCCGCGCCCAAGCGAGGGCGTGCTCGCCCAGAGCCCGACCGACGCCCTGCCCACAGTGCCGCGGGTCGACCATGAAGCTAGCGCTGGCAACGTGGGCGGCGGGGCCGCCGTGGTTGGGGTTCATCTTGGCTGTGCCCACGACGGTCAGGTCCCGGTCTACGGCGACAACCGTCCTCCCCGGTGGGTCCAAGAGCCAGAGTTCGCGGGCCTGATCCTCGGTGAGGCCGCGGTCGTAGCTGTAGGTCTTACCGGCAGCCACGATGTCGCGCCAGAAGGGCCAGATCGCCGGCCAGTCCTCGGGGGTGGCGTCTCGTATCGGCACGATGCCCAGCATGAGGAGGCGGGCGCCGAATGGCGAGCGAGTTGCACGGTACGACGGACCGGAGACGCCGTGGTACGCGGAGGACCAGGCTAGGTCGCCCAGGGTGGCGTCAGCGTTGTGCCGTCGGCCATGACCGCTTCGAGCCCTGGAGTGGTCGTGACCCAGGCAGTGGCGCCGCTGGGTCCACTGTCCACCCGCAGTTCGCCGCCGGCTGGCACCAGGGCGACGTCGCCGGGCCGCAGCGTGCTGTCGGCCCCGTCCAGGGTGATGCGCAGCTCCCCGTCGAGAACCAGCAGCACCTCCTCGCGGGTGGGTCGGTGAGCCACCCCGTGCAGGTTCGGCGGCACGATCAGCCGCCATGCGCAGAGAGAGGTGCTGCCGCGAGACGGCGCCACATAGGAGCCGAATGTGCTGCCGTGCACCTCGTGCAGGACGGCATCGGTGAACCGGACGACGGGCACGGCGTACCTCCAAGGTAGACAAGCAAGTTGACCAAATGGTCAGGCGACTTGACCAGGCTGTCAACCTGGTGAGGTGAGCGACGACCAGCGCGTGGCCGTGGCGATGCTGGTTCTGGGCGCGGCCACCCAGGTCGTGGAAGCCATTGCGCAGGGGCTCGTGGACCGCGGGTTCGTCGACGTCCGTCCCGCACATGGTTTCGCCTTCGTACGTGTCAGCGCCGGCGACGCGACAGTCGCGGAGCTCGCGGGGCACCTCGGTGTCACCAAGCAGGCCGCGAGCCAGCTCGTCGAGCAGCTCGTACAGCGGGGCTATCTCACCCGGGAGATAGATCCGCGCGACGGGCGCGCTCGGATCCTGCGACTCACCGATCACGGGTGGGCGTGCACGCGCGCTGCGGAACAGGCGGCCGGCGACGCCGTGGAGGTCTGGAAGCAGCAGCTCGACCCCGCTGCCTTTGCCGCTCTTCGAAACGCGCTGCAGGCCGTCGTACGGCCGGGAAGGCTTCGGCCGGCGTGGTAGCCCCGACCTGCGCCGGTCGTACCGCGTTCGCCGTCAGCGCAGGTCGGCGGTGAGGTAGCGCTGAATGGTGGGTGCGAGGGCGGCGACGATCGTGTCGTGGTCGGCCGAGGCGAGGGGCTCCACCCGTACGACGTAGCGCACCATCGCCAGGCCGACCAGTTGTGAGCCGGCCAGGGTTGCGCGCAGCTTGGCGTCGGGCGCATGTAGGGACGCGGCGATCCGGCCGAGCACGGCGCGGGTGATGAACTCGCGCAGCATCGCGGCGGAGCGCTCGTGGCTGGCCGCGCCGCGCAGCAGTGCCAGGAACGGGCTGCGCCCTCCGCCGGCCTCACACAGGCCGAGGAAGAAGCGCACGAGCCGTTCGCCGAGGCCGTCGACACCAGGTTCGAGCAGCGCTGGGATCGCAACCGCCGGGTCCACCGGTAACTGCATGGCGGCGGCGAACAGTTGCTCCTTCGTGCCGTGAAAGTGGTGGACCAACGCCGGATCCACGCCGGCGCGCCGGGCGATGTCCCGAACAGTTGCCGCGTCGTAGCCCCGTTCGGCGAACGCGGCCCGCGCCGCGTCGAGGATTGCCTGCCTGCTGCCGGACGCTCCGGCGCGCCGCCCGGTGCGGGCCATCACCCGGTACGCCGCCGCAGCGTGGCGGCGCCGAGGACCAGTGCGGCGGCGATGCACCCGAGCATCACCGACAGGTCGTGCCCCAGCTGCCCGTCGACCGTGAAGGACTGCACCCGCGTCATCCCGTCGACCGCATAGGACAGAGGTAGCAGGTCGCTGACCCAGCGCAACAGATCAAGCATGCGATCGCGGGGAACGAGCAGCCCGCAGAGCAGGAACTGCGGGAGCACCACCGCGGGCAGGAACTGCACCGCTTGGAACTCGGTGGCGGCGAAGGCGCTGACCAGCAGGCCCAGCGCCATGCCCAGCAGCGCGCTCGTCACAGCGAGAAGCACCACCCAGCCGACGCCCGCGGCAGCATCGAGCCCGAGCCAGCCGAATGCGATGGCGGCAGCGATACCCACCTGGACGAGAGCCGTGACGGCGAAGGCCAGGGCGTACCCGATGAGCAGGTCGAGCTTGGCCAGCCGGGTGGTGAGCAGCCGTTCCAGCGTGCCGGTGGTGCGTTCTCGCAGCATCGCCACCGAGGTGACGAGGAACATCGTCACGAACGGGAAGATGCCCAGCAGCGGCAGGCCGATCCGGTCGAAGGTGTGCGGGGCGCCGTCGAAGACGTAGCGCAGCAGCACCATCAACACACTCGGTACGACGAGCAGCATGGCAACCGTGCGATGGTCCCCGCGCAGCTGGCGCAGCACCCGGGCGGCGGTTGCGGCGGTGATGCGGGCGCTCATGCCGGCACCTGCTGGCGCTCGGCGAGACGCAGGAACGCCTCCTCGAGATCAGCCGTTCCGGTTCGTGCCCGGATCTCGTCGGGTGTGTCATCGGCGACCAGCCGGCCCTCTCGCAGCAACAGCAACCCGTCGCACCGGGCCGCCTCGTCCATGACGTGGCTGCTCACGATGATGGCCGCCCCGCCCCCGGCCAGCTCGTGGAAGAGCTGCCAAAGGTCACGACGCAACACCGGATCGAGGCCCACGGTCGGCTCGTCGAGCACAAGCAGGTCGGGGGAGCCGATCAGCGCACAGGCCAGGGACACCCGCGCCCGCTGTCCGCCGGAGAGCCGTCCCACGCGGTCACGGTCGCGGTCGGTCAGCCCCACGGAGGCGAGAATCTGCTCGGTCCGGGCGGCGCGGTCGTCCAGGCCGGCCAGCGCGGCGAAGTACCGCAGGTTGTCCCGCACCGACAGGTCGGCGTACACCGATGGCGCCTGGGTCACGTATCCCACCCGGGACCGCAGCCCCGGGTTTCCCGCGGGCTGATCAAGCACCGTCACGGTGCCGGAGCGGACCCGCTGCACGCCGACGATGCACCGCAGCAGGGTGGTCTTTCCACTGCCGCTCGGTCCCAGCAGCCCGGTCACGCGCCCGGCCGGTATCCGGCAGGTCACGGCGTGCAGCACCCTGCGCCCGCCCCGGTCCACGACCAGGTCCTCGACGACGATGGCTGCTTGCGTCATGCCAGACCTCCAAACTCACTAAGTGATGAAATCAACGGTAGGTGAGTTAGCTGCTCCAGTCAAGCGTCGTACATTGCCCAGGCCGGACAGACTCGTCCGGGTACCGGCAGAGCAGGGTCGTTCGCGGCGGGCTGCGGCGGGCTGCGGCGGGCCGCAGCGCTCGGAGCGGTCTCCCCCACCATGCGCAACGGCGACCTGAGGCGGTGGGAGTCAACCCGCGCGGACGGCCGGCAGAACCTCGGCAGCCAAGCGGTCGACCTGGTCCTCTGCGTGCTCTCCGGCGGTCATCAGATTGAACGCGGTGAAGCCGAGCCCAACGTAGCGCAGCAGGGCGCCGGCGATCTTGTCCGGCGGTCCGATGAACTCGTCGGGGTCGCGCCCGAGCTGATCGTCGAGGCGGACTTCGAGGTTGAGGGCGCAGGTGATGGCGTCCGGCTGCCGGCCGGCACGCTCGGCAGCGGCGAGTACCTGAGAGCGCATGGTGGGGATCCGCTCGGCGGGCGCGTGGCCGAGCGAGGGAATCCAGCCGTCGGCGATGCGACCGGTTACCGCCAGGGCCCGGTCGCCGAAGGTGCCCAGCCAGATGGGGATCTGGCGGGTTGGTTTCGGTTCGAGGTGGGCGCGGTCGACGCGATAGATCGGCCCGTCGTAGCTGAACGCCGACTCTTCCCATAGGCCCCGGATAATGGCGACGGCGTCCTCGAGCCCGCGGACCTTGTCGCCGGCGCCGCGCCCAGGAGCGCCGAAGCTGCGCAGTTCCTCGTCGGACCCGCCGGCGCCGAGCCCGACGATGAGCCGGCCGGCGGAGAGCCGGTCGAGAGATTCTGCGGCCTTGGCCACCATTGCCGGTGCGCGGAACGGAACGCCCAGCACGCGGGTGGTCACGGTGATCCGGCTGGTGGCCGCGGCGATCCAGGTGAGCATGGTCCAGGTCTCGAAGTTGGGTTGGGCCGGCGCGCCCGGGTGGTCCGATGCCGAGACGAAGTCGAATCCCGCCCGCTCTGCCCGTCTCGCGTCGGCCACGGGGTCGGCACCCGGCCCGGCCGAGGTGGAGACGTCGATCCCGAACAGCACGGTGGTCATGACGGGGCTGACCGGACCGGCCTGCCGGTGACGGTGAGCCGCGGTAACAGCTGGTGCACCAGTGGTCCGACGAGCAGCGCGTAGGCGACGGTGCCGATTCCGATCGAGCCACCGAGTAGGTAGCCGACGACCATGACGAGCAGTTCTATCAAGGTCCGCACCAACCGCAGCGAGTGACCTCGGGCCGCCAGTCCGGTCATCAGCCCGTCGCGCGGCCCCGGCCCGAGGCCGGCGCCGATGTAGAGCGCCGTCGCCGCCGCGTTCAGCACGATCCCGGCGCCGAGCAGGGTGGAGCGGAGGGCGAGGCCGTGTGCCGCCGGCGTGGTGTCCAGTACGGCGTTGACGACCAGGCCGACGACGATCAGGTTGCTCAGGGTGCCCCAGCCGGGTCGTTGCCGGAGCGGTAACCAGGCCACCAGCACGATCCCGCTGACCGCGATCACCACCCAGCCGATCTGCAGGCCGAGCTGGCTGGCCAGCCCCTGATGCAGCACATCCCAAGGGCCCAGCCCGAGTTCGGCCCGCACCATGATTGCCAGGCTCACACCGAAACCGACGAGGCCGGCGTACAACCGGAACAGCCGCAGGGCTAGCGGGCCCCCGGCTACTCGGTGACCCGTCGGGGGGTCAGTTCCGATTGGGTGGTCGCCCGCCACGGTCACTGACATGTCAGGTACTGTAGTGTTACGATCGCTGACATGTCAAACGCCGTTGCCGCCCCGGTTCGCTGGCTGACGCCCACTGAGGAGCGGGCCTGGCGCGGCTATCGACGGATGCGCACGCTGCTCGACCTTCAGCTGGCTCGCGACCTGGCCCGGGACTCGGGTCTGTCCGAGCCCGACTTCGACGTCCTGTCCACATTGACCGAGCGAGAGGATGCCCGGTGGCGGGCCGGCGATCTCGCCGAGCGACTGCTGTGGTCGACCAGCAGGTTGACCCACCACGTGAAACGGATGGAAGGCCGTGGCCTGGTGCGGCGGCAACCCTGCGACGACGATGGGCGCGGCGCGGTCCTGACCCTGACAGATGGAGGCTGGTCCACCTTGAAGGCCGCTGCGCCGCTGCACGTGCGATCGGTGCGGAAGCAGTTCATCGACCTGCTCACTGCCGAAGAGATCGACTGCCTCGCCGGGATCAGCGAGAAGGTCAGCCGCCGCCTAGCCGACACCAGATGACCGGCAGCAGACACGTGGCCGGCAGGACCGCTCTGCGAGACTGCCGGGCATGCGGGTCTACCTCGGCTCGGACCATGCTGGCTTCGGGCTCAAGAGTCGCCTGATCAGCCGACTGGGGGAACTGGGCCACGAGCCGGTGGACTGCGGACCGCCGGCGTACGACGCGGAGGACGACTACCCGCCGTACGTGCTGCTGGCGGCGAGCCGAACGGCGGCCGACCCGGACAGCCTGGGCGTCGTGATCGGCGGTTCCGGCAACGGGGAGGCGATCGCGGCGAACAAGGTGCCTGGCGTGCGATGCGCATTGGCCTTCAGTGAGGAGACCGCCCGGCTCGGCCGCGAGCACAACGACGCCAACGTGATCAGCCTGGGCGCCCGGATGTACGCCGAGAGCGACGCGCTGCGGTACGTCGAGATCTTCCTGGCCACGCCGTTCTCGGCCGAGGAGCGGCACGGCCGGCGGCTGCGCGAGCTGGCCGAGTACGAGCGCTCCGGCGATCTGCCGCCTACGCCCGCCTGATGCCCGAGGGCCACACCATCCACCGGCTGGCCCGCGAGCACAACCGGCTGTTCGGGGGGCAGGCGGTAGGCGCTGCCAGTCCGCAGGGCCGTTTTGCCGAGGGCGCGGCCCGCATCGACGGCCGGGTGCTGCGACGGGTGGAGCCGTACGGCAAGCACCTGTTCTACCGGTTCGGCGGCGAGGAGTCGCTGCACGTCCACCTGGGCCTCTACGGCACATTCATCTCCGGAGCGCTGCCCGCGCCGGCGCCACGTGGCGCCCTACGGCTGCGGCTCACCGGCGACCACCAGTACGTCGACCTGCGCGGCCCGACCGCATGCGAGCTCCTGCCGCCGGCCGAGCGGCGGGCGATCCTCGCCCGGCTGGGGCCGGACGCGTTGCGTCGGGGCGCCTCGCCCGAGGCCGCCTGGACTCGAATCCGGGCCAGTCGGGTTCCAGTCGGCGCGTTGCTGCTGGACCAGTCGGTGCTCGCCGGCGTGGGCAACGTATACCGCGCCGAGCTGCTCTACCGGCACGGCGTCGACCCGCACCGGCCCGGCCGGTCCCTGTTCGAGGGGGACTGGGACGCCCTGTGGACGGACCTTCGCACGCTGATGCGGGCCGGCGTACAGGCGGGGCGGATCGTGACCACCCGGCCGGAGCACCGGACGCGCCGGCGCGGACCGGCGAGTCGTGAAGACGCCTGCTACGTCTACCGCCGGGCCGGAGAGGCGTGCCGGGTCTGTGGTACCGAGGTGCGCACCGAGTTGATGGCGGGGCGGAACCTGTACTGGTGCCCGATCTGCCAACCCGCCTAGAAGATCTGCGGGCAGTACGGCGCCCGACCGGCGCCGGCCAGCGCCACCGAAGCGGGCTCGAGGGCGCCCCGCCGGAGCTCGGTCACCCGGCCCGCCGCCGCCAGCGCGGCCAGTGTCGTGCCGCCCAGGTAGGCGGCGCCGAGCTCCGTAGCGGTGAGGGCCAGGTCCGCGGCCTTTGACGTCCGGTCGCAGGTGGCGCCGGTGCCGTCGGCGGCGAGCCGCCAGCGGCCGGCGTTCCACGGACACCCGGGGTCGGCCATCTCCAACACCACGTCGACCGGTGCGGTGTAGCCGCGGGCGGTCAGCGCTCGCCCCACGTCCACGATCCGGACCCACAGGTTGTCCTTGACCACGGGCGTGGCCCGGCGTGGGTCGACGAGCAGGTGGAGCAGGGGGTCGTCGGTTGCCGTCCAGGCCTCGACCGAGGCCATGAGGTCGATGTCGCACAGGAAGCGCCACAGCGCCGTGTGCGCCACCGGGTCCGCTGCGGTCACCTCCCGGACCGAGATGGTGCCCTCCGGCCCGCCGTCGTCCCAGTGCTGCTTGGCGGCGTACAGCGCGTAGCCGTCGACGCCGTCCGGTCCCTCGTGCACGACGCAGGTGAGCGGGCCGGCCCCGTTGCGCCGCCGTTCCGGGTCGAACAGCCGCATGTCCCAGAAGCCGGGGCTGCGGGCGAAGTGGCCGGGGCGGGTCCGGCGTACGGCGTCGAAGACGCCCTCGAGCTCCGCCCGCACCTTCGCCGGCTCGTCCAGCAGCAGCCGACCGGTCTCGGCTGGAGCCGAGGGCAGGAACCGGTTCCACCCGCGGCGCACCGTCACGTGCAGGTGCTGGGAGGCGAGCCCGTATCCGAATCGGCCGTAGATCGCCGGCTCGGAGGCCCACAGCGCGGCCACCGGCTCCCGTCCCTGCTCGCGCAGGTCGCCGAGCTGCCGGGTCATCAACCTCGTCAGCAACCCGCGCCGGCGGTGCGTAGGCAGGACCCCGACGATCGTCACCCCGGCGACCGGTGCCGGCCCACCGGGTACCGTCATCTCCAGGCTGAAAGCAGCCGCGGTTGCCACGATGGCGTGGCCGTCGTAGGCGGCCAGAGAGCGGTCGTACTCGAAGATCTGGCGGTCGATCTCACGTTCGTCTTCCCTGCCATGCCCGCTGAACGCCCGCTCGGTGGCGGCCGAGAAGGCGTCGAGCTCGGCCGGCTCGATGGCACGGATGGGCAGCGCGTCAACGGTCATGTCTTCGTCCTATCTCAGTAGCCGGGGGCCGGGCCAGTGACTTTCCGGACAGCCGGAGGGTGCCGTGTCCCCGGGAGGCGAGATGATGTGCAGCCGGTGTGGAGGTGGGGCAATGGCCGCTGCTGCCAACCCGCAGGCACTGCGCCTGAAGCTGCGCGACTTCGCGCTCGGACTGCCCGAGGCCCATGAGGACCATCCCTGAGGTGAGACGGTCGTCAAGGTATGAAAGAAGATCTTCGTGTTCCTCGGGGTGGACGACGGCAGCTATCCGCCGAGCCTCGGAGTCAAGCTCCCGGTCTCACGCGATCGACCGCGAGCACAACGACGCGAACGTGATGAGCCCGGGCGCCCGGATGTACGACGAGAGCGACGCGCTGCGCTGCGCAGAGCTGCTCTACCGGCACGGCGTCGACCCGCACCGGCCGGGCCGAGATCTGCGCGAGGAAGAGTGGGACGCACTGTGGGCGGACCTTCGGACGCTGATGCGGGCCGGCGTACGGGTCGGGCGCATCGTGACCACCCGGCGACGACGGCGGCGCGCCGGCCGGCGGGACCGGTGCGAAAGACGATCCCGGGATGCTGATCCAACCGCATGCCTTCGTCGATGTGGCGCTGCGCCAGGCGCACGATCGGCTCGCCACTCAACGCACTCCGCCGTCGGAGCGCGTTGAGAGTTCCAACCTCGATCCTCAGCGGCTGGCTACTCATGTAGTGCGGGGTCGCTAGTCGACCGCTACCATTGCTGCGGCCCACCGGGATCGAAGGGCATGGCCAGCTCGGAAGGCTCGGCCGCGGGATTTCCCCAAGAACTGGTATGGCCTTCCTAGCTGCGAAAACATGATTCGATCTTGCCCGGTCAGGGCGCGCGCCACGGCAGCGGCCAGCACTCGGAACGACCTGCGCCACTCACCCGCCGTAGGGGATGAAGGTCCACCCTCGCCGAGAGCGGGCGGCGCCTACCGGGTGACCTTGTGGTGCGCGGACGCCTCGTGGTGCGCGGACTGGTCGGTGGCTCGTGGGTCGGCGTGGACGATGGCGGCGGTGAGCCGGCGCACGTCGTGCAAGAGTCGATGCTCGGTCTCGTCGGCGACCCGGTGAGCCTCGACCACCGACAGGCGCTCGTCGACGACGACCTCGCACTCGGCCCGCAGGGCATGGCCGATCCAGCGCAGCCTCACTTGACCCACGCCGAGGACTCCGGGCGTGGCCCGGACGACCGCCTCGACCTTGGCTACGAGGTCCGGGTCGACAGCGTCCATGAGCCGGGCGAACACCTGCCGGGCGGCCTGGCGCAGTACGGCGAGGATGGCGACGGTAATGACCAGGCCGATGATCGGGTCGGCCAGACGGAAGCCGAGTGCGACCCCGCCGGCCCCGATGAGCACGGCCAGGCTGGTCAGACCGTCGGTGCGGGCGTGCAGGCCGTCAGCGACGAGCGCCGCCGAGCCGATCCGGCGGCCGACCTGGATGCGATAGCGGGCGACGAGCTCGTTGCCGGCGAAGCCGATCAAGGACGCCGCGGCGACGAGACCGAGATAGTGCACGTCCTGGGGGTGAAGCAGCCGGCGGATGGCCTCGTAGGCGGCCAGCGCCGATGAGGCCGTGATGAGCAGTACGACGACAAGGCCGGCGAGGTCCTCGGCTCGGCCGTAGCCGTAGGTGAATCGGCGGGTAGCCGCCCGCCGGCCGAGGGTGAAGGCGATGGCCAGCGGGATGGCGGTGAGGGCGTCAGCGAAGTTGTGGAGGGTGTCGCCAAGGAGAGCCACCGAGCCCGAGAGCAGCACCACCACGAGCTGGAGCAGGGCGGTGACGGCCAAGCCGGCGAAGCTGATGATCAGGGTGCGGATGCCGAGCTGACTGGCTTCGAGCTCGGTGTCGACGGCGTCTCCAGCGTCATGGCTGTGCGGTGCGAACAGCTCGATGACAGCGGCCCATGGCCCCTTGCGGTCACCGTGGTGATGATCGTCACGGTCGTGACTGTGGCCTTCGAGATGAGAGTGCTCGTCGTGGTCGTGGCGCTCTGGCATCGGGGGTGGTCCTCCGGGCCGTAGGGGTGCTGACAAGCAAACGCTCCTAGGAGCATCATGTCTAGTCATGTACGCACGCGACTACCTATCAGGTGCCAGGGTTGTGCAAGAGCCCCGTGAGGATCAGGTGGCGGCGGCGGTCGAAGCCTTCCGGCTGCTGGCCGATGCGACCCGCCTGCGCTTGCTGTGGGCGCTGGCGGACGGCGGCGAACGCGACGTCGGCGACCTGTGCGAGGCGGTTGGTGTGAGCCGTCCGCTCACCTCGCAGCATCTGGCCCGGCTCCGCTACGCCGGCCTGGTCACGGCTCGGCGCGAGGGTCGACGGGTGTTCTACCGGGCTCGGACCTCACACGTCCGGGGGTTGGTGGCCGAGGCGCTGTTCCACGCCGACCACCGAGTGAGTGGCACCGACGACCACGACTGATCGACTCGTCTGTCCGAGCCATTCCCTGCACTTCTTATGCAACCGTGGTTACATTGTGGGGTAGCTTCGGAGGTTAGATGTCGGAGAGCGAGCCAGGGCCGAGCCTGGATGGCACCGAGGTCCGGGCGAGCGCCCGACCGCCTGGCGGCGTGCGGGGTGTCCCGTCCCAGACGCTGGGCGGCGACTGCGAACGTCTTGGGCATGCGATCCCCCTTGGCACAGCGGTGCGGACCTGGGCCCTGGTGGGTTTGCAGAGTTTCGGTGGCCCGGCCGGCCAAATCGCCTTGATGCACCGGATGCTGGTCGAAGAGCGGCATTGGATCAGTGAGCGCCGGTTCCTCCACGCCCTGAACTTCTGCATGGTGCTGCCCGGTCCGGAAGCCCAGCAGCTGGCGGTCTACATCGGCTGGCTGCTGAACGGCACCGTCGGCGGGACGATCGCCGGTGCCCTGTTCGTACTGCCGGGGTTCGTGGCGCTGCTCGGTCTCTCGGTGCTCTACGCCACGCTCGGCCATGTCGGGGTGGTGAGCGGTCTGCTCTTCGGGCTGCAGGCGGCGGTGGTCGCCGTGGTCGCCGAGGCGGTGCTGCGGATCGGTCGCCGGGCGCTGATCAACCCGGCGATGGTGACCCTCGCCGGTGCTGCCTTCGTCGGGATCTTCTTCCTGCAGCTGCCGTTCCCGCTGATCGTGGCCGGCGCCGGGCTGGTCGGCTACCTCGGCGGGCGATGGCATCCGGGGCTGTTCCGTCGCAGTAGTGGCCACGGCTCGGTCGACACCGGTGCGGACCTGACCGCTCTGATCCATGACGGCGTGCCCGAGCACACGCCGGGCCGGGACCGATCGGCGCTACGAGCCGCCGGGGTCTGCCTGGTGCTGTGGTTGGTGCCGGTGGCGGCCCTGTTGGTCACCCTCGGCTCATCGCACGTGTTCGGCCAGGAGGCGGTGCTGTTCTCCAAGACCGCGGTGGTGACCTTCGGCGGCGCGTACGCGGTGCTCGGCTACATCGCCCAGCAGGCGGTCACTGGCTATGGCTGGCTGCGGCCGGGAGAGATGCTGACCGGCCTGGGCCTCGCCGAGACCACCCCCGGCCCGCTGATCATGGTGGTGCAGTTCGTCGGCTTCCTGGCCGCCTACCGGCACCCCGGCACCCTCCCCCCGCTGGTGGCCGGGGTCCTCGGGTCGGTGGTGACCGTGTGGGTGACCTTCGTGCCGTGCTTCCTGTTCATTTTCGCCGGCGCCCCGTTCATCGAGCGGCTGCGCGGCAACCCGCACCTGAGCTCGGCCCTGTCGGCAGTGACTGCCGCCGTGGTCGGGGTGGTGCTCAACCTGGCGGTCTGGTTCGCCCTGCACACCGCCTTCGGCCGGGTGGACGAACCCCGGCGCGCCGGAGTGCGGCTCCTCGTTCCCCACCTGAACACCGTCGACCTGGCCTCGGTGGCCATCTCCATCGCCGCGGCGGTTGCCCTGTTCCGGTTCAAACGAGGCGTGATGATCACGCTGGCCGGGGCGGCGACGGCCGGACTGGTGTTGCACCTGGCCGTGGGCGCCGGCTCGTGACCGGGATCGAGCCCGCCACGGCCCGGGGCGGTCGGCACCAGCGGAGCCGGTGGGCGCTGCTGTCCTACCGGCTTCCCCGCGAGCCCTCGACGCCTCGGATCGCGCTCTGGCGCCGGCTCAAGCGGCTCGGGGTCGCTCAGCTCGGAGATGGCCTGGTCGCGCTGCCGCTCGACGCCCGGACCCGCGAGCAGCTGGAGTGGGTCGCCGACGAGGTCCGCTCCCACGGCGGTTCGGCCAGCCTGTGGCTGGCGGAACCGGGCAGCACCGGTCAAGAGCGCCAGGTGGCCGGCGACCTGGCGGCCGCCCGAGCGCAGGAGTACGCCGAACTGGTGGCGGACGCTGAAGCGGCGCTCGCAACGTCGTACGGACAGCAGGTCCGGAGCCTGGCCCGCCTCCGGCGGGAGCTGCGCGCCATCCGGCGCCGGGACTACTTTCCGCCGCCTGAGCGGGGAACGGCCCAAGCCGCCGTTCATGCCCTCGCCAAGGTGGTCCAGGGCAGCACCGACGCCAGCGAGGCGATCCGGCGGTGAGATGGGCTACCCGACCCGGCGTGCACGTCGACCGCGCCGCGTGTGCCTGGTTGATCGGCCGCTACCTGGACTCAAAGCCTGCGTTCGTGTTCGTGGCCGACCCCTGCGACGTACCTCGTGACGCCACAGCGTTTGACATGCCGGGCGTCGAGCTGTCCCATCACGGCCCGGACTGCACCTTCGAGACGATGCTGCGCCGCCACGAGCTGGCTGATCCGGTGCTATGGCGGATCGCTGAGATCGTGCACGAGGCCGACCTCGACGACGAACGCTACGACGCCCCCGAGGCGCCCGGTCTCGACGTGCTGATCCGCGGCCTGTCGATGACCCGGTCCGACGAGCAGATCCTGACTGTCACGGTCGCGCTGTTCGACGGGCTCTATGAGTACTGCCGCCGAGGCCTCCTGCTCGGGCGGGAACCGAGCTGACGACGGCCATGACGACCCGGCTGGGAATCGACGCGCTGCCGTCGGACGGCAGGCGCATACTCGCTGCCCAGGCGTTGCGAGCCGCCGGCTACGGACTGGCGGCGGGCTGCTCGGCACCACTCTGCACGGCCTCGGGGCGCCCGCAGCCCAGGTAGGGCTGGTGCTCGCTGCGGTGGTCACCGGGACCGTGGTGGCGTCGGTAGCGGCGGGCACCTACGCCGATCGCTTCGGGCGTCGACGCTGCTACCAGACGCTCTGGGCCATCCTGGCCATCACCGGCGCCGTCTTCGCGCTCACCGACCGAGTGTGGCTGCTCGGCCTGGTGGCGCTCGCTGGAGCGCTGTCCACCGAGGTCGTGGAGTCGGGGCCGTTCACCACCCTGGAGCAAGCCATGCTCGCCGGCGCCGTCCCCGACCAGCGGCCGCTGGTGCGGGGCTTCGGTCTCTACAACGCCGTGGCCGCCGCCGCTGGATCGCTCGGCGCGCTCGCTGCCGGAGGTCCGGGCTTGCTCCGGAACGCCTGGCCGTCAGCACCGAGCGATCAGCGCTACTTCCTGTTGCTGGTGGCCATCGGTGTCGCGGGTGGTCGATCGCCCGGCGTCTCACCGTAGGCGTCGAAGCCCCCCAGCACCGCAGCGGAGCGGCCAGTCGAGAGCAGCGAAGGCGCCTGGATCGGTCCCGGCCGGTCGTTCTCCGCCTCGCCGGGCTCTTCGCCGTCGACTCCCTCGGGGGCGGCTTCGTCGTCCAAGCCTTCATCGCCTACTGGCTGGGCCTGCGCTACGGGGCGAGCACGGCAACCATCGGCCTGATCTTTGCCGGCATCGGCGTCTTGCAGACCGCGAGCTTCCTCGTCGCTCCGCGACTGGCAGACCGCATCGGGCTGCTGCCCACCATGGTGGCGTTCGTGCTCGCCGGCGCTATCAAGATTGCCTATGACCTGACCCTGTGGGCCTGGTTCCGCCACCTGCCACTGCCCGGTGGCTCGGCCAGCCCCGCCGTCCGGCGGCCCGACTCCCTCGCATCGATCACCACCAACCAGGAGGTGCCATGAAGTGGGTCACCCGCTCCCGGCCCAAGACCGACCGGATCGTCTGTCCGTGGCTGATCCGCCGGTTCATCGACCCCGACGCCGAGATCCTCTACGTCCAGGGGGGCGAGGTGCTGGAGGTTGCGGGCGCCACCGGGGCTCGCTCGTTCGATGTTCCCGGCGCTGAGTTCACCCACCAGCCCCGTCCCGGCGGCCGCGAGTGGTGCAGCTTCGAGACGCTGATCGACGCCTTCGACCTCGGCGACGACCCGGCGCTCGTCCGGCTGGCACAGATCGTCCACGCCGCCGACGTCGCGGCCGACTCCGGCTCGGATCCTCTGGGGGCCGGCCTGCGGGCCATCGGCGAAGGCGGTGTCGACGTCGAGACCGACGACCAGAGACTGCTGGAGCGCGGCTCGTTCGTCTACGACGCCCTGTACGCCTGGTGCCGCAGTGACGTGGCCCGCCTCGCCGGAGCAGCCGGGTGATCAGCTGGGGGTCGATCACCTACGGCGCTGCGCTGAGCGGCTTGTTCACGGCCGTTGTGGTCGCCGTGGTGACCCGTCGTCCCGGCCTGGTCATCGCTCTCGCGCTCTCGGCTGCGGCCGCCCCGGTCGGATGGAACGCTGTCCTGCGGGCCACCCACGCCGGCGAGTTCTTCACCGACGCACCGCTGGCCGTCCTGCCGATCAGCTGGCAAGACACCGGCAGCGGCGTGACGACACTCGCCCTCGCCGCCCTCGTGGCGGGCCTGGGCCCACTGAGCACGAGCCCGGGGCGTCGCCTGGTCGGGCTGGCCGTCCTGACCGGCGCGATCGCTCTACTGGTGGACGTCTACCTCTACTGATGGCGCGCCAGCCGGACGCGCTTCCGGGCCACCGAGACCCGCCCGAGCTGCGGCTTTGGCAAGAGCGGGCGACCGGGATCGAACCGGCATGGCCAGCTTGGAAGGCTGGGGCTCTGCCATTGAGCTACGCCCGCGGGTGGGGGACCGGCGGGCCGCTGCCCTAGACTCCGTACGGCGCCCCGGGGCGTAGCGTAGTGGCTAGCGCGCCTGCTTTGGGAGCAGGAGATCGGGAGTTCGAGTCTCCCCGCCCCGACTTCGCCGACATTCCGGCCGACAGGCCCCCGGTACGCCGCGTCCGCAAGCGAGGAGTTCCAGCCGTGAAGAGCGACGTGGAGAGCCTGAGCCCCACCCGGGTCAAGCTCACCGTCGAGGTGCCGTTCGACGAGCTGCAACCCAGCGTGGCTTCGGCGTACAAGAAGATCGCCGGCCAGGTCAGGGTGCAGGGGTTCCGCCCCGGCAAGGTGCCGCCGCGACTCCTCGACCAGCGGGTCGGCCGCGGCGTGGTCCTCGAGGAGGCGGTCTCCGAGGCGGTGCCGCGCTTCTACGGCGAGGCGGTGCGCGCCAACGACGTGGCGGTTCTGGGGCAACCCGACGTCGAGGTGACCGAGTTCGCCGACGGCGGCCAGCTGGTGTTCACCGCCGAGGTGGACGTCCGCCCCCAGGTGGAGCTGCCGGCCTACGACGGGCTGCCGGTGACCGTGGAGGACGCCGAGGTCTCCGAAGCCGACGTCGAGGAGCAGCTGGGCGGGCTGGCGGACCGGTTCGCCATGCTGACCGCCGTCGAGCGCCCGGTCGAGTCGGGCGACTTCGTCGCGATCGACCTGGCGGCCGCCGTCGCCGGCGAGCCGCTGCCGGACGCCGCGGCGACGGGGCTGTCCTACGAGGTGGGCTCCGAGAGCCTGATGACCGGCCTGGACGAGGCTCTGGTCGGCGCATCGGAGGGCGACGAGCGAACCTTCTCGACCACGTTGGTGGGTGGCGAGCATGCGGGTGCCACGGCCGATGTCACGGTGACAGTCCGCTCTGTCAAGGTCAAGGCGCTGCCCGACTTCGACGACGACTTCGCGCAGACCGCGAGCGAGTTCGACACGCTGGCGGAGCTGCGTGCCGACATCCGGACCCGCCTGTCCCGGGTCCGTCGCCTGCAGCAGGGGGCGCAGGCGCGCGACCGGGTGCTCGAGGGGCTGCTGGAGCGGGTCGACGTACCGCTGCCGGAGAAGGTGGTCGAAGCCGAGGTCGAGTGGCGGCGCGCTTCCCTGCAGGAGCAGCTGGACGAAGCCGGCCTGAGCTGGGAGGACTACCTCGAGGGAGCCGGCCGGAGCGCGGACGAGGTCGAGACCGAGCTGCAGGAGGGCTCCCGGCAGGCGGTGACGGCCCGATTCGTGCTGGACACGGTCGCCGTCAAGGAGCAGCTCGAGGTCACCCAGGCGGAGCTCACCGACGCCGTCGTACGCCGGGCGCAGCGGGCCGGCGTGGCGCCCGAGGCCTACGCCAGGGAGCTGCTGGGCTCCGGCCAGCTGGCCGCGATGACGGGCGAGCTGGTCAGGAGCAAGGCGCTGGCCCACGTCATGGAGCGCGCCACGGTCTCCGACGCGTCGGGTCGGCCGGTCGACCTGGAGTCGCTGCGGGCCGACTTCGGCCAATGAGGTGACCGCGGTGCGCCGTCAGCGAACAACGGTGCCCGCCGGGAGTTCGCCGTCGTAGTCGCGGGTTAGTGTCGAGAGGAAGTCCGATCCCGACCCGATCCCGCAGCAGTTCGACCGGCAGAGAGCGAGCAGGTGAGCCCCGTGTCGCTGTACCTTCCCGAGTACGCCGCCCAGACCGCCCGTGCGTCGGGCAACGGCATGAGCCTCGACGACTCCGTGTTCAACCGGCTGCTCCGTGAGCGGATCGTGTTCTTGGGCTCCGCGGTGATGGACGAGCAGGCCAACACGATCTGCGGCCAGCTGCTGCTGCTCGCCGCCGAGGACCCCAGTCGCGACATCGCCCTTTACATCAACTCGCCCGGCGGTTCGGTGTCGGCCGGCATGGCGATCTACGACACCATGCAGTACGTCGGCAACGATGTCGCCACCTACGCCATGGGGATGGCCGCATCGATGGGGCAGTTCCTGCTCTGCGCCGGCACCGCGGGCAAGCGATACGCGCTGCCGCATGCACGGATCATGATGCACCAGCCGTCCGGCGGGATCGGCGGAACCGCGTCCGACATCGCCATCCAGGCTGAGCAGATGCTCTACACCAAGCGCACCATGCAGGAACGGATCGCCTTCCACACGGGTCAGTCGATCGAGCAGATCGAGCGCGACTCCGACCGGGACCGCTGGTTCACCGCCGAGGAAGCCAAGGACTACGGCTTCGTCGACTCGGTGGTGGCTCGGGCCCAGCAGGTGCCGACGGTCGGGGCTGTGTCCTGACGCCCGCCGGCCGCCGTACGACCTTTCCCGCGACGGAGGACGCCATGAGTTTCTCGCCGGTCACCGACTACACCATCCCCATCGTCATCGAGCAGACCAGCCGGGGCGAGCGCTCCTTCGACATCTACAGCCGGCTGCTCAAGGAACGGATCATTTTCCTCGGTACGCCGATCGACGACGGCGTGGCCAACGTCGTGATGGCGCAGCTGCTGCACCTGGAGTCTGAAGACCCGGACCGGGACATCTCCATCTACATCAACTCGCCGGGCGGCTCGTTCACCGCAATGACCACAATCTACGACACCATGCAGTACGTCCGGCCGGACATCCAGACGACCTGCATGGGCCAGGCCGCGTCGGCTGCGGCCGTGCTGCTCGCGGCGGGCACCAAGGGCAAGCGGTTCGCGCTCGAGCACGCCCGGATGCTGATCCATCAGCCGTCTGGCGGCGGTGAGGGCCAGTCCAGCGACATCGAGATCCAGGCCCGGGAGATCATGCGGATGCGCACCCAGCTGGAACAGATGATCGCGCGACACACCGGTCAGGAGGAGGAGCGCATCCGCACCGACATCGAGCGCGACAAGATCCTGACCGCGGCCGAGGCGATGGACTACGGCCTCATCGACGACGTTCTCTACACCCGCAAGCTGACGGCGCCCACCACCGGCTGACACGCCGCCGGACGGGTGGTCGGCGGCCGATTGTGGCTTCCCACCGCCGTCTCAGGCGGTAGCGTCGTGACAGCGAAGAAGTCCAGATCGACACCAGGTCGGCGTACCGAGAAGGGAACGAAACCCCCGTGGCACGTATCGGTGACGGCGGTGACCTGTTGAAGTGCTCCTTCTGCGGAAAGTCGCAGAAGCAGGTCAAGAAGCTCATCGCAGGCCCGGGTGTCTACATCTGCGACGAGTGCATCGACCTCTGCAACGAGATCATCGAAGAGGAGCTCTCCGAGTCCGCCGAGCTGCGCTGGGACGACCTGCCGAAGCCGAAGGAGATCTACGACTTCCTGGACTCCTACGTGATCGGCCAGGAGACGGCCAAGAAGACGCTCTCGGTTGCGGTCTACAACCACTACAAGCGGGTGCAGGCGGGGGGCAACGACAAGGAAGCCGTCGAGCTGGCCAAGTCCAACATCCTGCTGCTCGGGCCGACCGGCTGCGGCAAGACGCTGCTGGCCCAGACGCTGGCCCGGATGCTCAACGTGCCGTTCGCGATCGCCGACGCGACCGCGCTCACCGAAGCCGGGTACGTCGGCGAGGACGTCGAGAACATTCTGCTCAAGCTGATCCAGGCGGCTGACTACGACGTCAAGAAGGCCGAGACCGGGATCATCTACATCGACGAGGTCGACAAGATCGCCCGCAAGTCGGAGAACCCGTCGATCACCCGGGACGTCTCCGGTGAGGGCGTCCAGCAGGCGCTGCTCAAGATCCTCGAGGGCACCACGGCCTCGGTGCCGCCGCAAGGGGGCCGCAAGCACCCGCACCAGGAGTTCATCCAGATCGACACCACCAACGTGCTCTTCATCGTCGGTGGTGCCTTCGCCGGCCTCGACAAGATCATCGAGTCTCGGATCGGCCGGAAGTCGGTCGGCTTCGGCGCCATCATCCACTCCAAGGCGGAGACCGACGCCAACGACGTCTTCGCCGACGTGATGCCGGAGGATTTGCTCAAGTACGGCATGATCCCCGAATTCATCGGGCGACTGCCGGTGATCACGTCGGTGTCGAGCCTCGACCGGACGGCGCTCATCCGTATCCTGACCGAGCCGAAGAACGCGCTGGTCCGGCAGTACCGGCGGCTCTTCGAGCTCGACGGCGTAGAGCTGGAGTTCGGCGACGATGCGCTCGAGGCGATCGCCGACCAGGCGATCCTTCGCGGCACCGGCGCCCGTGGCCTGCGCGCGATCCTCGAAGAGGTGCTGCTCTCGGTGATGTACGACATTCCCAGCCGCAAGGACGTCGCCCGCGTCGTCATCACCCGCGAGGTCGTGCTGGAGCACGTCAACCCCACGCTGGTGCCTCGCGAGGTGGCGGCCAAGCGCGAACGCCGCGAGAAGACCGCCTGAACTCTCGTCGGCCGGGACCACTGCTCCGTTGGGGGACTGCGGCGACCTCGCCGGTCCACCCCTTCTGCACCCCTTGTGCCCCCTTTGGCCCCACTGGCCCCTCTCGTCAGCCACCTGCCGGCGGCATGTTGCGCGCTACTCGCATTTGAGGCCGATTTCTGCGAGTGGAGCGCAACATGCCCAGGGCAGCCGCGGTGCTCGGCCAGCCGCGGCGTGTCAGCCCCCACGCGCGAGCGATCGGCGTGCCGCGATCACCGCGAGCACGTCTCGGCGGATCAGGTCGGGCTCGGCGTGCAGCCGGCGATGGGTGAAGCGCAGCGTTTGCCACCCACAGGTGGCCAGGGCGACGTCTCGTCGCGCGTCACGTTCGTGGTCCCCGGGCTTGCTGTGGTACGCGCTGCCGTCGAGCTCGACATCGACTTTCACCTCCGGGTACGCCACATCCAGGTAGACCGTCCGCGCACCGAGCGAGACGGTGAACTGGCGTCCGGCAACCGGGAGGGACGGGTGCCGGAAGACGTGCAAGTAGCCCCAGATCTCGAGCTGGCTCCGGCAGCCGTCGACCAGAAGGCCGATCAACTTCAGCAGCTCCCCGCGACCAGGGATGTTCGAGGCGGCATCTGCCCTGTCGAGCAGCCGCTGCGGTGTCGTCAACCGATTCTGCACCGCCACGAGCATCGGCGCTCGTTGGTCGTCTCCGGCAGCAGCGGCCAGCTGTCGATCAGGCACTGATCCAGGCCTACGGTGTACAGACCATGCCGGAGAACCGCATGGGGCGGTTCCGCGACAAAGCCCGCACGCCGATGGACCAGAAGGTCAGGGGCTCCCCGGAGCTGCCGGTCCCGCCCGGTGAGGATGTGCACTGCCTCAGTCGGCGGGACCGGCAGATCCCACTGCGACAACCCGGACAGGTGGCTCAGGGCCGCCCCTGCTCCGGCGTAGGCCAGGGCCGCTCGGGGCAGCGTGCGGGTATCCACGAGCAGCTCGGGGCAGCGTGCGGGTATCCACGAGCAGCTCGGGGTCGGCGTAGGTCTGCGGGTAGACCCGTACCAAGCTCCCACCGGAGACCGCGCGGTCGATCACATGGTGTGGCACTACCTCGACCAGCTGGCCGCGGGTGACCACCCCGTCGTGGTCCTCGAGTAGGCGCCAGACCTCGGTTCGCATCCGAGTCAGCGTGGTGACGACACACTCTCCGCCGCAGCGGGTCGAAGGGCATCTGTGGAGTGGGACGCCCGGCTGTGAACCGGGGGATTAACTGGTGGGGGACGAGCCAGGCGGCCAATAGACTTGGTGACGTGACCGACAGCCGCGCTACCAGCGAACGTGCCAGCGCCGGCGTGCCGGAGCGGCCCACCCTCGACGGGCTCGAGGACCGGTGGGGTGAGCGCTGGGAGAACGACCACACGTATCGCTTCGAGCGTGGCCGGACCCGCGACGGCGTCTACGCGATCGACACCCCGCCGCCCACCGTCAGTGGCTCCCTGCACGTGGGGAGCGTGTTCTCGTACTCGCAAACCGACCTGGTGGCGCGCTACCAGCGGATGCGCGGCAAGCGGGTGTTCTATCCGATCGGCTGGGACGACAACGGGCTGGCCACTGAGCGCAGGGTGCAGAACTTCTACGGCGTGCGCTGCGACCCCTCGATGCCGCACGACCCCGACTTCACGCCGCCAGCAGCTCCAGCGAAGGCAGAGGTGCCGGTCGACCGGACCAACTTCATCTCGCTCTGCGAGCGGCGTACCGCTGAGGACGAGCAGGCGTTCGAGCAGCTCTTCCGTCGTCTGGGCCTGTCGATCGACTGGGAGCACTCCTACACGACGATCGACGAGCGGTCCCGCCGTGCCGCGCAGCGGGCGTTCCTGCGGAACCTGGCCCGGGGTGAGGCCTACCACGCCGAGGCACCGACGCTGTGGGACGTCGACTACCGGACTGCCGTCGCCCAGGCCGAGCTGGAGGACCGGGAGATCCCGGGCGCCTACCACCGGCTGGCCTTCGGCGATCTGATGATCGAGACCACTCGACCCGAGCTCGTTCCCGCCTGCGTCGCGCTGGTCGCGCACCCCGACGACAAGCGCTACTCGGACAGGTTCGGTACGACGGTGCGCACGCCGCTGTTCGATGTCGAGGTACCCGTGGTGGCGCACGGCCTGGCCGATCCTGACAAGGGCTCCGGAATGGCGATGGTCTGCACCTTCGGCGATCTGACCGACGTCCGGTGGTGGCGCGAGCTGGATCTGCCGGTGCGCAGCATCATCGGTCGCGACGGCCGGATCGTGGCCGAGCCGCCGGCCGGGGTACCCGCCAACGCGGCGTGGAGCGAGCTGGTCGGCCGGACGGTCAAGCAGGCGCAGCGCCGCATCGTCGAGCTGCTACGGGACGCCGGCGATCTCCAGGGTGAACCGCGTCCGATCACCCACCCGGTCAAGTTCTACGAGCGCGGCGAGCGACCGCTGGAGATCGTGACCAGCCGCCAGTGGTACATCCGTAACGGTGGCCGGGACGAGGAGCTGCGCGCCGACCTGCTCAAACGCGGCGCCGAGCTGAGCTGGCATCCGTCGACGATGCGGCTGCGCTATGACAACTGGGTGGCCGGCCTGATCGGTGACTGGCTGATCAGCCGACAGCGGTTTTTCGGCGTACCGGTCCCGGTGTGGTACCCCCTTGGCCAGGACGGCCAGCCGGACTACGGCTCGCCATTGGTTCCGCCGGAGGTGCGGCTGCCGGTCGACCCGGCCTCCGACGTCCCCGAGGGCTACACCGAGGACCAGCGCGACTCGCCGGCGGGCTTCACCGGCGATCCCGACGTGATGGACACCTGGGCCACGTCCTCGCTGACCCCGCAGATCGCCGGCCGCTGGGTCGATGATCCCAAGCTGTTCGCCGAGGTCTTCCCTTACGACCTGCGGCCGCAGGCGCACGAGATCATCCGGACCTGGTTGTTCGCGACTCTGCTGCGGGCGCACCTCGAACACGGCTCGCTCCCCTGGACCGACGCTGCCATCTCGGGCTGGGTCGTGGACCCGGACCGGAAGAAGATGTCGAAATCGAAGGGCAACGTGGTCACGCCGATGGCGCTGCTGGAGCAGTACGGCGCCGACGCCGTGCGCTACTGGGCGGCGAGCGCCCGGCTCGGGGTCGACACCACCTTCGACGAGGCGCAGATGCGGGTCGGCCGCCGGTTGGCCGTGAAGCTGCTCAACGCGTCGAGGTTCGTCCTGGCCTTTCCCGACGGCGGCGACGGACCGGTGACGGAGCCGCTCGACCGCGCCATGCTCGCGCAGCTGGCCTCGGTCGTCGAGGACGTGACGGCGGCGTACGACGACTACGACCACGCAGGAGCACTCAACCGGACCGAGGCCTTCTTCTGGACCTTCTGCGACGACTACGTCGAGCTGGTGAAGACCCGGGCGTACGCCGGCGGGGATGCGTCGCAGTCGGCGACCCGTGCGCTGCGGCTAGCGCTGTCGACGCTGTTGCGGCTGTTCGCGCCGGTCCTCCCGTTTGTCAGCGAGGAGGTCTGGTCGTGGTGGCAGCACGGCTCGATCCACCGGGCGGCCTGGCCGGACGCCGCCAGCCTGCGGGCCGCGGGTGGCGCAACCGGTGAGGGCGCCGTCCTGGACGTGCTCGGCGACGTGCTGGGGCGGGTGCGCAAGGCCAAGAGCGAGGCCAAGGTCTCCATGCGTGCTCCGGTCGACCGCCTGCTGGTGAGCGACTCGGCCGATCGGCTGACAGCGATCCGGGCCGGCCAGGACGACCTGGCCAGCTCAGGCTCGATCGCCGAGATCGTCCTCACGGAGGGCGTGCCGGTGATCGACGTCACGCTGGCCGCCTCGGCCTGAGCGGTGACGGTCCCCAACCGGAGTGAAACCGGGCCGGAACAGGCTCTGGCCGCCGTGGAGCGGGCGCTGGCGGCCCGAAACCCCGACCGCATCGCGCCCACCCTGGACCGGATTCTTGCCCTGCTCGACCTGATGGGGGAGCCCCAGCGCGCCTACCCGTCGATCCACGTCACCGGCACGAACGGCAAGACCAGCACCGTGCGGATGATCGACTCACTGCTGCGCGCCTTCGGCCTGCGCACCGGTCGCTACACCAGCCCGCACCTGGAGTCGGTCACCGAGCGGATCGCGCTCACCGGCGAGCCGCTGTCTGCCGAGGCTTTTTCCCGGGTCTATGACGAGGTGGTGCCGTACGCCGAGCACGTCGACGCCCGTTCGGCCGATCCCCTCACCTACTTCGAGCTCACCACCGCGATGGCCTTCGCCGCGTTCGCCGACGCTCCGGTGGACGCCGGGGTGGTCGAGGTCGGCCTCGGCGGCCGCTGGGACGCGACCAACGTGCTGCTGGCTCCGGTCGCGGTGTTCACGCCGATCGACCTCGACCACGCGGAGTACCTCGGCGACACGGTGGCCGCAGTGGCGGCCGACAAGGCCGGGATCGTCCACCCCGGCGCGGTGCTGGTCGCGGCCGCGCAACCGAAGGACGCCGCCGCCGCGCTGCAGCGGCGGGCCGCCGAGGTCGAGGCGACGGTGGCCAGGGAGGGGATCGAGTTCGGCGTCCGGGCCCGCGAGGTGGCCGTGGGCGGCCAGCTGGTGACCCTGCAGGGCCTCCACGGCACCTACCCGGACGTGTTCCTGTCGCTGCACGGCGCGCACCAGGCGCAGAACGCCGCCTGCGCGCTGGCCGCGGTCGAGGCCTTCCTCGGTGGTGGCCAGGGGGTTCTCGACCCCGAGGCGGTGCTGGCCGGTTTCGCGGTGGTGGACTCGCCCGGCCGGCTGGAGCGCGTCCGGACCAACCCGACCGTGCTGCTGGACGCCGCCCACAATCCGGCCGGTGCGCGGGCCCTGGCCGCGGCGATCACCGAGGCCTTCGAGTTCTGGCGGCTGGTGGGGGTCGTCGCCGTACTCGCCGGCAAGGACGTGCGCGGCATCCTCGAGGCGCTCGAGCCGGTGCTGAGCGCGGTGGTCGTGACCACGAACTCCTCCCCCCGCGCGCTGCCGGTGGACGAGCTGGCCGCGGTCGCGGTGGACGTCTTCGGGGCCGACCGGGTGGAGGTCGCCGTTCGGCTGGACGATGCGCTGGACGCGGGTGTCCGGCTGGCCGAAGAGGAGGGCGCCATGGGCGGAGCGGGCGTGCTGGTGACCGGCTCGGTGGTCACCGTGGGGGACAGCCGCCGGCTCCTCCGCCGGATCTGACGACTCGTTAGGCTGCGAACTGCCCCCACCAGCAAGCAGCAGAGGAGCCGAGCACGTGGCCGAACGCACCCTGGTCCTGGTCAAGCCGGACGGCGTGCGCCGCGGGCTGGTGGGCGAGGCGGTCTCCCGATTGGAGCGTAAAGGGCTGCGGCTCGAGGCCGTGGAGTTGCGGACGCTGGACCGCCAGACCGCCGAGTCCCATTACGCCGAGCACACCGGCAAGCCCTTCTTCGGTGAACTCGTCGACTTCATCACCTCCGGCCCGCTGGTCGCGATGGTGGTGTCCGGGCCACGGGCGGTCGAGGCGGTGCGGATGCTGATGGGCGTGACCGACCCGGTCACGTCCACCCCTGGGTCGCTGCGCGGCGACTACGCCCTGGAGATCGGACAGAACCTCGTCCACGGGTCGGACTCCACAGCATCCGCCGACCGCGAGGTCGGCCTGTTCTTCCCCGACCTGGGCTGACCCGGACGGGCGCCTCCGGGTACCGGCCGCGGGGGCGTCGAGGGATACGATGCCGACGGCGCCGTACGCCGCCCGGGGGGCGTGACCCGGCGCCTCGACTCCGGAAGGCAACCGCCGCGATGTCCAACAACCTGGCGTTTCTCGGCCGCGACATGGCTGTCGATCTCGGCACGGCGAACACGCTGGTGTACGTGCGGGGCAAGGGCATCGTCCTGAACGAACCGTCGGTGGTCGCGATCAACACCAACACCACCGGAATCCTGGCCGTCGGCACCGAGGCCAAGCGGATGATCGGCCGTACGCCGGGCAACATCGTCGCCATCCGTCCCATGAAGGACGGCGTCATCGCCGACTTCGACACCACCGAACGGATGCTGCGCTACTTCATCCAGAAGGTGCACCGACGCAGCCGGCTGGCCCGTCCGCGCATCGTGGTGTGCGTGCCCTCCGGGATCACCGGGGTAGAGCGCCGCGCCGTCATCGACGCCGGCTCGCAGGCCGGCGCCCGCCGGGTGTTCATCATCGAGGAGCCGATGGCGGCGGCGATCGGCGCCGGCATGCCGGTGCACGAGCCGACCGGGAACATGGTCGTCGACATCGGCGGTGGGACGACCGAGGTGGCCGTGATCTCCCTCGGCGGCATCGTCACCAGCCAGAGCATCCGTACCGGCGGTGACGAGCTCGACCTGGCGATCATCAGCTACGTCAAGAAGGAGTACAGCCTGATGCTCGGCGAGCGGACCGCCGAGGAGATCAAGATGGCGATCGGCTCCGCGTTCCCGATGCCGGACGAGCCGCACGCCGAGATCCGCGGCCGCGACCTGGTCTCGGGGTTACCCAAGACGATCGTGGTCAGCGCCGAGGAGATCCGCAAGGCGATCGAGGAGCCGGTCAACGCCGTGGTGGACGCGGTGAAGACCACTCTCGACAAGTGCCCCCCGGAGCTCTCCGGCGACGTCATGGACCGCGGCATCGTGCTCACCGGCGGCGGAGCGCTGCTGCGCGGCATCGACGAGCGGCTGCGGCACGAAACCGGGATGCCGATCCACATCGCCGACTCCCCGCTGCAGTCGGTCGCGATGGGGTCCGGCAAGTGCGTCGAGGAGTTCGAGGCGTTGCAGCAGGTGCTCATCTCCGAGCACCGGCACTGACCTTGCGCCGGTCCTGGTGAGGGACACCCGGCGCTCGCGGCTCGTCCTCGCCCTGCTGCTCCTGACCGCGTTCACGCTGGTCACGCTGGACTATCGGGCCGGTGGCGAGTCGCCGCTGCGCTCGGTACGCGGCGTGGCCGGCTCGGTGTTCGGCCCCGTCGAGCGGGCGATGGCGGCGCTCACCCGTCCGGTCGGCGACGCCCTGTCCGCGCTGACCCACCCGGGCCGCGCCCGCTCGCAGCTCGACCGGGTCCGCGCGGAGAACGACGCACTGCGGCTGCAGTTGCAGCACAACCGCCTCGACGCCGCCCGGTCGCAGCAGCTGGCTGCGCTGCTGCGCCTGAAGGACGCCGGCCAGTACACACTGGTGCCGGCGCAGGTGATCGCGGTGGGTGACGGCCTCGGCTTCGAGTGGACGGCGGCCATCGACGCCGGTAGCCGGGACGGCGTACGCGTCGATATGACCGTCGTGAACGGGGCCGGGTTGGTCGGGCGGGTGAAGAGCGTGACCGCGGACACCGCCACGGTGCTACTGGCCGTCGACCCCGCCTTCCACGCCGGGGGACGGCTGGAGGGCTCGCTGGAGATCGGCTACACGGGCGGCCAAGGACTGCGGCCGATGACCCTCACGCTGCCCGACCCCCGCGCCGCCGTCCGACGCGGGGACCGGCTGGTGACCCAACCCGCGGGGCCCCCGTTCGCCGCCGGCGTCCCGATCGGCCGGGTGTCGGCCGTGCTGACGACGGCCGGTGCGCTCACCCGCACGGCGCTCGTCACCCCGTTCGTCGACTTCACCACGCTCGACCTGGTGGGCGTCGTCGTGGTGACCCCCCGGACGGACCCGCGGGACCGGGTTCTCCCGGTCGCACCCCCGCCCCGGCCTCGTCCCGTCCCGCGGCCGTCGCCGCCGGTCAGCCCCACGCCGACCGGCCACCGGTGACCGCACGCTGGCCGCGGGTGCTGCTGGCGGCCGTGGTCGTCTGCACAGCGTTGGTGGTCCAGCTCGGGGTGCTGGGGCGGTTGCGGCTGCCCGGCGCGGATCCGGACGTCGTCCTTGTCGTGGTGGTCGCCATGGCGCTGAGCTGGGGGCCCCTGGGCGGAGCGCTGGTGGGCTTCGGCGCCGGCCTGCTGATCGACGTCGTACCGCCGGCCGACCACTCGGCCGGCCGGGTCGCCCTGACCCTCACCCTGGTGGGTTACCTGGCCGGGTTGCTGCAGGCCGAAGCCACCCGTTCCGCGCTGGTCCCGCTGGCGGCCGTGGCCGTGGCGGCGGTCGCCGCGGTGCTGATCTCGGCCGCCGTGGGGACGCTGCTGGGCGACCCGCGGGTGCGCTGGCCGGTGGTGTGGCGGGGCGTACCGGCCGCTGCTCTGTACGATGTGGTGCTGACGCCGTTCGTGTTGCCCGGGGTTGCCGCCCTCTGTCGCCGGCTGTGACGCGAGGTGTCCGGACGCCGACCGAGGTGATGGAGCCGAGTCCGTGAGCGAACGGTCCAGACCGCGGCTGTTCGTCCTGCGCGTGCTGGTCATCTCGCTGCTCGTGACGCTGTTCGCCCGGCTGTGGTTCCTCCAGGTCCTCGCCGGCGAGCAGTACGCGCGGGCAGCCTCGGACAACCGGGTCCGTGAAGTGGTGACCCCGGCCACCCGCGGCCAGATCCTCGACGACCTTGGCCGGCCGTTCATCCAGAACAAGACCGCGCTTGTCGTATCGGTCGACCGCGGGGTGCTCCAGCGTCAGCGCGACCGCGGTGTCGGAGTGCTGCACCGGCTCGCTGCGGTGATCAGGATGCCGTACGCCGAGCTGCACGCCCGGGTCCAGCTGTGCGGCAAGGGCGTGAAGCTGCCCTGCTGGAACGGCTCGCCGTACCAGCCGATCCCGGTCACCGACCGCGCTGACACCCCGATGGCGCTGCGGATCCTCGAGCGGCAGGAGACCTTTCCGGGCGTGACCGCTGAGGTGGCGGCCGTGCGCGACTACCGGCTACCGGCCGGCGCCAGCGCCGCCCACCTGCTCGGCTACCTTTCGCCGATCACCGACGCCGAGCTCACGTCGCCGCGGTTCGCCGGCTACCGGCGTACCGACCTGATCGGCAAGAGCGGGCTGGAGGAGTCCTACGACCGCTACCTGCGGGGGACACCCGGCGTACGCAGGCTCACGGTCGACCATCTCGGTGCGGTGACCGGTCTCGTGCGGGAGACCCCTGCTGCGGCCGGTAACAACCTGGTGACCAGCCTGGATGCGAACGTCCAGAAGGTGGTCGAGGACGCCCTCGTCCATGCCGTGGCCAACGCGCACACCCAGGGGCAGCCCGCCGACTCGGCCGCCGGCGTGGTCCTGGATGCCCAGACCGGTCACGTCGTCGCAATGGCGAGCTATCCGAGCTACCGTCCCGACGTGTTCAACGGCGGCATCTCGGAGCGGAATTTCGCCGCGCTGCAGGACCCGGCGGCCGGCGTACCACTGCTGAACCGGGCGGTCCAGGGTCGCTACGCCCCGGGGTCGACGTTCAAGCTGGTCTCGACGGCCGGGGTGGTGAAGGAGGGCACGGCCTCGTTCAACGGCCGCTACCCCTGCCCGAGCTCGGTCAAGCTGGGGGACCGGGTCTTCCGCAACTTCGAGGGTGAGGCGCTCGGCACCATCGACCTGCACACGACCCTGGTCAAGTCCTGCGACACCGTCTACTACGGCTTCGCCAACACCGACTGGTACCGCGACGAGGCACTGGTCCGGGGCCACCGGCCGCCGGTCGAGGCGGTGCAGAACATGGCCCGCTCGTTCGGCTTCGGTGCCAAGACCGGCATCGACCTGCCGGACGAGTCGCGCGGGGCCATCGAGGATCGCGCGACGAAGCTCGAGAACTGGCGGACGTTTCTGCGGCCGAACGCCTGCGCCGGTGCCAAGCGGTTCCCGGTGGGCTCCTTCCGCCAACGCCTGGACGCCGAGAACTGCACCGACGGATGGCGCTTCCGTCTCGGCGACCAGGCCAACTTCGACATCGGCCAGGGCACCGTGCTGGTGACCCCGTTGCAGCTCGCCACGGCGTACGCCGCCCTGGTCAACGGGGGGAAGGTGTTCTCCCCCCGGCTGGCCAAGGCCATCGTCGCGCCGGGCGGTCGGGTGGTACGTGCGGTCAGCTGCCCGGTCCGGAGCCGGATTCCGGTCAGCTCCACGACGCTGGACCGGATTCGGTCGGCCATGTACGACGTCCCGAAGGCCGGTACGGCGAGGGGTGCCTTCGCCGGCTTCGCGTTCGACCGGGTGGCGGTAGGCGGCAAGACCGGTACGGCCCAGGTCGACAACAAGAAGTCGAGCGACACCTCCTGGTTCGCCTCGTTCGCCGGACCGCCGGGGTCCGCGGCGCGGTTCGTCACCGTGGTGATGGTGCCCAAGGGCGGTCAGGGTGGTCGGGTGGCCGCGCCCGCCGTACGGGAGATCTGGGAGGGCATCTTCGGGCTGCGCCCGGGTAGTCGACCCGCGCTGCCGGGCGGCCGGCTGCCCGCCACGCTGCCGCGGATCGGCGGTGACGGCACCGGAACCGGGGCGGCTCCGGTGGCAACCGCGCCGGTGGCCCTCGGTGCGCCGCTGTTCCCGCCGGCTCGGGAGCGGGACACATGACCGCCCGGGCGGCTCGCCCGGCCACGATGGGCCGGGACCCCCTGCGCAGCCGCGCGCTGGACCGGGAGTCCCCGCTGCGCCGGCTGGACTGGGTGCTGCTGCTGGCGGTCTGCGCACTTGGCTTTCTCGGCACGCTGCTGGTCTGGTCGGCAACCCGGACCTACAACCTGCAGCGGCACCTCGACCCGCAGGGCTACCTCAAGAAGCACCTGCTCAACCTGGCCATCGGGGTCGTTCTCGCGGTCGTGGCCACGCTGATCGACTACCGGACCCTGCGGGCGTACGCGCCGGTCGTCTACATCGCCTCGGTCCTCGGACTGGTCGCCGTACTGTCGCCGCTGGGCTCCACTATCAACGGCTCGCACTCCTGGATCGTGCTCGGCGGCGGCTTCCAGGTGCAGCCGTCGGAGTTCGCCAAGGTGGCGCTGGTCGTCGGCATGGCGGTGCTGCTCGGCCACAAGCGTGACGGCGAGGACGAGCCGCGGCACTCCGACGTGCTCCTGGTGCTGGCACTTGCCGCCGTACCGCTCCTGCTCGTGCTGATGCAGCCGGACCTCGGCACCGTGATGGTGTTGGGATTCGTCGTCGTCGGTGTGCTGGCGATCTCCGGAGCGCCGGCCCGCTGGCTCGCGGGGCTGCTGCTCGCTGCCGTGGTAGGCGTCGTACTGGTCACCTCCCTGCACGCACTGAAGAGCTACCAGGTCAAGCGCTTCACCGCGTTCACCAATCCGAACTCGGACGCCCGCGGCTACGGGTACAACACCGCGCAGGCCCGGATCGCGATCGGCTCGGGCGGCATTCTGGGGAAGGGCCTATTCCAGGGACCGCAGACCAACGGTCACTTCGTGCCCGAGCAGCAGACCGACTTCGTCTTCACCGTGGCGGGCGAGGAGCTCGGGCTGGTCGGCGCCGGCGGCATCATCGCGCTCACCGGCGTGGTGCTGTGGCGGGGCCTGCGAATCGCCGGTCGGGCCGACGACGGATTCGGGCGGCTGGTCGCAACCGGAGTGGTCTGCTGGTTCGCCTTCCAGGCCTTCGAAAACATCGGTATGACGATCGGGATCATGCCGGTCACCGGGCTGCCTCTGCCGTTCGTGTCCTACGGCGGCTCGTCGATGTTCGCCAACCTGATCGCGGTCGGCCTACTGCAAAACGTGCATCTGCACTCGCGGGAGGGCCATGGACCGGCCCGCTACCCGCTGCGCCCGCCAAGCCGGCAGCCGGTCGAGTCCCGCCGCCTGGTGGTCACCCGCTGACCACCGGCGCGCTCCCGGGTCGATCGCGGGCTCCTCCCTGTCTTCGGAGCTCAGCCTCTTGGGTGCAGTAGCTGGGGCTCGACCGCCGCTCCGAGGCCCGGCAACGGCACGGTAGGCGCGCTTCCCACAGGTCGCGACGCCGGCAAGCCATCCACAGCTCGCCACGGTTGGCTCCTCCAGCAGGTGGCCTGCGCAGGAAGCTGCCGGGATGCGGGACCTACCAGCAGGGCTGGACCGCCTGGCCCTTCAGCAGGATGGCGTCGTGACGTATCGCCAGGCAATCAGCGCCGGACTGACACCGGAGGCGATACGGCACCGACTTCTGGTCGGTGTGTGGCAGCGGCTGGTGCGCGGCAGCTACTACCTGCATCCGGGCGAGGTCCCGTTGCGGTCGCGCTGCCGGGCGGCGCTGCTCGGCAGCTCGGGCCGGGCCGTGATCAGCCACCTGACCGCCGGCCACCTCCACCGACTCGACGGGCTGCCTCCCGTGGTCAGGGTGGACGTGACCGTCTCGCCCATGCAGCCACGCAGATCCTCGCGACTGGTGTCGGCGCACCGGGCGGAACTCGAGGGCGAGGAATGGGTGTGGCTGGACGGGTTGCCAGTGACGAGTGCGGGCCGCACCTGCCTCGATCTCGCCCGGACCCAGCCGCGGGTGATCGCCGTACGGTCGGTGGAGTCGGCGCTGCGGCAGCGGCACGTCGACGGCGCGGAGCTGGTCAGGGTGGCTACCGGGGCGCGGGGGTGGCCCGGCGTCCGCCGTCTGCAGACGGCGATGGCGCTGGCTGACCAGCGGAGTGAGTCGCTGCTGGAAACCGGTGGCCGGCTGGTTCTGCAGGACGCCGGGCTCGTCCCCGATGAGGTCCAGCTGCGCATCCTCGACCGGGACGGACATCTCGTGGCACGCGCTGACCTGGCCTGGCTGGCTCAGCTGGTCGTGGTCGAGTTCGACGGGCTCGCTCCCCACGCCGGGCGAGCAGCCTTCCGCCATGACCGACGGCGGCAGAACGCCCTGCTCAACAGCGGCTGGTTGGTCCTGCGGTTCACCTGGGAGGACGTGTTCGGGCGGCCGGCGTACGTCGTCCAGGAAGTGCGCTGCGCACTGGCCGCGCGGTCGGTCCGCATCTCCCGTGCAGTCATTGGGGCTGCCTGAGCGGTGCCAGCCACGTTGCCTGCACTGAAGATGACCGCCGGCGACGCTGCACCTCTCGAGGCCGGCGTGATCTAGGCTGGGTTCTCATGCCGGTCGAGTCGGTCTTCCCGCAGCTGGAGCCGTTGCTCCCGCGCGTCGGCAAGCCCATCCAGTACGTCGGCGGCGAGCTGAACTCCAGCGTCAAGGACTGGGACGCTGCCGACGTCCGATGGGCCTTGATGTACCCGGACGCCTACGAGGTCGGCCTCCCCAACCAGGGCGTCATGATCCTCTACGAGGTGCTCAACGAGCAGCCGGGCGTACTCGCCGAGCGCACCTACAGCGTGTGGGCCGACCTCGAGGCGCTGATGCGGGAGTACGGCGTACCGCAGTTCACCGTCGACGGCCACCGGCCGGTTTCGGCGTTCGACGTGCTCGGAGTGAGTTTCTCCACCGAGCTCGGCTACACCAACTTCCTCAACGCCCTCGACCTGGCCGGCATCGCGCTCGAGGCAGCCGATCGGACCGCCGACGACCCGCTGGTGATCGCGGGCGGGCATGCCGCGTTCAACCCGGAGCCGATCGCAGACTTCCTCGACGCCGCGGTGCCGGGCGACGGCGAGCAGGCGGTGCTTCTGATCACCGCCATTCTCCGGGAGTGGAAGCGCGAGGGACGCCCCGGCGGCCGGGACGGGCTGTTGTTGCGGCTGGCCGGCACCGGCAGTGTGTACGTCCCGCGCTTCTACGACGTCGACTACCTGCCCGACGGCCGGATCTCGCGGGTAGTGCCCAACCGCCCCGGCGTACCGCCGAGGGTGGCCAAGTCCACGGTGATGGACCTCGACGAGTGGCCGTACCCCAAGGCGCCGCTGGTCCCGCTGGCCGAGACGGTGCACGAACGGATGAGTGTGGAGATCTTCCGGGGCTGCACGCGGGGCTGCCGGTTCTGCCAGGCCGGCATGATCACGCGGCCGGTCCGGGAGCGGTCCATCACCGGCATCGGCGAGATGGTGGCCGCCGGTCTCGCCGCGACCGGCTACGAGGAGGTCGGGCTGCTGAGCCTCTCCAGCGCCGACCATTCCGAGATCGGCGAGATCGCGACCGGGCTGGCGGACCGGTACGACGGCACGCAGACCAGCCTCAGCCTCCCCAGCACCAGGGTCGACGCCTTCAACGTCACGTTGGCCAACGAGCTCTCCCGCAACGGCCGCCGGTCGGGGCTGACCTTCGCCCCCGAAGGTGGCTCGGAGCGGCTCCGCAAGGTGATCAACAAGATGGTCACCGAGGAGGACCTCATCCGCACCGTCACGACGGCGTACGCCGCGGGCTGGCGGCAGGTCAAGCTGTACTTCATGTGTGGCCTGCCCACCGAGACCGACGAGGACGTGCTCCAGATCGCCCGGCTGGCGAAGGAGGTCGTCCGCGCCGGCCGGGAGGCCAGCGGCCACCGCGACATCCGCTGCACCGTGTCGATCGGCGGCTTCGTCCCGAAGCCCCACACGCCGTTCCAGTGGGCGGCGCAGCTCGACGCGGAGACCACCGACCGCCGACTCCGGCTGCTACGCGACGCCATCGGGCGTGACCGCTCGATCGGCTACCGCTACCACGACGGCAAACCGGGCATCGTCGAGGGGCTGCTCTCCCGCGGCGACCGCCGCGTCGGCGCCGTCGTACGCCGGGTGTGGGAGGACGGCGGGCGCTTCGACGGCTGGAGCGAGCATTTCTCCTACGAGCGCTGGATGAAGGCGGCGGCGGATGCCGGCATCGACGTCGACTGGTACACCACCCGCGAGCGGGACCAGGGCGAGGTGCTGCCCTGGGACCACCTCGACTCCGGCCTGGACAAGGAGTGGCTCTGGGAGGACTGGCAGGACGCGGTCACGGGGGCCGAGGTGGACGACTGCCGCTGGACGCCCTGCTACGACTGCGGCGTATGCCCCGGGATGGGCACCGAGATCCAGGTGGGCCCCACCGGCGTCCGGTTGCTGCCGATCACACCGCGGTGACGCCGGTGGTACGCCGGGCGCTGCCGGCGGACGCCGACGAGCTGGCCCGGCTGCGCTGGCGGTGGCGGGTCGACGAGCGCGGCGAGGCCGGCCAGACCTGGGATGAGTTCGGAAGCCGCTTTGCCCAGTGGTGGCGGGCGCGGGAGGACCGCCATCTCGCCTTCCTTGCCCAGGTCGACGGGATCGCCGCCGGCACCATGTGGCTGGCGGTCATCGACCGTGTCCCCGGCCCGGCGGTGTGGGAGCGCCGCGCCGGCCTGGTGCAGAACGCCTACGTCGTACCGGAGTTCCGCGGCATCGGCGTCGGTACGGCGCTGCTCGGCGCGCTGCGCGAAGAGGCCGCGGAGCTTGGACTCGACTACCTGAGCGTGCATCCGAGCGAACGGTCGTACGACTTCTATCGGCGCGCCGGCTTCGCCGAGACCTCCGGGCTGCTCGAGCTGCGCCCGGTGCGCGACTGATGCCGGCGCGGACGCCGACCGGCCCACCACCGCCACCGGCGGTGCAGCGGTTGCGGATCCACTACGCCAAGCGCGGCCGGCTGCGCTTCACCAGTCACCGCGACTTCCAGCGGGCATTCGAGCGGGCGCTGCGCAGGGCCGGCGTACCGATGGCCTATTCGGCCGGCTTCTCGCCGCACCCGAAGATCTCCTACCTGGGCGCGGCGCCGACCGGGGTCGCCAGCGAGGCGGAGTACCTCGAGATCGCCGTGACCTCGCGGGTCGATCCGGACGCACTTCGTACGGCGCTCGACGAGGCGCTGCCGGCCGGGTTGGACGTCGTCGAGGTGCTCGAGGCCCGGAGCGGCTCGCTGGCGGAGCGGGTGGAGGCCTCTGCCTGGCGCATCGTGCTCGCCGGCGTACCGGTCGGGCAGGCAAGGGCTGCGGTCGCCGCGTTCCTCGCCGCGCCGGCCGTTCCCGTCGTTCGAACGTTGAAGGACGGCAGCCGGACGCTGGACGCCCGCGCCGCGGTGGTGCTCGCCTCCGTCGCGCAGTGCACCGGGATCCAGCCCGGCGAACCGGCCGTCGATGCCGACTGTGCGATACTGCACCTGGTCGTACGGCATCTCACACCCGCTGTCCGACCCGACGACGTCCTTGCCGGGCTGCGTCAGGTGGCCGACCTCGTGCCGCCGGTGCCACCTTCGGTGAGCCGGCTGGCGCAGGGGCTGCTCGATGCCAGTGACCCGTCCACCGGCAGGATCGCCGATCCGCTGGCGCCCGATCGTGGCGTCGGGCAGGTCGCCGATGTCGCCGGCGCCCCGCTCCCGCGGTAGGCGCGCCACCGACTTCCGTCGGTCGCCTCCCTGCGAGGTCGCGGTCGACGACACCGAGAGCTCCCGCGCGGCGCTGACAGCGCCCGGGAGCATGAACGGAGATTGCCCGGATGCTCGATTCCGAGCCCACCGGCGGGGACGCCCCCGCCACTTCGACCCCTACGACCGACACGGCTGCCAAGCCTCGCCGCCGGCGGGCCGCCTCCCGCCCGGCCGGACCGCCCGAGGCGCTGGCAGGGGCGGATCCGGCCGCCGGCTCGGCCGGTACCGCGGCCGAGAGCCCGGCCGACCCCGCCACAGCGCCGCCGCCGCCACGGAGCCGCCGCCGGGCCACCACCACCACCACCACTAAGGCTGTGGCCGAGCCAACCTCAGCGGCGACTCCGCAGCCTCCGGCCGGGGCTCCGGCCGAGGCCGTGCCCGAGGCCGTGCCGGAGCCACCGGCCGAGGCCGTGCCCGAGCGCCCGCGCCGGCGGCGACGGACGCCGGCGGTCGACACCGACACCGCCACCGAGGCCGCCCCAGCTTTCGCCAACGATCCGCTGCCGGCCCCGCCACCCGTCGTCACCTTCCAGGCGCCGGTGCTCACCCCGGTGGTGGATGCCCCCGGGGTGGACGAGGTCGCGGACCCGCCGCCGGCAACCCGGCGGCGGCGCCGATCGACCGCGGTCACAGTCGACGCGATCGCGGCCGAGCCATCGACGGAGGTCGACACCACCGAGCTCGCGGTAGCTGCTGATGACGAGGAAGAGGAGCGGTCCGGCCGCCGCCGCCGGCGGGGTCGCCGTGGCCGTGGCCGCGGTGCCGAAGCCGGCGAGGCCGGCGAGGCCGACGCGGCAGCCGGTGAGCCGGTAGCGGCGGCCGCCGGAGCCGAGCCGGATCCGGCCGAAGACATCGGCGAGGAGGGCGCAGGTGGCACCCGACGCCGGCGCCGTCGGCGGCGCCGAGGCGGCGGTGGCGACGACGCCGTCGAGCCGGCTCCGGACGACCCGCCGAACACCGTGGTGCGCGTCCGCAAGCCCAAGGCGACCGCGCCGCGGGATGCGGACGAGGTCAAGGGCATCCGCGGGTCCACCCGGCTCGAGGCCCGCCGGCAGCGCCGCCGCGACGGCCGCGACTCCGGTCGTTCCCGCCCGGCCGTGATCAGCGAGTCGGAGTTCCTGGCCCGGCGAGAAGCGGTCGACCGCGTCATGGTCGTGCGCGAGTCGGCCGAACGCACCCAGATCGCGGTCCTGGAGGACGGCGTACTCGTCGAGCACTACGTCACGAGGAGCACCGCGTCCTCCTACGTCGGCAACGTCTACCTCGGCCGGGTGCAGAACGTCCTGCCCTCGATGGAGGCGGCCTTCGTCGACATCGGCAAGGGACGCAACGCGGTCCTGTACGCCGGTGAGGTCAACTACGACGCCAGCTCGCTCGACGGCCGCCCGCAACGGATCGAGCAGGCGCTCAAGTCGGGCCAGTCGGTGCTGGTCCAGGTCACCAAGGAGCCGATCGGCTCCAAGGGTGCCCGGCTGACCAGCCAGATCAGCCTGCCCGGCCGGTACCTCGTCTACGTGCCCGACGGCTCCATGACGGGCATCAGCCGCAAGCTGCCCGACACCGAGCGCGCCCGGCTCAAGTCGGTGCTCAAGCGGGTCATGCCCGAAGGTGCCGGCGTGATCGTGCGCACGGCCGCCGAGGGAGCGGCCGAGGAGGACCTGACCCGCGACGTGGCCCGGCTCAGCGCCCAGTGGGAGAACATCGCCAAACGCGCCGGCGCAGCCAGCCCGCCGGCGTTGCTGTACGCCGAGCCGGACCTGGTCGTGCGGGTGGTACGGGACCTGTTCAACGAGGACTTCGCCTCGATGGTGGTCCAGGGCGAAGACGAGTGGGACACGATCGAGGCGTACGTCGAGCATGTCGCTCCCGATCTGCGCGAGCGGCTGACGCGCTGGTCCGGGGACCGGGACGTCTTCGCGTCGTACCGGGTGGACGAGCAGCTGGCCAAGGCGCTCGATCGCAAGGTCTACCTACCCAGTGGTGGCTCGCTGGTGTTCGACCGGACCGAGGCGATGGTCGTGATCGACGTCAACACCGGGAAGTTCACCGGCTCGGGGGGCAACCTCGAGGAGACGGTCACCCGCAACAACCTGGAGGCGGCCGAGGAGATCGTCCGGCAGCTCCGGCTACGCGACCTCGGCGGCATCATCGTCATGGACTTCATCGACATGGTGCTGGAGAGCAACCGTGACCTGGTGCTGCGACGGCTTCTCGAGTGCCTGGGCCGGGACCGGACCAAGCACCAGGTCGCGGAGGTGACTTCTCTCGGGCTGGTACAGATGACCCGCAAGCGCGTCGGTCAGGGGCTGGTCGAGGCGTTCTCCGAGGTGTGTCCAGAGTGCTCCGGCCGGGGCATCAAGCTCACGATCGACCCCTTCGAGGCGCCGGTCGCGGAGCGCCGGCCCGCGACGCTGTCGCCCGAGCCGGTTGCCGTCGAGCCCGAACCGACGGCGGCAGAGCTGCCGGAGCCGCCGGAGCTGCCGGAGCTGCCGGAGCTGCCGGAGCCGCCGCTGGAGCCGGCGAGGGCGCTGCGACCGCGGGTCCGCCGTACGGCGACCCGCAAGGCCGGCGAGGCCACTCCGGTCGGCGAGCCGGTCAACGCGTCGACGTGACCGGTGGCCCTTCGTTTGACCGCCCGGAGGACGCCTCCGTACCCTGGAGACCCCGCCGTCGAGCCGGCCGCTGTTGGTGTGCCCTCGGCCGGCACCAGGCCATAACCGCCGAGGCCATGGACCACCGATGATCGTCAGGAGCCCGCCATGTACGCGATCGTTCGAGCCGGCGGCCGGCAGCACAAGGTCGTGGTGGGCGACGTGGTCGAGGTCGATCGGATCGCGGCCGATCCCGGTGCCGCGGTCACACTTCCCGCGCTGCTCGTCGTGGACGGTGACCGGCTCACCACGGACGCGCAGGAGCTGGCAGGGGTGACGGTTCGGGCGGAGGTGGTCGCCCAGACCAAGGGACCGAAGATCGACATCCTGAAGTACAAGAACAAGACCGGTTACCGCAAGCGCCAGGGCCACCGCCAGAAGCACACCCAGCTTCGGGTCACCGGCATCGACACGGCGGTCGAGCCCCGCCCGAGCGCGGAGGAGTAGAGCCACATGGCGCACAAGAAGGGCGCATCTTCCAGCCGCAACGGTCGCGACTCCAACGCCCAGCGACTCGGCGTCAAGCGGTTCGGCGGCCAGGTGGTCAACGCCGGCGAGATCCTGGTCCGCCAGCGCGGCACCCACTTCCACCCCGGCGACCAGGTCGGCCGCGGTAGCGACGACACGCTGTTCGCGCTGGCAGCGGGTGCCGTGCAGTTCGGCACCCGGCGCGGCCGCCGGGTGGTCAACGTCGTAGCCGCCGGTGCGCCGGAGGCCTGAGCAGCACCGCCCTCGGACTCGCAACTAGATGGCCACGTTCGTCGACCGCGTCGTCCTGCACGCCGTCGCCGGTGACGGCGGGAACGGCTGTGCCTCGGTACGCCGGGAGAAGTTCAAACCGCTGGCTGGCCCGGACGGCGGCAACGGCGGCCGCGGCGGCGACGTCGTACTCGTCGTCGACCCGAGCGTCACCACGCTGCTGGACTATCACCGGTCGCCGCACCGCCGGGCCACCTCCGCCCGCCCGGGTCAGGGGGACAATCGCAACGGCGCCGACGGCGAGGATGTCGAGCTCGCGGTGCCGGACGGGACGGTCGTACGCCGCCCGGACGGCGCCCCGCTCGCGGATCTCGTCGGTCCCGGCACCCGGTTCATGCTGGCCAAGGGCGGCAGCGGCGGTCTCGGCAATGCGGCGCTGGCGTCCCCCCGCCGCAGGGCGCCGGGTTTCGCGCTGCTGGGAGAGCCCGGTGTCGAGGCCGAGGTCGTCCTCGAGCTCAAGACCGTCGCCGATGCCGCCCTGGTCGGCTTTCCCAACGCCGGCAAGTCCTCGCTGATCGCCGCGCTGTCGGCGGCCAAGCCCAAGATCGCGGACTATCCGTTCACCACCCTGGCACCCAACCTCGGCGTGGTCACCGCGGGGGAGACGGTTTTCACCGTCGCCGACGTACCTGGGCTGCTGCAGGGTGCCAGCGAGGGTCGGGGGCTGGGCCTGGAGTTCCTCCGCCACGTCGAGCGATGCTCGGTGCTCGTGCACGTGCTCGACTGTGCGACCGAAGAGCCGGGCCGAGACCCGGTGACCGACATCGACGCGATCGAGGCGGAGCTGTCGGCCTACGGGGGCCTGGGAGACCGGCCGCGGCTCGTGGTCCTGAACAAGATCGACGTACCGGCGGCTCGCGATCTCGCCGAACTGGTCCGGCCGGACCTCGACGAGCGCGGGCTGACGGCGTACGCCGTCTCGGCGGTCACCCACGAGGGGCTGCGCGAGCTGACCTTCGCGCTTGGCGGGATGGTGGCCGCCGCCCGCTCGGCCGTGCCAGCGGAGCCGACCACCCGCATCGTGCTGCGTCCCCATGCCGCCGGCGACCCCGGCTTCACCGTCGAGCCGGCGGGTGCGGGGTTCGTCGTTCGCGGGGAGAAGCCGGAGCGCTGGGTGCGGCAGACCGACTTCGCCAATGACGAGGCCGTGGGCTACCTCGCCGACCGGCTCGCCCGGCTGGGGGTCGAAGCGGCGCTGGCGGCGGCCGGAGCCGCGGCAGGGGTCGAGGTGACTATCGGCGAGGTGAGCTTCGACTGGGAGCCGACCACCGCGGCCGGCGTAGCAGTTACCCGGGCCGCCCGGGGAACCGACGTCCGGCTGGACCGATCCACCCGGGTGGGTGCCGACGTACGGCGGGAAACCAAGCGCGCCCGCCGGAGGGCGCCCGCGGAGGACGACGATGCTGAGGATGGGTAGTGACGTCCACCGGGAGCTGAGCGCTCAGGTGGGCCGGTTGGCGTCGAGTATCGCGACAAGCGTCTTCGGCGCGACCAGCCGGTAGCTCTCCTCGACCCAGTCGAACAGCAAGTCGCTGGGCGGCGGCTCGCCGTCAAGGCGAATGCTGACCCAGCCGGCCTTGCCCAGCCCATAACCCATCGGGGCCGCGCCGGGCAGCCCGAGGGCTTCTTCGTGGGAAGGCAGCAGTTTCACCCCCACTCCGGGCGGATGGCTGCCGTCGCCGACTCCGAGGAAGACGAAGATCTTCCTCCTCACCTTGACGACCGTCTCGCCCCACGGGTGGTCCTCCCAGGCCTCGGGTAGCTCGACAGCACGGTCGCGCAGCCCCGCCAAGAGCTGCGCGACCGGTTCCCTCAGTGCCATGGCGCCTCTCCTCACCGCCCTGACGGCAGGCGTCAGTAGCTGTTGAGCCGGCCCTCGAAGGCGAGGTAGCCCGCCAGCGCGGCGTAGTCGTCGTCGCCGTGCCCGGCTGTCACCGCCTCCTGAACGGCCGCCCGCACCGACTCCGTCACCGGCAGATCCCCGTGGGCTGCCTCGACCACCAGCCCGAGGTCCTTGTCGAGCAGGTCGAGGGAGAAGCCGACGGGGGCGTACTCCTCCTCCTCGAGCATCGTCCGCTTGCTCCCCACGGTGGCACCCAGGGGCCCGACCGCGAGTGCGTCGAGCGCTATCTGCCGGTCGACACCCAGATCGGCGGCCAGCCGGAGGGCTTCTCCGACCCCCGCGGTCGCGACGGCGATCGTCAGGTTGATCACCAGCTTGACGGCGCTGGCAGCGCCCACCTCGCCGACGCGCGCTACCTTCGCCGGATCGCCCCACAGTCGGAGCAGCGGCTCCGCGTCGCCGTAGTCGGCCTCCGAGCCGCCGGCGAAGACGGCCAGCGTGCCGTCCCGGGCCGGCGCGACGGAGCCGAGGACCGGCGCGTCGACGTAGCGCAAGCCCCGCTCGTGCAGCGCCGCACTGACCTCCTTGGCGGCCGCCGGCCCGATCGTGGAGGCGTCGATCACCAGCGTGCCGGTGGCCGCGCCTTCGGTGACGCCGTCCGGTCCGAGCAGGACCTGCCGTACGGCGTCGGGGTCGGCCAGCATGACGACCACGATCTCAGCGCCGCGGGCTGCGTCGGCCGGGCTGGCAGCGGCCGTTGCGCCGGCATCGACCAGGTCGGTCGCCTTGTCCGGCGTACGGTTCCAGACCCGTAGGTCATGGCCGGCGTCGAGCACGTGCCGCGCCATCGCGGCGCCCATCCGGCCCAGTCCGAGGAACGCCACGTTCACGGTGCTAGTCCTCTCGATGAGGTCTTGTACGGGGTCGCCGGCCGCGTTAGTGGAGTGTTGTTGACGCTATAGCGCGGATATCGCTCCACGAACCCGGGCCGAACCGGGGCCGTGGTGGCGGGGCAAACGATTGACTTCGGACTCGGCGGTGACGAAGGTGGGCCGGTCGAGCCGGCGTACCTCGACCGAACCGGAGGCGTCCGATGTCCCAGCCCGATGGCGTCGAGGTCACGACCGGGCGCGACCGGTACGCCGGGATCCTGTCGCCGGCGGCGCTGAACTTCCTGGCCGACCTGCAGCGACGGTTCGGCGGGACCCGGCGCGAGCTCCTCGAGCGGCGCCGCGGCCGGCACGCCGAGCTGGCCGCGGGGGGGACGCTCGACTTCCTGCCGGAGACGGTCGCCGTCCGCTCGGGCGACTGGCGGGTCGCCGAGCCGGCGCCGGGGCTGGTGGACCGACGGGTGGAGATCACCGGGCCGACCGACCGCAAGATGCTCGTCAACGCACTGAACTCCGGCGCCCGGGTCTTCATGGCCGACTTCGAGGACTCCAACGCGCCCACCTTCGACAACCTGGTGCAGGGGCAGCAGAACCTCCTCGACGCGATCGAGCGGCGGATCGACTTCACCAGCCCCGAGGGCAAGTCCTACCGGCTGGGCGACGAGGTCGCCGTACTCGTGGTCCGACCGCGTGGCTGGCACCTGGACGAGAAGCACGTGGTCATCGACGGCACACCGATGTCGGGCAGCCTGTTCGACTTCGGGCTCTACCTGTTCCACTCCGCGCAACGGCAGATCGACGCCGGCTTCGGCCCCTACTACTACCTGCCCAAGCTCCAGAGTCACCTCGAGGCGCGGCTCTGGAACGACGTCTTCGTCCATGCGCAGCAGGCGCTCGGGATCCCGCGCGGCACGATCCGGGCCACCGTGCTGGTCGAGACGATCCCGGCGGCGTTCGAGATGGACGAGATCCTCTACGAGCTGCGGGAGCACTCCTCGGGCATGAACGCGGGCCGCTGGGACTACATGTTCAGTCTGATCAAGGAGTTCCGCGAGCGCGGTGGCGACATGATGCTGCCCGACCGCAACAGCGTGACGATGACCGCGCCGTTCATGCGGGCCTATACCGAGCTGCTCGTCCAGACCTGCCACCGTCGGGGGGCGCACGCGATGGGCGGGATGGCGGCGTTCATCCCCAGCCGGCGCGACCCGGAGGTCAACGAGACGGCGCTGACCAAGGTGCGTGCCGACAAGGAGCGGGAGGCGACCGACGGCTTCGACGGCACCTGGGTCGCCCACCCCGACCTGGTGCCGGTCGCGATGGAGGTCTTCGACCGGGTACTCGGGAACCGGCCGAACCAGCTCGAGCGCCAGCGACCGGAGGTCTCGGTGACCGCGGCTCAGCTGCTTGCCGTGGCGGAGGCCCAGGGTGCCATCACGGAGGACGGGCTCCGCAACGACGTGAGCGTCGGCCTGCAGTACCTCGAGTCCTGGCTGCGCGGCAGCGGCGCCGTGGCGATCTTCAACCTGATGGAGGACGCCGCCACCGCCGAGATCGCCCGCTCCCAGATCTGGCAGTGGGTGCACAACGATGCGACGCTCAGCAACGGCGAGCGGGTCACGCCGGAGCTGGTACGCCGGATCGCCGACGAGGAGCTGGACAAGATCCGTACGTCGGTCGGCGACGAGGCCTACAACGGCGGCCGTTTCAAGGAGGCCCGCGAGGTCTTCGAGACCGTGGCGCTCTCCGACGACTTCGCCGAGTTCCTGACCCTGCCAGCCTACGAATACCTCGACTGATGGCCACGACCGACGTGGTCGCGCCCGAACTCGACGTCGCCACGCTCGCCGGGCGGATGCGCGAGGTCCTGGGCGTGGGCGGGGTGCTGACCGACCGGGCGCAACTACGCACCTACGAATGCGACGGGCTGGCCCACTTCCGGGTTACGCCGGCCCTGGTCGCGCTGCCGGAGACCGCGAAGCAGGTGGCCGCGGTCGTCCGGCTCTGCGCCGAGGCCGGCGTACCGTTCGTCGCTCGCGGCTCGGGCACTGGACTTTCCGGCGGTGCGCTCCCGGTGGCGGACGGCGTACTGATCGTGCTCTCGCGGATGCGCCGGATCATCGACATCGACATCCCGAACCAGCGGGCGGTCGTCGAGCCAGGGGTCATCAACCTCTGGGTCACCCGCGAGGTGACCCCGCACGGCTACTACTACGCGCCCGACCCGTCCAGCCAGCTGGTCTGCTCGATCGGCGGCAACGTCGCGGAGAACTCCGGTGGCGCGCACTGCCTCAAGTACGGCTTCACGACCAACCACGTGACCGGCGCCGAGGTCGTCCTGCCGGACGGGGAGGTGGTGCACCTCGGCGGCAGGGCCGTGGACCATCCGGGCTACGACCTGCTCGGCGCCTTTGTCGGCTCGGAAGGGACGCTGGGCATCGCCACCGAGGTGACCCTTCGGCTGGTCCGCAAGCCGGAGGCGGTCGAGACCCTGTTGGCCGGCTTCCCGAGCGTCGAGGACGCCGCGGCGGCGACCAGCGACATCATCGGGGCCGGCATCGTGCCGGCCGCGATCGAGATGATGGATGCGCTGGCGATCGAGGCGGCCGAGGCGGCTGTGCACTGCGGCTACCCGGCCGGTGCCGCCGCCGTGCTGGTCATCGAGCTGGACGGGCCCCAGGCCGAGGTGGACCACCAGTTCCGGCAGGTCGAGGAGCTCTGCGGGGCGCGCAGCGCGTTCGAGATCCGAATCGCTCAGGACGAGGCGGAGCGGGCGCTGATGTGGAAGGGCCGCAAGTCCGCGTTCGCCGCCGTCGGGCGGATCAGTCCCGACTACTTCGTCCAGGACGGCGTGATCCCGCGCACCGTGCTGCCCGAGGTGCTGGCCCGGATCGCTGCCGCCGCGGCGGCCAAGGGCCTGCGCGTCGCCAACGTCTTCCACGCCGGCGACGGCAACCTGCACCCGCTCGTGCTCTTCGACGAGGAGGTGCCCGGGCAGGCCGAGGACGCCGAGCACGTCGCCGGCGCGATCCTGGACCTGTGCATCGAGTACGGCGGCTCGATCACCGGCGAGCACGGCGTCGGCAGCGACAAGGCCAAGTACATGGGCCGCCAGTTCACGGCCGCCGACCTCGACACCATGCAGCTGGTGCGCTGTGCCTTCGACCCCGCCGGGCTGTCCAACCCGGGAAAGATCTTTCCGACGCCCCGGTTGTGCGGGGAGGTTCCCGGCCCGCGGAAGGGTGCCCACCCGCTGCACGAGGCCGGGCTGGCCGAGGTCTTCTGATGACCGCCGGGGCGGACGCCCGTCCGGAGCTGCAGAAGCTCGTGGCGGACGGCGTACGGGCAGGTGAGGCGGCCGATGCCGTGGACGGGATAGTCCCGACGGCGGTGATCGAGCCCGAGACGGTCGACGACGTCGTTGAGCTGCTCCGCGGCGCGGCCGGCAGCGGACTGTCCGTCGTACCGAGGGGGGCCGGCACCAAGCTCGGCTGGGGCAATCCGCCACGCTCGCTGGATCTGGTCCTCGACGTACGCCGGCTGGACCGCGTCCTGGAGTACAACCCGGGCGACCTGGTGGTCCGTGCCCAGGCCGGCCTGACACTCGCCGCGCTGCAGGAGCAGCTGGCGGAGAAAGGGCAGGTGCTGGCGCTCGACCCGCCCGAGCGGGGCGCCACGCTCGGGGGCGTGGTGGCCGCGAACGCGTCCGGCCCACGCCGACTGCGCTACGGGACCGTCCGCGACTTGATCATCGGCGTCACCGTCGTACTCGCCGACGGCACGCTCGCCCACGCCGGCGGCAAGGTGGTCAAGAACGTTGCCGGCTACGACCTGGGCAAGCTCTTCACCGGCTCGCTCGGTACCCTCGGCGTGCTCGTCGAGGTGATCTTCCGGCTGCACCCGCTGGCCGCTTTCACGCGCACGGTCCAGCTGCCGTACGACGGAGCGCCGGCGGCCGCGGAGCTGGTTTCGTCCATCCTGCACTCGCCGCTGGTGCCCAGCGCGCTGGAGCTGGTGCGCCCCCGGGGCGGTGACGGACAGCTGGCGGTGCTCTTCGAGGGTGTGGAGCCGGCCGTCGCCGCCCAGGTGGAGGCCACTCGGGGGCTGTGCGCCGGCGCCACAGTCAGCGACGGAGTTCCCGCCGGGTTCGGCGCACACCCGTTCGGCGCGGGCGATGTCGGCGTCAAGATCAGCGCCGAGCCGGCCGCGCTACCTGCTGTGCTCCAGGCCCTGGATACGGTCGGGCAGGAGCACGCCCTGCCCGCCGGGATTCGCGCCCACGCCGGCACCGGTGTCCTCTGGGCCGGCTGGCCCGCCGCTCCGCCAGCGACGGTTGCGGCCGCGGTCGAGCAGCTGCGCGCCGCTATGGCGCGCTACGACGGCAGCGTTGTCGTGGTGGCCGCCCCGGCAGAGGTGAAGGCCCGGCTGGACGTCTGGGGACCCGTCGGGGACGCGCTGCCGCTGATGCGGCGGGTCAAGGAACGCTTCGACCCGGAGGGCCGGCTCAGCCCGGGTCGCTTCGTGGGAGGGATCTAGTGCCGGAGAACTACGACGTCGGCGGGATGACCGCGCCGGCCGGGGAGCCCAGCGGCACCAACCGCGTCAGCGAGCAGGCCGTCGCAGAGGCGGTGGGCTTCAAGCGACCGCTGGATCTGGCGCAGACGATCGTGCTGCCGCCGGGCACCCAGGCAGCGACCGTCGGAGCGGCGTCCCGGCGTACCGGCGTGTCGGTGACGCCGGCCTTCGACGACCACCACCCGCCCGCCACCGAGCTCGTCGACGACTGCGTGCACTGCGGGTTCTGCCTGCCGGCGTGTCCGACGTACCTGCTGTGGGGCGAGGAGATGGACTCCCCGCGCGGCCGGGTCTACCTGATGAAGGAGGGCCTCGAGGGGGAGTCGCTGGACGAGGACATGGTCCGTCACTTCGACCAGTGCCTGGGCTGCATGTCCTGCGTCACCGCGTGCCCCTCCGGTGTGCAGTACGACAAGCTGATCGAGGCGACCCGGGCCCAAGTGGAGCGGCGGCATCCTCGTCCACTCGGCGAGCGGCTGAAGCGTACGGCGATCTTCGCGCTGTTTCCCTATCCCCGCCGGCTCAAGCTCGCCCGCGGACCGCTGCGGATATACCAGCGGGCCCGGCTCGGCGCCCTGCTGCACGGCAGTGGGATGGTCCGGGTCCTGCCGCGGTTCCTGCAGTCGATGGAGGCGCTCGCGCCGAAGCTGGCGGCACCGCCGTCGCTGCCAGAGGTCACCCCCGCGGAGGGGGAGCAGCGCCGCACCGTCGCGGTGTTGCGCGGTTGCGTCCAGGGGGCGTTCTTCCCGGACGTCAACGCGGCCACCATCCGGGTGCTCGCCGCCGAGGGGTGCAAGGTGCTGGCACCCCGGGCGCAGGGGTGCTGCGGCGCGCTTTCGGCGCACTCGGGTCGGGAGCCGGAGGCGCTGGACTTCGCCCGCGGGCTGATCCGGGCGCTGGAGGACGTGGACACGGTCGTCGTCAACGCGGCCGGCTGCGGATCGAACATGAAGGACTACGGCTGGCTGCTGCGCGACGACCCCCGCTGGGCCGGGAAGGCGGCCATCTTCTCGGCGAAGGTTCGCGACGTGACGGAGCTGCTCACCGAGCTGGAACCGGTCGCCCGGCGGCATCCACTGGAGATGACCGTCGCCTACCACGACGCCTGCCATCTCGCGCACGCCCAGGGCATCCGACAGCAGCCCCGCGACCTGCTCCGCGGCATCCCCGGTCTCGAGCTGAAGGAGATCGTCGAGTCCGAGATCTGTTGCGGCTCGGCCGGAATCTATAACCTGCTGCAGCCCGACCCGGCTCGAGCGCTCGGGGAGCGCAAGGCCCGCAACGTCCTGGCCACGGAGGCGCGGATGCTGGTCACCGCCAATCCGGGCTGCTGGATGCAGATCGCCACCACGCTGGAGTCCATGGGCGCCCGGATGGCGGTCGCTCACACCGTGCAGGTCCTCGACGCGTCCATCCGCGGCGTGCCGGTGGCCAGGTTCCTCTCCGAGGCGACGTCGGGCCCTGGCACCGCGGTGCCACGACCCGGCTCGCCAGTACCCGCCACCGGCAACCCGCCGGTCTCCGCCAAGGGGTAGCGATGTACAAGCAGGTATTCGACCCGGTCTCCGACTCGCTGGCCCTGACGTCGATCTTCGCCGTGCTGCCGTTGATCACGCTGTTCGTGCTCCTGGGCGTGGTGAAGCTGCGGGCCTGGGTGGCCGGCCTCATCTCGCTGGCGGTAGCTATCGGCGTGGCGATCTTCGTCTACTCGATGCCGGTCGGGCAGGCGCTCGACTCCGGCCTCGAGGGGGCGGCGTTCGGGCTCTTTCCGATCATGTGGATCGTGATCAATGCGATCTGGATCTACAACATGACCGTGGAGACGGGCCATTTCGACGTGCTGCGCCGGTCCTTCGCCAAGGTGAGCGACGACCAGCGCATCCAAGCCATGATCATCGCGTTCTGCTTCGGCGCCCTGATGGAGGCCCTGGCCGGCTTCGGTACGCCGGTGGCGATCAGCTCGGTCATGCTCATCGCGCTGGGCTTCCGGCCGATCAAGGCGGCGACGATCGCGCTGGTCGCGAACACCGCGCCGGTCGCCTTCGGTGCGCTCGCCGTACCCATCACCACGCTGGCGTCCCCCGCCGTGACGAACGGTCAGTTCACCGTCGACCAGCTCGGCTCCATGGTCGGCCGGCAGACCCCGATCCTGGCGATCTTCGTGCCGTTGGCCCTGGTGGCGATCGTCGACGGGATGCGCGGCGTACGGCAGACCTGGCCGGCGGCGCTGGTCTGCGGTGTCAGCTTCGGCATCGCCCAGTACGTCTGCTCGAACTTCATCTCGGTGCCGCTCACGGACATCGTCGCCGCGCTGGTCTCGGCGCTGGCGCTCATCGGCTTCCTACGGGTCTGGCAACCCTCAGAGCACTACGAGGAGGAGCCGTACGCCGACGAACCGGCGAGGCGTGGTCGGCTGACTCCCCGCCCGGTCGCCGGCGGCATGTCGGAGCAGGTCGACCCCGACTTCGTCGCCCGCGTCCGCAACGCCGACAACCAGGTCGTGGACCCACCCCGGGAGGTCGCGCGGGCGTACGCGCCGTACCTGATCATCATCGCGATCTTCTCGCTGGCCCAGCTGGCGTTTCTGAAGGGCACCCCGCCGACGAAGGTGGGGCAGTCCGGTACCGGCCTGGAGAGCGTGACGCGGATCTTCCACTGGCCCGGTCTCGACCTCCTCACCTCGAAGGGGAAGCCGCAGTCACTGATGAACTTCAAGTTCAACTGGCTGTCGGCCGGCGGAACGCTACTGCTCATCGCCGGGCTGGTCACCATGCTGGTGATAGGCGTTGGCCTGCGCCGGGCGCTGCACGCATACGCCGCCACGCTCAATCAGCTGAAGTGGGCGATCGTCACCGTGATGGCGGTTCTCGCCCTCGCCTACGTGATGAACGCCTCGGGGCAGACCGGCACGCTGGGCCGCTGGATGGCAGGTGCCGGCGGGTTCTTCGCCTTCCTCTCACCGATCCTGGGGTGGCTCGGGGTGGCGGTCACCGGGTCCGACACCTCCTCCAACGCACTGTTCGGCGGCCTGCAGGTGACCGCGGCCAAGGACGCCGGGTTGAACCCACTGCTCATGGCGGCGTCGAACAGCTCCGGCGGCGTGCTCGGCAAGATGATCTCTCCACAGAACCTCGCCATTGCCGCGGCAGCGGTGGCCATGGAGGGCCGGGAGGGCGACCTGTTCCGCAAGGTGCTGTTCTGGAGCCTGGGCTTCCTGCTCTTCATGGGCGTGCTGGTGTACCTGCAGTCCACCTCGGTGCTGTCCTGGATGGTCCCCGGCGGCGGCTAGATCCGCACCAGCACGTCCGCCAGGGGCCGCCGTTCCAGATCCGGGACGGCGGCGTCAGGTGCCGGGTAGCCGACCGGCACCAGCAGGGCAGGCCGCTCGTTGCGCGGGCGGCCCAGAAGCTGGGTGAGGAAGCCCATCGGGCTCGGTGTGTGGGTCAGGGTTGCGAGGCCGGCCAGGTGCAGGGAGGCGATCAGCAACCCGCAGGCGATGCCGACCGACTCCTTGACGTAGTAGTGCTTGTGCTTGACGCCGTGGGCGTCGACCGAGTACGCCTGCTCGAAGACCACGAGGACGTACGGCGCCTCGGTAATGTGCGGCTTGCGCCAGTCGGTACCGAGCCGCCGTAGCGCTCGCAGCCACTCCTGGCCGAGCCGGCCGTCGTAGGACCGGCGCTCCTCCTCCTCGGCGGCCACCCGCATCCGGCCCTTGACCTCCGGGTCGGAGACCACCACGAAGGTCCACGGCTGTTGGTGCGCGCCCGACGGAGCGGTGGCCGCGGTCGAGACCGCGTTGGACACCAACTCGAACGGCACCGGCTCGCTCGAGAACTGCCGCACGGTCCGCCGGCGCGACATCACGGCCAGGAAGTCGCGTGAGGCGCGCAGCGCCCTGTGGGGATCCGGCCGCGAGTAGTCGAGCGGGACCGGTCGGTACTCCTCGTCGTACATCGGCCCATCCTGGTGCAAGCGTGAACCGATCGGTCGGTCGCGGAGTCTGATCCTCCGAGCGTGGAGGAGGCCCTGCGTTGGACGACCTCGAGAGCTGGCTGGCGGAGTGGTACCCGTCGGCGTACCGCATTGCCTGCCTCGTGCTGCGTGATCCTGCCGCCGCCGAGGACGCGGTGCAGGAGGCGTTCCTGCGAGTCTGGCGCTTCCGCGACGCGATCCCGGCTGGCGACGGCCGGCGCGCCTGGCTCTACCGGGTGGTCGTCAACGCCTGCATGTCCCGGGCGCGGACCGAGTCCCGCTGGCGGGCGCACACATCGCCGATGGCCGACTGGGACGAGCCGGCAACAGCCGGCGACCTGCCGGCCGAGGCGGCCGAACGGGGGGCGCTGGCCACCGCCGTTCTCGCCGCGCTGGCCGACCTGCCGGAGCACCTGCGGGTGCCCACGGTGCTGCGCTACTACGCCGGTCTGTCCGAGCGGGAGATCGCCACGGCCATCTCCCGCCGGCCCGGAACTGTGAAGTCCCGCCTGTACGACGCCCGCCAGCGGCTTTCCCAGGACCCACGCCTCGCGGCCTGGGCCGTCGACGACCTCGCAGAGGTGTCCCCATGATCAGCGACGAGATGCTCGAACGGCTGCTGCGCGACGCGGCGGCTACCTTTCCGCCACCGGTGGCGGGGCCGCAGCACGTCCTCGCGGCCGCCCGACCGCCGCGCTCGCTGCGCAAGGGCCCGGTTGGGGCGGCTGCCCTCCGGCGCCGGCGTGTCCAGCTGGTCGCCGCCGCTGTACTGATCATGGTGTCTGCCATCGGCGGTGTCCTGCTGGCTGACAGCCAGGACTCCCGACCGTTGCAGCCGAGTGCAACAGGCGCATCGCAGCGGGCGGCTGCCGGCCGGGCCGGGGCGGGCGAGGCGTCGGCGCCGGCGCCGACGCCGGCCGTTCCGACGGGGCGTCTGGCGACGGACGCGCGCTCCAGTGCCCAGAGCCGCCCAGGCAGCCTTGGGCCGTTGCCTGTCGGGGCCCCACCCCGGGCGGCCACGGTTCCGGCGCCGGACGGCGCCCGGATCGTCAAGACCGGAACGGTCGCGCTCGAGGTCGCCAGGAAGCGGGTCGGCCCGACTCTCGACCGGCTCACCTCGCTCGCTGCCGCGCAGGGCGGCTACGTCGCCACCAGCTCCACGGCCGAGGGCAGCAGCAAGCCGGCCGGCAGCGTGCGGTTGCGGGTGCCGGCGCGCTCCTTCGAGGACACGCTGACGCAGGTACGTGGTTATGGCACGGTGCAGTCGGTGAGCTCGGCGGGTCGAGACGTGACGGCCGCGTACGTCGACCTCGCGGCTCGTCTCCGGGCGTTGCAGGCCACCCGGTCGACGTACCTCACCCTGCTGTCGAAGGCGCGGACGATCGGCGAGACCCTCGCGGTCCAGCAGCAGGTCGACGGCGTGCAGCAGCAGATCGAGTCGCTCGAGGGCCAGCGCAGGGTACTCGCCGACTCAAGCGACCTGGCCACGCTGGACGTCCGGGTGGCGGAGAAGGGGGCGGCCGTCGCCGTCGTGTCGCCCCGGCAAACCTCAGGCCTCGAACGCGCGTTTGCCCGGGCGTTCCACGGCTTCGCCAGAGGTGTGTACGCGATCATCGCCGCCTCGGGCCCCGCCCTGCTGCTGCTGATCTGCCTTCTCGTGGTGCTCGCCATCAGCTGGTTCGGTTACCGGACGCTGCGCCGCCGCCTGGTCTGAGGCCGCCACCTGGATACCCTCGGTGCCGTGAGCGAGGTGCGCACCCGGTTGGGCGTGATGGGCGGCACCTTCGACCCCATCCACCATGGGCACCTGGTCGCCGCCAGCGAGGTGGCGAGCCTGTTCGACCTGGACGAGGTGGTATTCGTACCGACCGGCCACCCGTGGCAGAAGTCCCACCAGGACGTGGCGCCGGCCGAGGACCGTTACCTCATGACGGTGGTGGCCACGGCGTCCAACCCCCGGTTCTCGGTGAGCCGGATCGACATCGACCGGGGCGGTCCGACGTACACCATCGACACGCTGCGGGAGTTGCGCAGGCAGCACGGCGCGGAGACCGAGCTGTTCTTCATCACCGGAGCCGACGCGGTGACCCAGATCCTGGGTTGGCGTTCGGCCGAAGAGCTCTTCGCGATGGCGCACTTCATCGGGGTGACCCGGCCCGGCCACTCGCTGTCGGACACCGGGTTCCCGGACGGAGCCGTGTCGCTCGTGGAGGTGCCGGCGATGGCGATCTCCTCCACCGGCTGTCGCAGCCGGATAGCTGCCGGGGAGCCGGTCTGGTACCTCGTTCCCGACGGTGTCGTGCAGTACATCCAGAAGCGCCGGCTCTACCGCGCGGCCGGGCCCGGGGCCAGGCGGAAGCCACCGGTGCCGGGACAGGGGTCGGCGCCGGCCGGTCCGTGAGAGGCTTGACCGGTAGCGTTCCCGACCCTGTGAGCCGCCCGTGACCGCATCCACCCGAGCCGTCGAGCTCGCCCTGGCCGCCGCCGAGGCGGCTTCGGACAAGCTCGCGACGGACCTGCTGATCCTCGATGTCAGCGACCAGCTCGTGATCACCGACTGCTTCGTCCTGGCCGCCGCCCCGAACGAACGGCAGGTGCGGTCGGTCGTCGAGGCGGTGGCGGAGCGGTTACGGGGGCTCGGTGCCAAACCCGTACGACGGGAGGGAGAGCGGGAGAGCCGCTGGGTGCTCCTCGACTACATCGACATCGTCGTACACGTGCAGCACCGCGAGGAGCGGCTGTACTACTCGCTCGAGCGGCTGTGGAAGGACTGTCCGGTGGTGCCGCTCCCGTACTCCGTCGCGGTCTCGGCGCAGGCGGCCGCACAGACCTGAGGCAGCGGCGGGTCGTGGGGGCGGGGCGGGTAGACTACGCGCTACCCCGGGGGTATAGCTCAGTTGGTAGAGCACTTGCTCGGCAGGCAAGGGGTCAGGGGTTCGAGTCCCCTTACCTCCACCAAAGGGTTCATAGTCGAACATCGGTCCATAAGCCGGTTTGGCGTTCGATCATGATCATTTTCGGTGTGGCGGCACCCGAAGACCGTCGCTGATAATCCCAGTGCGTCTTATACACGGTCGACTGATCTGCTCGCGCATGCGCATGTACGTCGCCGCGTCACTGATCTCCCTGAACGGCTGCCGAGGACATTTCCTCGTCCTGGGCGTCCACCCGATGTAAGTCACGAACCCGCGGCTGAGCAGCCGGCGCTGATCGTCTGGCGCTCCGTCGTCGCCGCCGGCGGCCAGCTCCCGCCCGGCCAGCCGGCGTTCCCGCCCGACACGCTCTTGTTCACCCCTCAGAAGATCGAGGGGGACGGCTTCGGCGTGGGCTAGCCGTCAGCTCTCACAGCCGATCCCGTCGTGGTCGCGGTCGAAGCCGTGGGGGTCGGGCGCGAGAACGGTGAAGTCCTGGTACGGAACGTCGGGACAGCCGAGATCGGGCGGCGCCGGCGGGATGCAGACGCCGGGGTAGGCAGGATCACATTTGCCGTGCGGCGGAGGAGGAGGCGGCGGCGGAAGCGGCGGAGGAGGCGGCGGCGGCTGCAGCGGCCTTGGCTCTAGCCTGGGCGGCAGCGTTGGCTGCCAGCAGGGCCTGTGCCTGGTCGGTCGGCGCCGCCACCTTGGCTGGCGGCGCGGGAGCCGCGGTCTTCTTGGTCGTCGTACCGTTACATCCCGCCAGAGCGAGTGCGGCAACGACTGCGACGCCGGTCCTGGCGAGAGTGCGCAAGGCTTGTCCCTCTGAGCCGTGGGCTTAAGCGGGAGAGGCCGTGGGACACACACTCGACCTGTTCGTACCGATACGCAAAGGCCTTGATCGAGCGGAGCGATTACTTCTGTCGACGGCACGTGAAAACTGACCCCCTGACGGCACCGCAAAGTTGACCCCCTCCCGGGACCCTGGCTCGAGTCGAGCCGGGGAGGGAGCGAGTGCTTTCGGTGGAGGACTGGGCGGAGATCCGAC